>Ga0207701_10004129_pt1 | contig 14796 bp, 11 predicted proteins | sample KBSSwiSSwithPhiX_FD_184294 | JGI IMG/M metagenome (GOLD analysis project Ga0207701, IMG submission 184294) | Switchgrass rhizosphere bulk soil microbial communities from Kellogg Biological Station, Michigan, USA, with PhiX - S5 (SPAdes) (version 2) | ecosystem: Environmental > Terrestrial >... | reverse complement strand
CCGCTGCTGGCGTCGTCGCAGGTGCCGCACGACTTCGGCGAATCGTTCCGATCGCTCAGAACGTCGCTGCTGTCGAAGTATCCGGACGAAGGCACCAAGCTCCTGATCGTCACCAGCGCGCAGCCGCTCGAGGGCAAGACGACGACGGCGGCGAACATCGCGATGGCGCTGGCCTACGGCGGCTCGCGGGTGCTGCTCATCGACGCCGACATGCGCCGCCCCGGTCTGCACCGGCCGCTGCGCCTGACCAACGAGCGCGGCCTCTCGCAGGTGCTCACCGGCCAGGCCCGCGTGCGCGACGTCATCCAGCGCACGGTCGATCCGAACCTGCTCGCAATTACCGCCGGCCGAACACCGCCGAACCCGTCGGAGCTGCTGTCGTCCGAGCGGATGAAGACGCTGCTGACGAACCTGGCGCACGGGCCGTTCAACTGGATCGTCATCGATACGCCGCCAGTCCTCGCCGTCACCGACGCCGTGATCCTGGCGCCGATGGTGACCGGCGTGACCTTCGTCGTCGGCGCCGAGATGACGCGTCGCCGGCTGGCCGAGCGCGCGATCGAAATCGTGATGCAGTCGCGGCCGCGCTACGCCGCTGTCGTGCTGAACAAGGTCAACTTCGCGAGGAACAAGTACTACTACTCGCGGTATTACGGCCATCAGTACAAGAACTACTACGCCGAAGCGGCGCTCTGATGCGTCGTTTGCCGCCCCTCTCCTTCTCCTTCTAACCGGCTGGAGCCTGATCGCGTTCGCGGGCTCCTACCGCTGGACGACGGTGCCGTTGTGCGCCGGCGTCGCCGTGCTGCTCGCGCTCGAACGGCCGCGCGTCGGCCGCGGCGGCCTCTGGCTTCTCGACGGGTCGCTCCTCGCCTGCCTCGCCGTCGTCGGCGCGCAACTGCTGCCGCTGACCGCGTCGGCCCGGAATCGCGTCTCGCCGCACGCGGTCCAGATCGATTCCGCGCTGCAGCTCGATCCCACCTCCAGTGCCTCGCCGATGCGGGCACTCTCCATCGACGCTGAATCGACCGCGTGGGCGTTCGCGCTCGGGGCCGCGTATGTCGGCCTCTTCTTCTGCGCCCGCTCGATCTTCGCGCGAGGCGGCGTCCGCACCGTGTCGCGCGGCATCACCTGGCTCGGCCTCTGGCTGTCGGTGCTCGTGGCGGTGCAGCGCGCGACCTCGCCGTCGATGCTCTACTGGTACTTCAAGCCGCTCGATGCCGGCGCCTCGCCGTACGGGCCGTTCGTCAACCGGAACGCGCTCGCCACCTGGCTGGCGATGGCGGTGCCGATCGCGGTCGGCTACGCGGTGGCGCGCGATCAGTCGGATCGGCGATCGAATGTCGGCATCGCCGCGAAGATCGCGGCGATGGATTCGACCCAGCTGTGGCTGGCCGGCGCGGCGTGCCTGATGACCGGCGCGGTGTTCGCCTCGATGTCGCGCGCGGGAATCCTCGCGATCGGCGCCGGCGTGCTGGCGTTCGTCGCCGTGGCGCGTAGCCGCATCCACCGCGGGCGTGCCATGGTCTGGACAGGAATGGGGCTCGGCGGCCTCGCGCTCATCGGCCTGATGTTCGCGAACTTCGGCGCGCTGGCGATGCGGCTGCAGGGAACGACGGAGGCGGGCGACTGGGGGCGGCGCGCGATCTGGCGCGATACCTGGCGGATGACGCAGGACTTCTGGGTGGCCGGCGTCGGCGCCGGGGCGTTCGAGCGGGGGATGCTCCTCTACCAGCAGGGGTCGCGCGTGTTCTTCTTCAACCACGCGCACGACGAGTACCTGCAGATTCTCGCCGAAGGCGGGCTGCTGCTGGCTGTGCCCGCCGCGATCGCAGCGATCGCTGGCGCGCTCCTCATCGCCAGACGGCTTCGTGTCGATCGCACGCCGATCTTCTGGATCCGCGCCGGCGCCATTGCCGGCATGGTCGCAGTCGCGGTGCAGAGCGTCTTCGACACTGGCCTGCGCACGCCGGCCAATGGCGTGCTGTTCGCGATCGTGGCGGCGATCGCCTGCCACGAAACCCGGGAGAGCCGCCGCTAAACAACGTCGTAGGGCAGCCCTGAAAGGCTGCGCTACGCGATGCACCCTGCACCGTGCACCGTGCACGATGAGCGTCAGCTCCGCCGCACGGGCGCGCGCAGCGCGCTATCCGACCAGCGAGCGAAAGAGGATCTTGCGCGCCGGCGGATGCTTGAAGAGGGCGCGGATGAGCGGGCGGTGCTCATTGAAGCGCGCCGTGGCGCGCACGATCGGCATGATGCCGTCGGTGTGGGCGAGCTCGAAGAAACTGTCGATCGCCCGATCGGTGAGCTTGGTGACGACGTCGCGCAGTTCGTGCTGCGCCTCGAACTCGTCGGCGAGCTCCTCGCGCCAGCTGCGTTCGTAGGCTGAGAGCGTCCCGGCGTCGAGACGGTCCCTTCCGAGGGCGTCGACTGCGACCTTCGCGGCCAGCGCGGCGCTGACGATGCTGTAGTGGATGCCGCCGCCAGTGGTCGGCTTCACCAGCCCCGCAGCATCGCCGATGACCAGCACGCGATCGCCGAAGGTGCGGTCGATCGCGCCGAGCGGCAGGATCTTCTGGCGCGGCGGCACGTCGGCATCGACGACACCCCACCGTTCACGGACGCGCTCGATCATCCGCGCGTAGCACGGCAGCACATCGCGCGACGCCATCACCCCGACGCGGACGTACGGGCCGTCGGGACGCTGCACCGGCACGGCCCAGGCGAAACCGCCCGGCGCGACGTTCTGGCCGAAGTGCAGCTCGACGTCAGAGAGACGGCTGGCGCGAAGCTCCCGCTGAGCTGTATGCAGATAGGTGCGCGGCAGGCCGAATCCGAAGCGTCGTTGAAAGGCGTAGCTGGCGCCGCAGGCGAGCACGATGAGGCGCGCACGCACGAACGCGTCGCCGAGGCTGGCGGTGACGCCATGGCTATCGACATCGAGTGCCGTGACTCGAGTGCCGGCGCGGACTTCGGCGCCAGCGGCCACCGCGCGATCCGCGAGCGCGCGATCGAAAGCCGGCCGATCGATCACCGTCGCCAGCGGCGACGGCGTCATGTAGTCGACATGGATGCCGCCGGGAGAGTGGAAGCGTACGGTGGTCAGTTCATTCAGCGTCGCGTTGCACGGAAGATCGAAGCGCGGGAACGTGTCGGCCGAGAGCACGCCGGTGCAGTGCACCGGATCGCCGACTCGCGGATGCTCCTCGCAAACCAGCGTCCTGAGCCCTCGCTCGGCGAGGCGGGCCGCCATGAACAGGCCGCCCGGACCGCCGCCCACGATGAGCGCGTCAACGGACTGCATTCGTCGCCGACATTATATGCACAAGGTCGGTGGCTGAGCGGAGCGCGCGCCGCCTGATGTTACCTGGACAGCAACATCGGCACGACCGTGCAACGGACGCAACAGAGCTACTTCACTGACACCTTCACGTCCTCGCGGACGGGACGAGTGCTGCCCTTGTCGACCGTCGCGTCGAACGCAATCGTCAGTGCGTAGGTCCCCGGCGTATTGGTCACGATGCCGGTCGTGCTCTGGTTGGTGATCGACTCGTTCTTCTTCACGGTGATGTTGGTCTTGCTGCCGCTCGCAGGGGTGGCGCCGCGAAAGAAGCCAATCTGCACGGTCCCTGTGTAGGCCGTCTCGGCGCCGGCGCCGTGATAGTAGAGGTAGACGTGCGAAAAGACCTGCTCATCCTGTGTGCTGGCCGGCAGCACGCAATCGTTGCGCGGGGTCGACTGGCAGGCGAACTCCCGATCGGGGTTGTCGCTGTCGCCGTGCATGATGATCCACGTGATGTAGGGCGTGCCCGGCGCCACATCGGCCGGCCTCGGCACCGTCTTCGCGCAGGCAGATGTTGCCAGCAGAAAAACAGCGAGCATCAACGATCGTTTCTGCACCCCTTCACAATAGCGCAGCCGCATTCTCAGTTCGTCCGCGCTTTCACGCCGCTCACCGCCGCGGCAATCATCCGGTTGACCGCCGCAATCGACAATCCATCCTCGTCGGTCGGCGGAATCGTCGCAAACCCGATTGCCGATGCCTTCGGATACCTTGCGAAGATCTGCTCGAACAGCCTCGCGAGCTGCTCGCTCGACGGCCCGTTCGGCACCTTGTTGCCATGGCTCATCACTTCGCGCGGATCGAGGACGTCCATGTCGATATGGATGTAGATCTTGTCGGTCAGACGATTGAGCCGATCGAGCTGCGCCCACACGGCCGGCGTGATGTTGCGCAGATCCTCGACGCTCAATTGCTCGATCAGGGAGTTGTCGAGCAGGTGCTGCTCCAGCGGATCGGTCAGCCGGACGCCACCCATGACCACGTGACGATCGGGCAGCGGCGGATCGAGCTTCGCGTCGAGCCGCATCACCTGCAGCGCACGGCCAGTCGCCACTGCGACCGGCATGCCGCCGAGCGATCCGCTGCGCGTCGTTTCCGGCGTGTTGAAGTCGGGATGGGCGTCGAGCCACAGCATGCCGATCTTGAGCGGCTCGCGCGTCGGCCCCGAATGCTGGAGGCCCGCGACCAGGCCGGGCATCGACGGACACGTCGCCAGCAGGCCGACGGTGAAATAGCCGTCGCGCTCGTTTCTGGCGACGATATCGGCGAAGTGGCCGAGCGACATGCCGAGCCGTTTCCAGCCGCCGTACTCGGTGTCTTCGTCGGCGGTCAGCCGCGCCTCCTCCACGCGCACCACCGCGCCCATGCGTTCGAGCAGCGGTTGGATGCCTCCCTCCGCCATCGTCGCCGGACCCTTCGAAGGGCCGGTCGGCGAGAGCGGCTGTTTGGCGAGCGCGACGCGAAGCTTGCCTGACGCGTCGACGTACTTCTGCTGCGCCCGCATCGGCGTCGCGACCATGGCCAGCGCCAGTCCGGCGAGCACAAATCTGTGAAGCTTCATGGCTCGATTGTAGTCGTCCTCCGGCACCTCCCTTCTGTTGAGATCGATCGCGATGCGTCAACAGATCGCTATACCCAGCGAAGTTCACTCCGAGCGAAGAGCGTTCATCGGCGAGATCGACGCCGCGCGTGCGGCGGGGATGATCGCCGCGAAGAATGCGCACGCGCCGAGCGACACCGCGGCGACGCCGAGCGCCATCGGATCCCAGAACTTCACGCCGTAGAGCTGCGCCGACAGCAGACGGCCCGCACCGACCGCGAGCGGCAGCCCCAGCACCAGGCCGACGATGACGCGGCGGAACGCGCCCTGCAGCACCATGCCGACGACGCTGCCGCGATCGGCGCCGAGCGCCATCCGGATGCCGATCTCGTTGGTGCGCTGCGCTACCGTGTAGGCGGTCACGCCGTAGAGCCCGATCGCGGCGAGCAGCAGCGCCACGACGCCGAAGAGGCCGGCGAGGCTCGCCACCGCGCGCTGCTGATCGAACGAGCGATCGATCTGCTGTTGCAGCGTCCTGACGCTCGTCACCGTCAGGTTCGGATCGGCCTCCGCCAGCGCGCGCTTCACCATCGGCTCGAGTGCCCCCGGCGGCGTGCTCGTCACCAGCAGGATGCCGCCGACGTTGTGCGACTGGGTCTCGAGACGCTTCATCAGCGCGTGCTTGTAGTCGACGCTCTGCGCGAGCGCGACGAAGAACATCGGCCGCGCCGGCCGGTCGAGCGCAAATCCGGCGAACTTCGCGTCGCGGACAATGCCGACGATCCGATAGGTGTTGACGTTCTCCGGCAGGTCGAGGCCGAAGTGCTGTCCGATCGGATCCTCGTCGCTCTTGAAGAAGCGCCGCACGAACGCTTCGTTCACCACCGCGACGTCCTCGGTCGTGTCGACGTCGGCGGCGCTGAAATGCCGGCCGCGCACCAGCTTCACCCCGAGGTTCTGGAGGTAGTTCGCGCTGACGCGATCCCACGACGCGCCGGCCTGCTCGCCGGGCTTCGGCAGCGGATGGCCGGCCACCAGCACGAGCTCACCCCAGTTGTCGGTCAGCGGGTTGTAGAGCGCGAGGCCCGACCCCTCGACGCCTGGCACGCGATTGAGCCGCTCTTCGACATCGCGGTAGAGCGCGACGAGCTTCTCGGTTGCGTAGTTCGACGGCGGCCGGTTCAGCGACACCAGCACACGCTTTGGCACCTCGAAGCCCAGGTCCTGGTTCTCCAGGTTCGCCAGGCTGCGGGCGAGCATCGTCGAGCCGGCGACGAGCACGACCGACAGCGTGGCTTGCACGATCAGCAGCGCGCGGCGCGCGAGCGACGAGTGATCGCCGGTCGAGCGACCCGCACCGCGCAAGGCGTCGATCGGGTTGGTGCCGGTGGCGAACCACGCCGGCGCCGCGCCGAAGACGACGCCGGTGACGAGGGCGAGGCCGAAGGCAAAGGCCAGCACTATCGGCGACGGATTCGTGTCGATCGGCAGGAACGTCGTCCCGGCGAACGCGAGCGCGAGCAGCAGCCGCGCAGCCCCGACCGCGACTGCGAGCCCGGCAATCCCGCCGCCGACCGCGAGCACCACGCTCTCGATCAACGCCTGCGTCACCAGCTGCCGGCGCGACGCGCCCATGGCGAGCCGCACGGCGGTCTGCCCGCGCCGCGCCACCGCGCGCGCGAGCAGCAGGTTGGCGACGTTGGCGCAGGCGATGAGCAGCACGAGGCCGCAGACGCCGAGGAGAATCTGCAGGCTCCGGCCGTACTGCTCTTTCATCACGCCGACGCCGGCGCCGGCCGGGACGATGGTGATGACCTGCTTGGACAGACCCTGGACGATGTCGGGCATCCAGTTCGACGGATAGCCTGAGTCGTGCTGCATCCACTGGCGGAGGATGCCGGTGAGCCGCGGGCCGATCGCGTCTGTCGTCGCCCCTGGACGCAGGCGGCCAATCACGCGCAGCCACGCGGAGACCGACTGGCGGAGCAGCGAGGTGTCGCCGTTGATGAGCGGTTCCTGCTGGAGCGGGATGAACACGTCCGGCGGATCGCCGCGCAGCGTCTCGCCAAAGAATCCCGGCGGCGTGACACCGGCGACGGTGAACGGACGCCCCTCGATGAAGAGCGTGGAGCCGACGACCGCCGGATCGCCGCCGTAGGTGCCCTGCCAGGTGTGATGGCTCAGCACGAGGACCGGCGGCGACGCCGGCGTGTCGTCCGCGGCGGTGAAGACGCGGCCGCCGAATGCGCCGACGCCGAGGGTCGCGAAGTAATTGCCGGCGACGTACTCCGAGCGCAGCGGTCTCGCGGTCGTGTCGACGTCCTGCCGGCGGGCGCTGACGCGCCAGATGCCGGCCTGAAACGCCGTGACCTCCTCGAACTCGGGCATCTCGCTTTTCAGCCGCTCGTACAGCGGATACGAGAACATCCCCCAGCGCTCCTGCGGGCCGCCCTGCACGCAGCAGTTGGTGCCGTCGCCGACACGGTAGAGGCGCGACGGGTCGCCGACCGGGAGCGACCGCAGCATCACGGCATGGATCAGCGTGAAGATGGCGGTGGTGCCGCCGATACCGAGCGCCAGCGTGAGGATCGCGGTTGTCGTGAAGACGCGTGCAACCCAGAACTGCCGCAGCGCGTAGCGGATTTCGCCGAGAAGAGTGCCCATTGTGACGCTTAGACGAGAGCCGGGCGGGATTCGTTGGCGAAAAAAAAGGCCGCCGGTTGCCCGGCGGCCACGCGCCAACGTGGGGCGCCGCTTCAGCGGCGCCTCCCGGCACGGCTGAAGCCGTGCCCTACGTACGATATGAGGTCAGATACGCCGGTTCCGCTTCTCCCAGTCCCCGCGCCCGGTGATCCAGAACGACAGCAGGATCAACTTCAGGTCGAGCCAGAAGCTCGCTCGCTCGAGGTAGACGCGATCGAGGCGGAACTTGCTGGTGCGGCTGATGTCGCGCGGCGCGTAGACCTGGGTGAGCCCGGTCAACCCCGGCCTCACCTGGTGGCGCGCTTCGTAGCCGGGGATCTCATCCAGTCGAACGAGCTGCCCGTCACCACGGGCTTCGACCTCGCCCGGCCGCAGCGGCCGCGGGCCGACGAAGCTCATGTCGCCGGCGAAGATGTTCCACAGCTGCGGCAGTTCGTCCATCGCGGTGGCGCGCAGCAGCCGGCCGACCGGCGTCACGCGCGGATCGTTCTCGGTCGCCTGCACCGGGCCGGTCTTTGCCTCGGCGTCGGGCACCATCGATCGGAACTTGAGCGCATCGAAGACGCGGCCGCCGAGGCCGACGCGCTGCTGCCGGTAGAGCACCGTGCCGCCGTCCTGCGCCTTGATCGCGACCGCGATCGCCGCCCACAACGGCGCCGACACGACCAGGCCGACACCAGCCAGCAGACAATCGAAGGTGCGCTTGATCATGCGGCGCGCTCGATGCCGGCGGCAACGCGCTCGAAGAGCGCGTGATACGACTGAACGGCGACGCGGCGATCGAACTGCCGCGCCGCGCGGCGGGCCCGCGTGCCCATCTCCTCGGTGGCGCGAGGATCGTCGTACATCGCGACGATCGCGTCGGCGAGCGCGCCGGCGTCGCCGGCCGCCGCGACCAGGCCGCAGCCGGCCTCGCGTGCGATCGTCGCCGGTTCGGCGCTCGCATCGGTCGCGGCAATGTACGGCCGCCCGGCGGCGAGGATGCCGTAAACCTTGCTCGGCACGATGAAGCCTTCGATGCCGCTCTTCAGCGAGACGACAAACGTGTCCGCGGCCGCGAATGAATCGTGGAGCAGCGCCTTCGGCTGGTACGGGAAGAAACGCACGTTGGTGAGGCCGCGCGCCGCCACCATCGCCTCGAGCGCCGGACGCTTGGAGCCGTCGCCGACCACGGCAATCGTCAGCCGCTCTCGCGATCGCAGTCGATCGGCCGCTTCGATCAGCACCTCGAGGTTCTGCGACAGGCCGACATTGCCGGAGTGCATCACCACGAACCGATCGACGAGTCCATGCGCGCGCGCGAAGGCGTTGTCCTTCGGCCCGGGCACAATCGCCTCGCAGTCGGCCCAGTTGTGGATGATGTGCACCCGCGCCGGATCGGCGCCTTTTTCCTCGACCAGCCGCCGGCGCATGCGCTCGCCGAGCGCGACGATCGCGTCGGCCTGGCGGAACAGATGCCGGTTCATGCGATCGAGCGACGCGTTCATCGTGCCGCTCCTGAAATCCTCGAGCAGCACCGCGACTTCCGGAAAGATGTCCTCGCAGAGATAGACGAAGCGCGCGCCGGCGCGGCGCGCGGTCCAGAGCGCGGCGAGCCCGACAATCGGCGGATCGGTCAGCGACACCACCACGTCCGGCCGGCCGACGCCAAAGCCGGCGACGGTGGCGGCGGCGAAGTAGGTGACGTAGTTGGTCGCGCGCGCGGCGAACCGCCGCGGCCGCATCCGCGATCCGTTGGCGCGCCGGATGTCGACCCCTTCGTGCCGCTCGCGCGTCACCAGCCCGCGCCCGCCGGCCGCGACGTGGCCGGCGGCGGCCATCAGCGGCCGCCCGGCGACCACCGTCACCTCATGGCCGTAGCGGTTGACCAGATCGCCCGCCAGCTCGGTGAGAAGCTGGCCGGTCGCCGCCTGGTCGGGCCAGTAGGAGCGGTTGAAGAAGCAGATCTTCACGCAGCGTCACCGCGATGCGCGCGGTACCAGTCGATCGTCCGGCGCAGGCCGTCGCGGAAATCGGTCGTCGCCTTGAAGCCGAAACGCGACTCGGCGCGCGAGACGTCGAGCATGCGGCGCGGCTGGCCGTCCGGCTTGGTACGGTCGAACGTCAAGCGGCCGTTGAAGCCGGTCAACTCCGCGATCAACTCCGCGAGATCGCGGATGCCAATCTCGAACCCCGCGCCGATGTTCACCGGCTCGTCGCCATCGTAGCGCTCGGTCGCGAGCACGATTCCCTCGGCGCAGTCCTCGACGAACAGGAACTCGCGCGTCGCCGTGCCGCTGCCCCAGATGACGACTTCCGCCGCGCCCTTCTCGGCTGCCTCGAGACACTTGCGGATCAGCGCCGGGATGACGTGCGACGACTTCGGATTGAAGTTGTCGTGCGGCCCGTAGAGGTTCACCGGCAGCAGGTGAATGGCGTTGAAGTTGTACTGCTGCCGGTAGGCCTGCCCCTGCACCAGCAGCATCTTCTTCGCGATGCCGTAGGGCGCATTGGTCTCCTCGGGATAGCCGTTCCACAGGTCGCGTTCCATGAACGGCACCGGCGCCAGCTTCGGATAGGCGCAGATGGTGCCGACGCCGACGAACTTCTCGACGCCGGTGCGGCGCGCGTGCTCCAGCGTCAGCGCGCCGAGCATCACGTTTTCGAAGAAGAAGAGGCCGGGGGAGTCGCGGTTCGCGCCGATGCCGCCAACCACCGCCGCGAGATGAATGACGACGTCGGGCTCGAGATCGCCGTACATCCGCGTCACGTCCGCTTCGCGCGTCAGATCGTACTGCGCCTTGCGCGGCGCGAAGACGGTGGCGCCGCGCGGCTCGAGCGCCGCCACGACGTGGCGGCCGAGGAAGCCATGGCCACCGGTCACGATAACGCGTTTTCCTGCAAGACTGGTCAAGAGAGACTCTCGCGATCGGGTAATTGGGTAATTGGGTAATTGATTGTGAAATTGATTGGGGAATGGATTGGCCCCGGCAACCGCTCACGCCGGATTTCTTGATCGTCGATCATCCCCAGCCCCCCAATCCAATCACCCAATCCCCAATCCCCAATCCCCAATCAATTACCCGATTACCCGATCACCCAATTCACCGGGCGCCGCGGTCGGCAGCGCCCGCACCGGCGTCCTCTCGAGCACATGGCGCCCGATCACCAGCACGTCCATGCTCGTCCGCAGGAAGCAGTCGAGCGCCTGCGCCGGCGTCAGCACGATCGGCTCGTTTTCGTTGAACGACGTATTGAGCAGCATCGGCACGCCGGTCTGGCGCGCGAACGCACGAATCAGGTTGCAGTAGCGCGCGTTCGACCGCCGGCTCACCGTCTGCAGGCGCCCGGAGCCGTCGACGTGCGTTATCGCCGGCACCACGGCGCGTTTCTCCGGCCGGACCGGGTAGACCTGCAGCATGAACGGGTCGGCCACCGCGCCGACGAAGTACTCGTCGAGCGCTTCCTCGAGCACTGAGGGCGCGAACGGACGGAACCGCTCGCGAAACTTGATCCGCGTGTTGATGATGTCGCGCATGTCGGCGCGGCGCGGGTCGGCGACGATGCTGCGGTTGCCGAGGGCACGCGCGCCCCACTCCATCCGCCCCTGGAACCAGCCGACGACTCGTCCGTCGGCGATCTGCGTGGCCGTCCAGTTGTCGAGCGCGGCCTCGTCGTCCCACACGCGCCGCTTGCACCCACGCTCGGCGATCGCCGGCCGCTCCGCATCCAGCGCCGCGGCAATCGCCCCGTCGTCGAACGACGGCCCCCAGTAGCCGTGCTCCATGACGAAGCCGCGTCCACGCCCCTCCGTTTGTTGAAGCGCGTAGAAGGCAGCGCCGAGCGCGGTGCCGTTGTCGCCGGCGGCCGGCTGGATGAAGACGTCGCGGAAGCCGGTTGCCTCGCGAATCTTGCCGTTGGCGACGCTGTTCATCGCGCAACCGCCGGCGAGGCAAACGGCCGGCAGTCCGGTCGACGTGCGCACGTGGCGGAGCACGTGGAAGGCCGCCTGTTCGAAGACGGCTTGCAGCGACGCGGCAATCGCTTCGTGGCGCGTGTCGACCGGCTGGTCGCGCCGGCGTGCCGTCCCGAGCAGCGACTCGAGCTTCGGCCTGAACACGGTGCCGATGGTCGGCTCCCCGTCTTCCCACGTCATCTGCACGCCTTCGGACGCGTGGCGGAAGTACGAGAGATCCAGCTCGAACCGCCCATCGTCTGCGAGGTGTACGAGCGAGCCAATCTCACGCGTGAAGCGCGGCTCGCCGTACGGCGCGAGGCCCATCACCTTGAACTCGTCGCCGTAGTTCGGGAAGCCGAGGTACTGCGTGATCGCGAGGTACAGCATCCCGAGGGAGTGCGGGTAGAAGACGTGGCCATCGACCTGCAGCCGGGTGCCGGCAACGCGGCCCCAGGATGTGCTGACGAAATCGCCGAAGCCATCGATCGCGCACACGGCCGCCTCGTCGAACGGCGACACGAACGCGGCGCTCGCCAGGTGGGCGGGATGGTGCTCGACGAACCGGGTGCGCGGCCGCACGTGCGCCGCCGGGAGACCGAGTGCGTTGGCAACCGCGTCGGGCAGGGCGCGGACGCTGGCCATGTTGCGGGCGCGCGACGAGACAGTACCCGACGGGCGATGGCGCAGGAGAAACAGCGCCTTCCGCCACAGGTGCGCGCGCGGGTCGCGCGACACCGCGAAAAGGTCGACGTCGGCGGGGGTGAGGCCACCCATCTCGAGGCACGCGTGCATCGCGTGCTGCGGGACGCCGGCGTAGTGCTTGATGCGGCGATAGCGCTCCTCCTCGACGGCCGCAATGAGCTGACCGTCGCGGACGAGCGCTGCGGAGACGTCGCCGTGGTAGGCGTTGATGCCGAGGATGTTCACGCGTCTAGTCCCGAGGCGTCATGCGGTGAGCGCCGGAGCGGCGAGCGGGACGAGAGCGCTGAAGCGATCGCGGAACCGCTCTTCGGTGAAGAACTGGAGGAAGCGGGCGCGGCCGCGGGCGCCCATGCCGTCGGCGGCGGCGGGATCGCGCAGCAACTGCACGATTCGCTCGCCGAGTTGATCGCTGTCGCCGGGGGGCACGACGAAACCGGTTTCGCCGTCGGCGATGATTTCGCTCGCCGCGCCGCGCGCGCCCACACAGGGCCGACTGGCGCGCATCGCTTCGACGAACACGAAGCCGAAGCCTTCGTCGCGGCTCGGCATGGCAAACACGCGGCAGGTGGCATATTCCCGCCGCAGCGACATCTCGTCGAGACGGCCGAGGAAGAGAACCTTCCCCTCGAGCCCGAGCGCGGCCGCCTTCTGCTCGAGGCGAATGCGATCGTTGCCATCGCCGACGATCCGCAGGAGCGCACCGGGAACGATAGCCGCAACCTCCGCCCACGTTTCGATCAGCTGGTCGTGGCCCTTGTACTGCTCGTCGGCGGCCATGCGGCCGACGATCAGCGCCGCGGGAGGCGCGCCATCGGCGCGCACGATGGTGGCGGCATTTTCCACGCCGAGGTGGCACACCTCGATCACCCGGCGGCTGAAGTGCGGGTTGCTCTCGAGGAAACGGTCGCGCGTGTACGCGGAGATGGCCACCAGCCGGTCGGCACGATCGAGCGCGGCTCGCTGAATCCAGGTGAGCGGCTTCCAGGCCTCGATGCCGCACAGAAACGCGACGATCGATGCGCCGCGCGCGGCGAATGCGAGCGCGGCTGGCGCCAGGTGCAGGTGCACCACAATCACGGTCGTCCGCGAATCGCACGAGACGGCGGCCCCAACCGCGGCGGCGACGAACCGTGAGGGGCTCCCGTCGGTGCCTCGCATGACCCGGCCGACCCGGGCTGAATCGGCCGGCTCGTGCAGCGCCAGCACGCTCGCGTCGGCAAACGTGTCGGCGACCAGGCGCGCCAGCCTGGAGATGCCGTCGCGGCCGGCGATGTTGGGTGTCAAGACGACCACAGGGGCAGGCACGTTACTTCAAGTCCGCGTAGAGGCGAGCCATCGCCGGAGCGACGGCATCCCAGCCGAAGGCGTCGCGCGCGAACACGGCGCCGCGCTCGCCCATTTGTCGGCGTCGCTCAGCGTCCGACGCAAGCCCGCGCAGCGCGTTGGCAATCGCCGGCGCGGTCTGTTCGACCCAGAACCCGCAGTCGTGCTTTTCGAGCTCGGACCACGGCGTGGTCTTCGTTGCGACGACCGGCACGCCAGAAGCCAGGGATTCGACGACGGAGACGCCGAAGCTTTCGGAGTCGGACGCTTGCACCATGACATCCGCGTCTTTCAGCAGCGCCCATTTCCCGTCGCCGCTGACCTCGCCAGTGGTGTGAACAGCGCCTACGTGCGGCGCCAGGCGGCGCATCAGATCGGGCAGCAGGGCGTGTTCGTCGGGTCCAGCCAGCACGAGATGCGCCGAAGGATGCGTTGCGCGCAACTCGGCGAAGGCGCCGGCAACGAGATCGAGCCGCTTGATGCGATGCATCCGGCCGAGGAACAACACGACGAAAGCGTTGCGCGGGATGCCAAGCTGCGCGCGATATCCTTTCACCGCCTGTTGGGCCGGACAGACGTCGACGCCGTTCGGCACGACTGCGACCTTGACACCCAGCTGCAGCTCGCCGATCGCGACAGCTTCCTGATCTGAGGTTGCGTGCAGCAGCGCCGCGAGAGAGAGATTGCGGCGCTCGAGCAGCGAATACGCGACCGCTTTGCGCGCACGCCCGCGCTGCATCGCCTGCGGCTGCAGCATGCCGCGCGGCGAGACGACGTACGGCACGCGCGCCGCGCGCGCGAGATACGACGCCCACCACTCCGGCACGTTCCAGACGCCGTGGATGTGACAGACGTCGGCGCGCCCGATCGCATCGGCGAGCGGACGCCGGATCTTCGCGCCGAAGAAGCGCCGCGGGAACGCGGCAGGGACATAGTGAACCGGCACGCCCTCGTACTCGCTGCCCCCGGCCGGCGACGCCGGCAGCGGCGTCCGCCCATTGGCCGTCGTCGTCACCACCTCGACGTCGACGCCCGAGCGCTGCAGCCCCTTGCACAATCCGAGAATCGAGGCGGGCGGGCCGCCGTATTGATGCGCCGGAGCGAAGTAGGGAGACACGTGAAGGACGCGCACGTCGGGTTCGGCCGGCTACGCCCGGTCCTTGAGCGTGTCGAACATGATCTCGTTCCCGGCCGCGGCCGCCCGGTCGCGTGCGAATCGGACCAGCAGGAAGCGGTCGAGGAGCA
>Ga0207701_10004128_pt1 | contig 14798 bp, 12 predicted proteins | sample KBSSwiSSwithPhiX_FD_184294 | JGI IMG/M metagenome (GOLD analysis project Ga0207701, IMG submission 184294) | Switchgrass rhizosphere bulk soil microbial communities from Kellogg Biological Station, Michigan, USA, with PhiX - S5 (SPAdes) (version 2) | ecosystem: Environmental > Terrestrial >... | reverse complement strand
ATATCGGAAATGGTATCCGTTTGCTTATCAAATGCAACGCGTACCGACATCCTTCCACCACTGCCGATAAATCCGAATACAAGAATGAAAATAAGTGGAAATGCAAAGCTGAAGATGATCGCGCTCGGACTCCTGGTTATCGCTCTTAAACTTGCCCCGGTAATGGAAAGCATTGCCCGGATCTGGCTGTATTGTTTAGACATGTACGACTGCTGAAAGTTCTGTTGTTATTCTATTATGATTTCATAAGGCATCCTTGCCTGGATCACCCCGATAAACTGTTGAATGTTCCTGATTGCTGAATATGTTCTATATCCTTCTTCACCCAATTCATTTTTTATCATCGTTTCTTTCTTTGATTCGCTGTTATCACTAAAAATCATTTCAAAAAAAGTTTGTTTGCCGGGATATTCTTTCAGGCGGTAGTCTTTGATTTTCGCTTTTGCAGCAGCCGCCGCGATAGCATCATCAATTCCGCCAATACGGTCTACCAGTCCTATTTCAACAGCGCGTGATCCGCTCCATACCCTACCCTGCGCATTGCTGTCTACATATTCCATGGATTTTTTTCTTCCTTCAGCTACCCGCATTTTGAATTGGTTGTAAATGGTGTCGATCGCATTCTGCACATATCTTCTCTGTGAAGGAGAAAGTGGCTTTGTAATGGTCATCATGCCGGCATCCGGCGATGTGCTTACTTCATCGAATGTAACACCGAGTTTGTTATTAAAAAACTTTTCCATGTTAGGGAGCACCCCGAACACACCTATCGAACCCGTAATAGTGTTAGGCTGCGCAAAAATGCTGTCGGCGCCACATGCTATGTAATATCCTCCGGAAGCTGCAACATCTCCAAAGCTTACGATAACAGGTTTCACTTTTTTTGCAAGCTCCACTTCCCGCCATATCAGTTCGCTCGCCGAAGCACTTCCTCCACCCGAGTTAATGCGTAACACAATTGCTTTTACCGTTTTATCCATCCTGGCCCTGCGGATATGATTCCTGTAAGTTTCTCCTCCGATCCTATCCCTTTCACCCGTGCCATCCATGATGGTACCTTCTGCATAGATCACGGCTATTTTTTCTTTACCCGTCTGTTGGTAATCTTCTGCTTCCGCATATTTTGCGGCCGATACAAAATTAATTTTTGCATCTTTTTCTATTTTGAGTAATGACCTGATCTCATCTTTTACCTGGTCGTCATATTTCAGGCCATCTATCATTTTTTTATTTAAAGCGGCGTGTGGAAACTGCACTTCATTAGAGTCTGCATAACGGTGAAGGGTAGCCGTATCAATTTTTCTTGCAACTGAAATTTCTGAAAGAAATTCTCCATAAAGATCGTGGAGCAATTCAATGCTTTGCAAACGGTTTGCATCGGTCATTTGCTTTTCACGGAGCGGTTCAGTGGCGCTTTTAAATTTACCCGCATAAAATATCTGCGGTTCGATCTCCAGTTTTTCCAGCGTTCCCTTTATGAACGGCATTGTCATGGCGAAACCATGCCAGTCTATGCCGCCTGCAGGCGCACAGTACACTTTGTTTGCCGCGGTTGCCACGTAATATGCTTTTTGAGGGATGGCATCGGCGAAGGCTAAAACAAATTTGCCGGACGATTTAAAATCGAGGAACGCCTTTCTTAATTCAAGGGAAGAAGCGAAATCATTGTTATTGTCACCACTCTTCACAAAAATACCTTTGACAGCACTATTATTTTTTGCATGCCTGATCAACCGCACCATATTATAAAGAGAGGGTGGGGAAGATTTTTCGCCGGTAATTGCCGATACAGGATCGGATTGTTCAACTTCGGAAAAATGCTGTGCCAGATCCACTACCAGCACAGCGTTCTCCCCGGTCAATACATCCTTTGAACTCGTTACTGATGAAATTGTAATAAGGGCAACGATCAGCATTATCACTGTAAACACCGTTAGCGCCAGCAATAACGCGAGGAACATCCTGAAAAAATTTTTCATAGCAGAAAATTTGTGATAAGAGCATGCAAATGTACCAATAGGCCCCTGAATACATGGTTTTTTATTGTTTAGGGTTTACTTTGCAGCGAATGAATTCGGCATATCTAATTACAGGCGGAAACATGGGCCAGCGGGAGGATCAGCTTTCCTACGCGGCAAAGCTCATTGAAGAACGCTGTGGATCAGTTATTGACCGGTCATCAATATTCGAAACCGCCGCCTGGGGCAAAACCAACCAGGAAAATTTCCTTAACCAGGCGCTGGTGTTGGAAACTACACTCAATCCCCGTGACCTTCTCAATGAGATCCTGTATATCGAAAACCTAATGGGGCGCGACAGGGTTGAGAAATATGGCCCGCGCATCATCGACATCGATATTATATTTTTTAATCATCAGAAAATAAAAGAAAACGGATTGGTGATCCCCCACCCGGAAATGTCCAGGCGCAGGTTTGTACTCGAACCGCTAAACGAAGTGATTCCTGCGTATATTCATCCGGTATTATTCAAAACAGTAAACGAGCTTCTCCAGCAGTGCGACGATACATTGCCCGTGAAAAAAATAATATGAACTATCATTTTATAGCAATAGAAGGCAACATCGGGGCAGGAAAAACTACTCTCGCCCACCTGTTGGCGAAACACCTGAATGCAAGGCTGGTACTGGAAGAATTTGCAGACAATCCTTTTCTTCCCAAGTTTTACGAGAACCCTCAGCAATATGCTTTTCCGCTTGAATTATTTTTTATGGCGGAAAGATATAAGCAGCTGAAAGATCTTATCCATACAAAAGATCTGTTTCAAAGTGTTACTGTTTCCGATTACCTGTTTACCAAATGCCTGCTGTTCGCAAAAGTTAATCTTACAGAAGAAGAATTCAGGCTGTATCATAAATTGTATGATATCATCAGGCAGCCACTCATTCAACCCGACCTTCTCATTTACCTGCATGTGCCAGTACATAAGCTGCAGAAAAATATACGGAAAAGAAACCGCGCTTACGAATTGAATATCCCTGATGATTACCTTTTCCGGTTGCAGGAAACTTACACGCATTATATACGGCAACATAACCTGAAAACTTTGTTTGTTGATGCTTCAAATGCCGATTTTCTTGGCAATGAAAAACATTTCAGAATTTTACTGGAGGCGCTGGAAAAGGATTATGAGAATGGACAGCATTTTTTAGTGCTGCCCTGAGAAAAGGTGAAAAGTTAAAAGTGAAAAGTAGGAGAAACCACAATGGATTACCTTTGCTTTAATGGCAGATATCCTTCATAACTGGGAAAAGAAAACCGCTGAAAGAAAAAAAATATACAAACAATTTCTGCAACGTGCAGACAAGAACAAAGTTTTAAAACAGCTCCCCTCCCTCCATGAAGAAGCCTTTGAAAAAATAGACTGCACAAAATGCGCAAACTGCTGCAAGAACTATTCACCCCGGTTCAAAACTCCTGATATAAAAAGAATTGCAAAGCACCTAAAAATGAAAGAAGGTGATTTCATCGAATCATACCTGCGTCTCGACCAGGATGGCGACTATGTAGTTAAATCAACTCCATGCCCTTTCCTGGGATCGGATAATTTATGCGGCATATATGAAGTACGACCGTCAGACTGCCACAGGTTCCCATACACAGATGAAGACATTATTGTTAAGCGCCAGGACCTCACCTTAAAAAATGCAAGCTTCTGCCCGATCGTTTACTTTGTACTCGAAAAACTGGTGGAAAAAAATAAATAACTTATTTTTTTTCATGCGTCCATCCCGGTTGACCAAAAATATAACGCAACCTTTCTCTCCAGCCGATATCTTTTCTTTTCACATCTTTAAGAATACTGATCCATTCATGAAATATGACCATGAACAGGTTGGTTTCCTTCAACGGCTTGGCAAGCCCGTACCGGATAGGTTCATATTCATCTGGAGGCAATTCCTGCTGGAAAGTGCCAAACATTTTATCCCAGATGATGAGTACCATTCCCATGTTTTTGTCAATATATTTCTGATTCGAAGCGTGATGCACGCGATGGTGCGACGGAGTTACAAAAATATATTCAAGCCACCCGGTATTCCTGACCAGTTCAGTGTGCACGAACACTGCCCAGATCTGCGAAATGGAGTACATCAGCAGAATATCTATCGGCCTGAATCCAAACAACGCCAGCGGCAGGAAGAAGAGAAAATCGTATAGCGGCCGCATTAGCGATGCCCGAAAACCAACCGTCAGGTTCATATGTTCGGCGGAATGGTGCGTAACATGCGCCGCCCAGAATAAACGGCAGAAATGTTCGAGCCTGTGCAGCCAGTAGAACTGGAAGTCGATCATGATGAATAAAAGTCCCCAGTAAAGAATCGTATGATTGGTCTCCACTACATGGAACTGATAAATAAAAGATAAAACGATAAGATAGAGTCCTCTTATTGCAAGGTCCAGCAGACCATTAAGCAGGGAAAGGAATACAGAGGTGAATGTTTCGCGCCAGGTATAAAGTTTTTTGTGATGAAAATTACTGATAAAAACTTCCAAACCAATGATAATCAAATATATCGTTGAAATCTCCCAACTCATCACAGTCTAATTTAAATAATAATATCCGCAAAAATCAAACCCGCATGAAAGTGTGGATACAAACAACCGTTAGTTTAATTGTTTCACTTTAACTTTGCGGAACTTTTTAAAAAAATTGGTTAACCGCAGTTATGAATCTTTTCGAAGAACAACAGAATGAATTTCAACAACGACATATTGGCCCGGATGAGAACGAAACAGCTGATATGCTGAAAGTGATTGGAAAATCATCGATGGAAGAACTGATAGAAGCAACAATTCCGCAGGGTATACGCATCAAAAAACCACTTGAAATAGCAGATCCGAACAGTGAGCACGAATATCTGAAGGAACTCAAACAGGTAGCAGCAAAGAATAAATTGTTCCGATCGTTTATAGGTCAGGGTTATTACGGAACAATTACCCCTTCGGTGATCCTAAGAAATGTTTTTGAAAACCCGGGATGGTACACTCAATACACACCATACCAGGCAGAAATTTCACAGGGCCGCCTCGAGAGCCTGCTTAATTTCCAGACGATGGTCACCGACCTTACCGCATTACCCCTGGCAAACGCTTCACTTCTTGATGAAGCTACTGCCGCTGCTGAAGCCATGACCATGATCTTCCATCATGTTAACAGAACGGAAGAAATCAAACAACCGAAATTTTTTATCGATCAGCATATCTTTCCCCAAACCAAAGATGTTATCATTACACGCGCCCAGCCGATAGGCATTGAGATCGTATTTGGTGATCACCATACTGCCCAGATCGATGGATCTTATTTTGGTGCCATACTTCAGTATCCGGATAACAACGGATCTGTTGAAGACGTGCGTGGTTTCATTGAAAATATCCACCGCTTTAACGGGTTTGTCGTAATGGCAACAGATCTGCTTGCACTCACTTTATTAACTCCTCCGGGAGAACTTGGTGCCGATGTTGCAGTGGGATCTGCCCAGCGTTTGGGTGTGCCTGTTGGATATGGAGGACCGCATGCAGGTTTTTTTGCGGCGAAAGAAGAATTCAAAAGAGGAATTCCCGGGCGCATTATTGGAATATCCGTGGATGCGGCAGGACAACGTTCACTGCGCATGGCGCTGCAAACACGCGAGCAGCACATCAAGCGTGAAAAGGCCACTTCAAATATATGTACTGCCCAGGCACTGCTTGCGAATATGGCGGCGATGTATGCTGTTTATCATGGGCCGGCGGGCTTGAAAAAAATCGCTACCCGCATCACCGTTCTTGCCAATACACTTGCCGATGAATTGGAAGATTTGGGTTATGAACAGGTAAACCGATCCTATTTCGATACGCTGAAAGTAAAAACAGATAACGCTGCAGATATCCGTAAGATCGCAGAGAGCAGGGAAATTAATTTCAGGTATTTCGATAATAATTACATAGGCATTACCCTCGATGAAGCCACATTACCGGGAGACATACTTGATATTATTTCAGTTTTTGCAGAAGCAATCGGAACAGGTACCGCTGCAGTAACATTCGACAATGAAAGCGGGATCGATCATTTACCATCAGCACTCATCAGGAAATCATCTTTCCTCACACATTCGGTATTCAATGCGCATCATAGTGAATCGGAAATGATGCGCTATATCAAGCATCTCGAGAATCGGGATCTTTCTCTTAACATATCCATGATCCCTCTCGGCAGCTGCACCATGAAACTGAATGCCGCAACAGAACTGATTCCAGTTAGCTGGCCTGAGTTCAGCCAGCTTCACCCGTTTGTTCCCGTAAGCCAGGCGGAAGGTTACAGGCAGATATTAGATGAACTCAGCAATTATCTATGTGAGATCACCGGCCTCGATGCATGCTCATTGCAACCCAACAGCGGAGCGCAGGGTGAATATGCAGGTTTGATTACTATAAGGGCCTATCACCTCGACCGCGAAGATGATCACCGCAATGTTGTGCTGATACCCATATCGGCTCATGGAACCAATCCGGCAAGCGCTGTTCTCGCAGGTATGAAGGTAGTTGTAGTGAAAAGTGATGATGAAGGACACATTGATGTCGAAGACCTGAAAGCGAAAGCAGAACAATACAAAGATTCTCTTTCAGCGTTGATGGTAACCTATCCCTCCACACACGGAGTGTTTGAAGAAGGTATCAGGGAAATCTGCCAGGTGATTCATGAACATGGTGGACTTGTTTATATGGATGGCGCAAATATGAATGCGCAGGTTGGACTGACCTCACCGGGAATGATCGGAGCCGATGTGTGCCATCTTAATCTTCATAAGACATTTGCGATACCTCACGGAGGAGGCGGACCAGGCATGGGTCCTATCTGCGTGAATGAAAAGCTTGCAGCATTTTTACCCGGGCATATTTCAATAAATAAAAAAGCAAAACATGCGAATGCGGTAAGCGCAGCGCCGTATGGTTCGGCAAGTATTCTTCTTATCAGCTATGCTTATATAAAATTACTCGGGTCAACCGGCTTGCGCCGTGCTACTGAATATGCGATCCTCAATGCGAACTACATGAAAGCGAGGTTAGAGAAATATTTTAAAGTGCTGTATCTCGGAAAGAAAGGAACCTGTGCACATGAATTCATTGTAGACATAAGGCCATTCAAGTCAACTTCGGGAATAGAGGCAGAAGATGTTGCAAAGCGATTGATGGACTATGGCTTCCATGCTCCAACCATGAGCTTTCCGGTGCCCGGAACGATCATGATCGAGCCCACAGAAAGTGAACCGAAAGCAGAACTTGATCGATTCTGTGATGCAATGATCAGCATTCATGAAGAAATAACTTCCATTGAATCGGGTAAGTCTGATAAACTGGATAATCCGCTGAAGAATGCACCACATACAATGGGAATGATCTGCGATGACGTATGGAACCATCAATATTCGAGGAAAGAGGCTGCGTTCCCGTTAGCGTATGTGGTAAAAAATAAATTCTGGCCTTCGGTTGCCCGTATTAACAATACGTATGGCGACAGAAACCTGATTTGCGTATGTGAACCGACCGAAGCCTACGCATAGTGATGGGTAAAAAAGGCTACAGATTGCTCATGTGATCAACCCGATCTTATAAGAATGTTCCATAGCCTCCGCGCTATGTTTGAAATGACATACCGGAATACCGGCCGCTTCTATTCTGTCGATGGCCTCCTTCACCGCTTTTTCATTTTTATGAAAAACATTCCGGAGGTATACTACTTTGATCTGGGAACGGAAATGTTCTGCAACAGATGCATAGATCACAGGATCCTGCTGCGAATCATCACCAATTAAAATAAAATCTTGTGAAGGGTATGCTTCGAGTATTCTTGTTATCCTGAAGAATTTGGTACCGTGCTTATTTTGACCGGTCTTCCAGGCCTGTGTAATTTTTTTCAGCTGGCTAAGCAGGAAAATTCCTTTGGGCAATTCATTTTTCTGTGCGAACTCACGGATATAATCGTACAGGTTCCACTCACTGCTCGATACATAAAAAAATGGGTTGGGTTCATTTGGATCAGTTCCCGCATGCGCAAGTGCCTGGTAGTGCAATACAACTCCTTCGAATGGTTTACGGCTATAAGCGTTTTCAGTAAGTAAAACGTAAAGTCTTTTCCTGAGATTGGATGAATGTGAGATGAGGAAAGTGTCATCAATATCTGAAATTATCGCGTATTGATTAACGTGAGGGATATATATTTCTCCTTCGCCTGTTACTGTACCATGATATTTTTTTACGATGCCTTCTGCAAGCATCACTTCTATTTTATGCCACCCAGCCGGGGGCATACTGAAAGGCGACCATTGAAACCTGAAAAATCCATCTTCCTCTGCAATCTGTTCTAACTTCTCACCCTGGAAGTTTAGTGAAACTTTTGCCCGGGGAATCGGCTTAACAATGAATAGCCGGATAAGCGCTAGTGTGTTCGTCCAGAAGTTTCTCCTGTATTTCACTCTTGGGAGCGTACTCACTTTCAGCACATGTCCCATCACAACAATCTTTCCGTTTCCTCCATAGCTGTGATAAACCTTAACAACCGGCCGGTTGGTGAGTCTCATCCAGCTGAATAATTTTTCCTTTACCTTTTTAATGAAAGGTGGGGAATAATTATTGTTTGATATATCGGATTCGTCCATATTTGAATAAGTTATAAAAAATCATTCTCATGGCAGCAGGAGATTCGGCCTTCATACTTTTTATCATCAACCCTATCTCGGGAGGAAAAACAAAGACCGATTGGGAAATGGCTATAAGAGAGTTCTTCAAAGACCTGGAGCCAAATATCGATTTTATTGTTCTCAGCGCGGAGGACACCTGTGATTCCATAAAACAAAAGATAGAAAAAATCAAACCCGACCAGGTTGTAGCGGTGGGCGGCGATGGAACGGTATCGATGGTGGCCAGGGCGGTAATCGGTACAGATATTGCACTCGGCATTCTTCCAGCAGGCTCAGCAAACGGCATGGCCCGGGAACTTGACATTCCACTTACGCAGAATGAAGCGTTCAAAGTTATTGCTGCAGGAAATATTAAAAAAGCTGATGCGATCAATGTAAATGACAACATATGCCTACACCTGAGCGACATCGGGCTGAATGCACTGCTCATCAAACATTTTGAAGAAGGCAAACTGAGAGGCAAGCTTGGATATGCAACAAAAGTGATCAAAACACTTATGGCAAATTCGACCATGTCACTCAGTATAAATATTGGAGACAAAGTAGAAAAAGTGAAAGCCCTGATGGTAGTACTTGCCAATGCAAGGAAATACGGAACAAATGCAATGATCAACCCGGATGGTAATTTGTACGACGGGCATTTCGAGGTGGTGATCATGAAGCGTCTCGCTATTTCTGAATTATGGAAGATGTGGGTCAAACCGCAAGCTTTTGATCCGGAAAAAATAAAGTTGTTTCCTGCAACCTCAGTGTCGATAGAAACGTCACGTAAAGTGCACTTCCAGGTGGATGGTGAATATCTTGGAAAAGTGCGCCGTATAGAAGCAAAAATTATTGCCGGCCAGTTGAAACTGATCGTACCTTAGAATCAATTAAATCAATCTCAATTATGCGATTTCTATTTTTAAGTTTAATGTTGCTGGAGATGAATGTATTACTTGCACAGGAGAATTATTTACTGGTAGGCACTTATACCGGAAAGAACAGCGAAGGTATTTATGTTTACAAATTCAACACATCCACAGGAGCAATGGAAAAAGTGAGCAGCACGCTTACTGAAAATCCATCATACCTGGCTTTTTCAAAAGACAGAAAATTTTTGTATTCCGTAAATGAGAACGGGGACAACAAAGGAGGTGTAAGCGCATTCTCATTTGATGAAGCAACAGGCAAGCTCACTAAATTAAATTCACAACTGAGCAATGGCGATCATCCATGTTATATTTCTGTTGACAATAGCAGTAAATGGGTTGTCGTGGGAAATTATACCGGCGGAAACCTTTCCGTATACCCCGTAAAACAAGATGGCTCGCTCGGCGATGCTGCACAAATTATTCAGCATACAGGAAGTGGTGCAAATAAGGAAAGACAGGATAAACCTCATGTGCATTCCGTTGTGTTCAGCCCGGATGGAAAATATCTTGCAGTTGCTGATCTTGGAACAGACAAAATTTACATGTATCCGTTTGATGCCTCTTCAGAAAAACCTGTTGCTGAAAAAGCAGTTGAAAATCCAACAGCACCAGGCGCAGGTCCAAGACATATTATATTTCATAAGTCACTTCCGTATGCGTATACCATAGAAGAATTGTCCGGAAATGTGAGTGCATACAGCGTTTCCCCGGACGGTACACTGAAAAACATTCAAACTATATCAGCTCATCCGAATGGATATAAAGGCGACATCGGGAGCGCGGCAATTAAAATTTCAAATGACGGAAAATCACTGTACGCCTCGAACCGGGGAGGCTCAAATACGATTGCCGCATTTAGTATTGACCAGGCAACAGGGAAGGTTAAAACACAAAAGATCGTTAACAGTGGGGGGAAGGCACCACGTGACTTTACGATTGACCCTACCGATAAATATATTTTGTCGGCAAACGGAGGTTCAGACAACATTACGATCTTCAAAAGAAATACTCAGACAGGAGTACCCGAAGACGCTGGTAAACAGGTTGCTATCCCTCAGCCGGTGTGTTTGGTTTTTTTCTGAGTTATTCTTCGTACATTCGCCACTTATTTTTTATTTTAATACAATTAATGATGGACAACAAAATCCATGGAACAGTTAAATTTTTCAATTCTGAAAAAGGTTTCGGTTTCATTAAACACGATGATTCCAGCAAGGAAACATTCGTACACGTAAGTGGCCTGATCGATGAGATCAAAGAAAACGACAAAGTTGAGTTCGACGTGCAGAACGGAAAGAAAGGGCTGAACGCTGTGAATGTAAAATTGATCTAAATAAATTAATGATCTTTTACAATGGATGATATGGGCCGCATTAGCGGCCTTTATTATTTTAAGCTTTTACCTCAAACATCGCTTCAAGCTTGCATCCATGCTGCGGGGTAGAAATAATTTTCATTTTTCCATTAAACAACTCAAGCCGGTGACGTATATTTTTTAATCCCAGGCCTGACTTCACATTTTTGGTATCAAATCCAACACCGTCATCTTCAATAGTCAGATGTATCTCCGTTCCTTTTCGGGAAAACGCAATGTCAACGTGTTCGGCTTCTGAATGTTTGAGAATATTATTCAGTTGCTCCTGCGTGATCCGGTACACCATCAGTTTCTGAATATCAGTTAATACTTCTTCAGAAAATCCATCTTTATGAATATCTATGTGGATATTCCTGATCTTGCGAATACTATCAATCAGCTCGTTTATTGATTCTATTAAACCAAGATCCTTCAGCATTGGGGATACAAGTGTTTTGGATAATCCCCTGATCTCATTGATCACCTGCTTCAGGTACTCAGCACTTTTTTTCAGCATTTCTTCCTGTGCTGCCGGGTTCACCTGCGCGTGTTCGATATAAAGTTTCACAACACCCAACAGCTGGTTGATATTATCGTGCAGTTCCTCTCCTATTTTTTTCCTTTCTCTTTCCTGTGCATTAAATACTTCAAGGCCAAGTTCATTCTTATACCTGATGCGTTCATCATTAAGCTCCTGCTGAAGCGCCTGCTGGCGTAAAATTATTCTGCGCGAAACAATAAAAATGAAGATTGCGCCAATAAACATGAAGATCACCCCTTTATAAGTCTGAACACGGGAAAGAAAGCTGAGACTGTTATGGGCAATATTCATGGAAAGCAGGTCGGACAATAGTATCCAGAGAATACCAAACAGCAGAAAAATAAGAGCGAGCTGCATGGGAAGAGATAACCTGAACTTAATCATAATTTAAGATAGGGATATTTTTAAAATTTGGTTAATTAACTTCGCGGCATGCATTATGTTTCTGCAGAAGGATTGACAAAGTCGTATGGCATCAAACCACTTTTTCAAAATATTTCTTTCAATATAGAAGAGGGCGACAAGATTGCGCTGGTAGCAAGAAATGGAACCGGCAAATCTACACTGCTAAAAATTCTCGCGGGGAGAGAAACTTTAGACAGCGGTAACCTTTGGGTTCATAAAGATGTTACCGTAGCACTGTTTGAACAGGAACCAGAATTTGTTGAAGACAAATCGATTCTCGACAATATTTTTCATCACGATCACCCGGTGATCAACGCGATAAAAGAATATGAAGAGGCGATGGATTCAGGAAATGAAAACGACCTTGGTAACGCGATAGTAAAAATGGATGAGCTTAGCGCGTGGGACTTCGACAATAAAGTGCACCAGATATTCGGGAAGCTGAATATTCATCATCTTCATCAACAGGTATCAACTTTGTCGGGTGGTCAGAGAAAACGTGTAGCATTAGCAAAAACACTTATTGATATTGGCTTCGAACATAAGCATGTGCTGCTGATAATGGATGAACCTACCAACCATCTTGATGTTGAAATGGTGGAATGGCTCGAACACTATCTTTCGCAGGAAAAAGTTACACTGCTGCTGGTAACGCACGACCGGTATTTTCTCGACAATGTTACTGATGAGATCTGGGAGCTCGACAACAGCACCACCTATATTTATAAGGGTGATTATGAAAATTTCCTGGAAAAAAAAGCTGCGCGAAACGAAAGTGACCTTGCCAGCATAGATAAAGCTAAAAATTTATACAGGAAAGAACTCGAATGGATACGCAAACAACCAAAGGCGCGTACCACAAAATCAAAAAGCAGAATAGATGCTTTCAGTGATGTTGAAGCACGCGCAAAGAAAAAAATAGAGGACCAGCAGATACAGCTTGAAGTTAAAATGAGCAGGCTTGGTGGCAAGGTGGTGGAAATGAAAAAGGTTTATAAGAGCTATGGCGACAAAAAAATATTGCAGGGCTTCGATTACACTTTCAAAAAGGGTGAAAGGATCGGTGTGGTAGGAAAGAACGGCTCAGGTAAATCAACATTCCTGAATATTGTACAGGGGATTGTAGAGGCCGACAGTGGTAAGATCAATGTCGGAGACACGGTAGTATTCGGCAATTATTCGCAATCGGGATTACCCGTTAAGGAAGACCTGAGAGTAATTGAATATGTTAAGAATATCGCGGAACATTTTCCACTTGCAGGAGGGGGAACGCTAAGTGCTTCACAATTCCTGAATTTATTCCTGTTTCCACCGGAACAGCAATACACGTATATATCTAAATTAAGCGGCGGAGAAAAAAGAAGGTTGCACCTGCTGTCCATCCTGTTCAGAAATCCTAATTTCCTGATCCTCGACGAGCCTACCAACGACCTCGACCTTCCCACTCTCGGGGTGCTTGAAAATTTTCTGAGTGAGTATCCCGGATGCCTGCTGATCGTTTCGCACGACCGGTATTTCATGGACAGGCTGGTAGATCATTTGTTTGTGTTTGAAGGCGATGGATTCGTAAGGGATTTCCCGGGCAACTATTCCATTTACCGTTCATCATTGAAACCCGATCAAACCGCTGAAGAGAAAACGAAAATTGTATCTTCAAAAAAGACGGTGACCGACAAACGTAAATTTTCGTTCAATGAAAAACGTGAGTGGGAAACCCTGCAGAAAGAGATTATGGATCTTGAAGGTGAAAAGCATAAGTTGTCGGACATGATCAACAAGGCCTCGCTGCCTTATGAAGAGCTGATGAAAATATCAGGACGCATTGCCGAGATCAACGGACTGCTCGATCTTAAAGAAATGAGATGGCTGGAATTAAGCGAGATAGCCGAATGAATTATTAAATAATTTATGAAACAAACGATTGTAGTTTTAACCTGTCTGATGGTGACAGGATTTCACGCCACTGCGCAGGTGGAAAAATTCGCCAACAGCATTACACCTGCCGACCTGAAAAACCATCTCTTCAAAATTGCATCAACTGAAATGCAGGGCAGGGAAACCGCTACAGAGGGACAGCGCAATGCAGCAGCCTACATTGAAGAACAGTTCAAAAAAGACCAGCTTACACCCGGATGGAACGGAACTTATCAGCAAACATTCCCGGTTTACCGGGATTCACTTATTAAAGCGGTGCTTATTATCAATGGAAAAGAATTAATAAGGGATACCGATTTCTCGCCAACTCTTAATTCAGGATTTAATATTTCTCTTGAATCAAATGATATACTATTTGCAGGATTCGGCCAGAGTGATTCTTCCAGGGATGATTACAAGAATTTAAATGCTAAAGGAAAGATTGTAGTGATATGGCCGGGTGCACCTACAAAAACAATAAACGGAAAAAAGATAAAAGATCCTGTTCCCGATTACTACACCTTGCAGCAGGTAGCAAAGAAAAATGGTGCGGCTGCCCTGGTGATCATTCAGCAGAGGTTTTTAAAAGGAACTTCCCCCAACACAGGAAGAATGTATGTGAGGAATTACAGGCAGGATAGCATTCCCAATACTTTCATAGTTTCTGATTCTTCAGCAGGATTAATATTCGGCAAGGACTTAGAGTCATTGAAAAAAACAATGAAAACTGACGCACCAGTTGCAAAAAATTACCCGGTAAAGATTAAACTCGAACTCGAAAAAGATATGCAGCATCTTGAAAGCAGTAATGTTATTGGAATGCTCGAGGGTACCGATAAAAAAGATGAAGCGGTCATCATTACAGCGCATTACGATCATCTTGGGAAGAAAGACACTACAGTTTATTATGGCGCTGATGATGATGGTTCTGGTACGGTTTCAGTTCTGGAGATCGCGGAAGCTTACAAGCTTGCT
>Ga0207701_10004127_pt1 | contig 14798 bp, 12 predicted proteins | sample KBSSwiSSwithPhiX_FD_184294 | JGI IMG/M metagenome (GOLD analysis project Ga0207701, IMG submission 184294) | Switchgrass rhizosphere bulk soil microbial communities from Kellogg Biological Station, Michigan, USA, with PhiX - S5 (SPAdes) (version 2) | ecosystem: Environmental > Terrestrial >... | reverse complement strand
GTGCCAGGCGGCGTTGGGCCAATGACGATCGCCATGCTAATGGCGAATACAGTGAAGGCGGCCAGGCAATCGCTCTGACAACGTCATCCCGAGCGAAGTCGAGGGATCCCGTTGGTCTAGGGGGTCATCGCTCCGCGGGGTTCTTCGACTACGCTTCTCTCCGCTCGGAATGACGATTTGCCGGCGACACAATTTTTCCTGTCAGCGATTTCAATATCGAAGGATTCCTTCGCGCAATGTGAATGAAGAACGAGCCGAGTCGTGGCCGCAATACTGCCGTGCGCGAGAGACGGTTGACCCACAAACGCCCTTGATACATTTGGGCGTGAGCGCGAGCAAATTCGCGTTTCGCTGAGTTCCGATCATCGCCGCGAAAAATTTTCGAGATCGCGTTTGCGGCGAGTTCACCCGAGCGCAGGGCATAATAGATTCCTTCGCCCGTGAACGGCTCGACCACACGAGCCGCGTCCCCGATGAAAAACAGATTTTCATGCGCGGATGAAATCGCTGAACGCGTTAGCGGCGTGATTGTTCGCCAGGATTGATTGGCAGGCAGATTGAATCGCCGCTCCGCCCATTTGCGTAGCGTGGAAATTGTCGGTGGCGTGCCGACCAGGCAGAGATTCAACTGCGTCTCGTTTACCGGAGCCTGGCCTGAATAACCTTCAGGCAGAAATTGCAGAACCACGCGGTCGCCAAAATCTCGCGGTCGCGGCACGTGTGCTTGAAGCGCTACGCGTTCGCGCGTCGGACGCGGCAACAAATTGCACAAATGCGCCACTGTAGAGTTGCGTCCATCTGCGCCGATCAACATCCGCGCGTGAAACGTTTCTCCCGAGGCAGTTTCAATCATCCAATCGCCATTTCTGCTTAACCCTGTTGCAACGCTTTGCTCACGGAAGTCTGCGCCGAGTTCGCGAGCGCGACTTAAAAGCAAATCGTCAAAGAGACTGCGTTTCACCGAAATTTCGCAATCGGCGCCCAAAGGAAGATCGATAATTACTTCTCGCCCATCGATCGAGATGAACACGACTGAAGCCAGTTTGGAATGCGGCAAATTCCGCACCAGTTGCGCAAGCTCGAGTCGGTCCAACACAGGCCAGCACGACGGATTCAAGCAGTCGCCGCATACTTTCTCGCGCGGAAATTTTTCGCGGTCGAGCACGAGCGTCCGCAAGCCGGCAGCGACGCAAAAGGCGGCGCAGCTTGAGCCTGCTGGCCCGCCGCCGACGATTGCAACGTCAAAAAGCTGCATGGAGTCAATTGAACGGTGAAAGAGAGCTGGCGCGCGATTTAATCAGAGAGGACAGTAATTCGCATGGGCTGGTCGGTTCCAATCCTTCGTGTTGCCGGGATCCAATTGCGGATTCACATCACGTTTGTATTGCTGATCGCGTGGATCGCATTTGCCTATTATACGCACGGGGGTTCCTCCGCAGCGGTCGGCGCAGTCGTTTTCATCCTATTGTTGTTCGCATGCGTCGTGTTGCACGAATTCGGCCACGCTCTGGCTGGGAAAGCTTTCGGAATCAACACGCCTGACATCACGTTATTGCCCATCGGCGGTGTGGCGCGATTGGAACGTATTCCGGACGAGCCGGTGCAGGAACTCGTCATTGCGGTAGCAGGTCCGGCTGTAACCGCGTTGATCGCGCTCGGTGCGTTCATCGGCGGCGGTTGGTGGGACTATCCGCCTACTACGAAAACCAGCATTCCGAATCTGCTTTTCACGATGAACGTCATCCTGCTCCTTTTTAATCTGCTGCCGGCGTTTCCAATGGATGGTGGCCGGGTGCTACGGGCTCTGCTCGCAACGCGCTTGAGTTATGCGCGCGCCACGCAGCTCGCCGCTACGATTGGGCAGGGATTTGCGTTCGTATTCGGTTTCTGGGGTCTTTTTGGCAATCCGTTCTTAATTTTCATTGCGCTGTTCGTGTACATCGGCGCGTCGCAAGAGGCTGCGCTTGCGCAGATGAAAGATGTGTCGCGCCGGTTTCCAGTCTCCAGTGCGATGGTGCGCGATTTCCGCACCCTTTCTAAAGATGCCAGCCTAGAGGAAGCCGTAGACGCTTTGCTTGCGACTTCGCAGCACGATTTCCCGGTCATGGACGAAACCGGGAACGTGGCCGGATTATTAACCCGTCACGATCTCATTTCGGCGTTGCGCAAAAACGATCCCACACTTCGGGTAGGGGATGTAATGCGGCGCGACGTTCCGACGGTCACAACTGGAACACGATTCGAGGACGCATTTCGTATCATGCAGGAGACCGATTGCCCGGCAGTGCCCGTGCTCGATCGCATGAAACGGCTGGTCGGTTTGCTCACCCCGGAGAACGTCACCGAGTTGATGATGGTACAATCCGCGATGCCGCGGCGGCGGGTTTCCTGAATGCGCTGAGGACAGCGCACACTACAGCTTAGGGTGCTGGCGGCTCGCCTCAGGAGCTGATGCGCATCGGCATCAGCACGTACAGGAATGGCGTTTGAATTTTCAAAACGCCAGGGCTCATCTCGTCGATTAGATCGAGAAATACTTCATCCTCCGTCAGCGCACGGAGCGGTGCCATTAGAAATTCCGGATTGAACGCGATGGAAAACTCGCGGCCCTTGTAAGCAATGGCCAGCGATTCCTTGGCTTCACCTACCTCGGGGGTATTCGCCGTTATGTCGAGATTGTTCTTACTGAAATTCAGTTTCACCGAGTGCGACTTGTCGCTGGCCAAAAGCGAAACGCGTCGCAGTGAATTTAAAAACATTTCGCGCTCGAGTTTGACGCGCTCTTTCGCCTCGCCTGGAATGACCTGGCGATAATTCGGATAATTGCCTTCGATCAATTTGGAGACGAGGAGCGTCTTATTCAGATCGAATGCGATCTGGCCATTGCTCATGCTCACTTTCACGTCGCCGTCATCGGTAAGCAGACGCTGCAATTCCGTGACCGCCTTGGTCGGAATAATCAGGTCCGACTCGTGGCTGCGCGGAAATTCCAATTCAATTTCCCCCATGGCGAGGCGCCGCCCATCGGTCGCGACGAGCGTAAGCTTGTTGTCCTTGAAACTAAACAGAACGCCGTTGAGGACGTAACGGGTTTCATCAGTAGAAATCGCATACGACGTCTTGCGCAAACCGTCGCGCAGATCTTTTTGCCGCATCGTGACCACTTTCGCCCCCTCGAATTTCGGGAGTGGCGGAAATTCGTCCTCCGGCAATCCGAGAATTTTAAAGAAGCTTTGGCCGCTACGGATCGAGGCCGCATTTTTCCCATCGACGTCGATCTGAATCTCGCTTGACGGCAGTTCGCGGATGATATTGAAAACACGCCGCGCAGGTAGCGTTGTCGCGCCTGCTTTGTCCACGTGCGCTTCGCAAGTGCCGCGCACGCCAACGTCCAGATCGGTGGTTGTCAGATGTAATTCGGTCTCGTTAGCCTGAAGCAAAACGTTGGAAAGAATGGGCAGCGTGGTGCGCGTGCTGACAACGTTTTGAACCTGTTGCAGTGCTTCAAGCAGTTTTTCCTTTGTAACGCTAAATTTCATGGTGACCAGCAAGCAGCCTAAGATGTAAAGCCTTCGATTTTGTTCGGCAACAGCAATCTCATCTCTACCCCTTGTAGGTTTGTACGCACTGCGGCCCTACCGCTGGAGGGAACTGTCGATATACGAGATCGTCTGGCGAATGTTGTCCTGCTCGACCATTCGTTTCTTCACCAGTTTGCAGGCATGCAAAACAGTGCCGTGGTCGCGCCCGCCGAACGCGTCGCCGATTTCATTCAAGGACGCTTTCGTCAGTTCGCGCGCGAGATACATGGCCACCTGACGTGGAAAAGCAATGCTCGCCGGGCGCCGTTTGCTCGTCATATCGGCAAGACGCACGTCAAAGTGTTCCGCTACGCGTCGCTGAATTTGTTCTATCGTGATCGATTGCCGGCCTTCTTCCTGCAAAATGTCCTTTAACAAATGCTCTACTGTTTCCTTGGTCAGTTCCCTGCCGCTGAGCGATGCAAAGGAAGCGACACGCATGAGCGCGCCCTCCAAACGGCGCACGTTGGTTCTGATCCGGGTGGCGAGGAATTGAAAAACATCTTCGTGCAATTTGATCTGCATGGTGTCCGCCTTTTTGCGCAGAATGGCGAGGCGCGTTTCGATGTCGGGCGGCTGCAGCTCTGCGGTAAGGCCCCATTCAAACCGGGACACGAGACGGTGCTCCAGATTCGCGATTTCTGAAGCGGGCCGGTCGCTGGAAAGCACAATTTGTTTATGTCCGTCAAAGAGGGTGTTGAACGTGTGAAAAAATTCCTCTTGTGACCGCTCCTTGCCTCCAAGGAATTGAATGTCGTCGATCAAAAGGAGATCGGCTTGCCGATAGCGTTTCCGGAATTTTACCAGGTTACTGTGCTGGATTGCGTCGATGAACTCGTTGATGAACAGCTCGCTGGAAAGGTAAATCACTTTCACGTTTTTTCTTTTCGCCCACACGAATTGGCCGATGGCTTGCATGAGATGCGTCTTGCCAAGACCCACACCGCCGTAGACGAAGAGCGGATTGTATGTTCGGGCCGGCGCCTGCGCGACAGCAAGACTGGCCGCGTGCGCAATTTCGTTATTCGGACCCACAACAAAAGATTCGAAAGTGTTTCGCGGATTCAGACCCGGAACCGTTGTGCCCGGTCGCGCCTCCATTTGACGCGGCGGCAACGATTCTTTCACGTTGGCCGAGTCTTCCGCAAATGCTTGTGCACCAGCCACTGACGGAGCGCAAAACTTCACCAAACGCGGACCGCCGAGTGTGGCAATAATCGCGTTTTGCAATGCCGGCATGTAATTACTCTCGATCCACAGCTGGTAAATGTTGTTTGGAACGGTAAGCGTGATCGATTTCTCTTTTACCTCGATTAAGTCGACCGTAGAAAACCAGCGCTTAAAACTGTCCGCGCTTATCTGTGGCTTGAGAGCAACCGACAATCGTTGCCACAGCTGCGCGCATTTTTTGTCCATACGGAAGTTGTTAACAGTGTTACAGAAACGCCACATGCACCCTTGCCATGGGCAATCGCCCGCGGTAGACGGCCGATAATCGAGGGGCTCTCCAGGCGGATTCCGAGACTAATAGTTCAAAAAAATTGTCAAAACGGCGTAAATACGAGGGAAAATGCGTCAACGCGTCGTGCAGTGCATGTTTAGCACGAAGCTGGCGTTCTTCGGCAATCAATCGTTCTCTCGAGGAGCTCTCTCTGTCGTTCATTCTCGTGGCCGTAGGTTTCTCAGACATGTTCACAACTTATTCACACGTGCTTTATGGCTGCTCTCGCCAGCGGGCTTGAGACTAGAAATCAGTTGAGAAATCGACAAGAAAAAAATGAATTTAATTTTCAATTTCGACCAAAAAAATTTCTTGACTGAAAAAAGAAGCGCGCGTGTCGACCTGAAAAAAGAAAAAGTGTTTCAAAAAAAATTCGCACGAAACAAACCGCGACGATTCCGATCTTTCGACGAACAGACTTGTGTGCTGATTTCCCGGGGCCTCCGAGTTGACCGAATTGGCCTCTGCGCGAAGTTTCCCGCCTCTGCGAGCGGAGATCAACCGCTCAAAAGTTGTAGATGCACGCAACCCATACCGATAACAACCGGCGTGTTTCGATGGCCGTTACCGGTTCGAAACGTCCGGTGATCCGCCATTTTTTTTTAATTTTCCTGATCGCGGCTTTTGTTCTTTTTCCACATCGCGCACGTGCTGCTGAAGAATTGGTCCCGCCGTTCGGGTTTCGTTGGAACGATTCAATGGCTCGCGTAGAGGCCGTACTGCACGGCGCCAAAGCCAAATTGGTTTCGCGCGATAAGAAAGAGAACCGTGAAATCTGGACTGTGGAGGGACTGATTCATCCGGGACTCAAACGCACGGTGTTTACATTTAAAGCGCGAGCGCTCGTAGCGGTAGAGTTGCAGTACGAATACCCCGACTGGTCCATCGAACGCTACAACCAACGGATGGGAGAAATTCGCTAATACTTCGACGAAAAGTACGGCACCGGAAAACTCGTGTCACGTTCTCGGGACCACGAGACCGAGGTGATTCAAACCCTGGTGGGATACCAATGGATGGTCGGGACCACGATGCTCGAGCTGTTTTATTTCTCGGCGCAACACGATAACCTCGTTTACCGGACGATTTCCGTTGCTTACAAGGCGCTGTAAGCGGCCAACGGGTTTTTTGTAGAAGGCGAGATCCAGCCGGAGTTACTTCGGCAATGCCAGACCTTCGTACGTCTCCGCGACGATATGATCGACCACTGCTTTCATGTCCTGCGTGCGTTCCCACACCGCGAGTTGCCGGTCGGCGCCGGTGCCATCGCGGATAATCCGCTCGACGTGCGCCATTTCTCTTTCGCTGCCGAGTTCCTTGACCTCGGTCGAAACAAACTCAAGCAGTTCGTTTAGCAAGCTGCGTTCGTCTACTTCAGACTCCTTCCCAAAGTCGATCAATTTTCCGTCGATCCCGTAGCGGGCGGCACGCCAGCGGTTCTCATCAAGGAGACGGCGCCGGTAAATTCGGAAGGTGATGTTTTGGTGCAGTAGTTTGTGCAGTTTCGAAATTACGGCCTGGATAAGTGCCGCGATCGCGAGCGTGTCGTCCACGCGCGATTGCGCGTCGCACACGCGCACCTCCAGCGTGTCAAAGAACGGATGCAATCTGATGTCCCACCAGATTTTCTTGGCGTTGTCGATGCAACCAGTTTTGACGAGTAGTTTGCAATAATCCTCGTACTCAGAGAGCGACTCGAACGAATCCGGAATCCCGGTGCGGGGAAAACGCTCGAAAACTTTCAGGCGATAACCTTTGAGCCCCGTGTTTTGACCAACCCAAAACGGTGAGTTGACCGACAGCGCATAGATATGCGGCAGAAAATAACGAGCCTGATTCATCACATGGATTGCCGTCTCCCGATTAGGAATGCCGACGTGCACATGCAATCCGAAAATCAAATTTGCGCGCGCGAGCGATTGCATGTCCTTGACGATTTCCTGATAGCGCTCGCCTTCAGTAATGAGTTGATCGCGCCAGTGTGAGAACGGATGCGTTCCCATCGACGCAATCTTTAAGCCGCTGCGTGCTGCCAACTCCGCCAGTTTCGTGCGTAGTGCACTCACGTGATCGCGCGCACATCCGATGGAATCGCAAATTTCCGTGCCCAGCTCCACGACCGACTGGTGCATTTCCGGTTTGATCTGCTCTTTGAGCGTGATTTTTCCGCCTTCAAGAATTTCGTGAATATGCGAACGCAGCTCACGCGTCTCGGGGTCGATTATTGCGAACTCTTCTTCGATTCCCAGTGTGAAAGTGTGGTTCTTCATGCCATGAGAGCAGTGAGGAATGTCCCTCAAAAACAACGCACTGTCATCCCGAGCGCAGTCGAGGGATCCCGTTGTAACTGAATCGCGCCGGATTGAAAGCGTGGTTCTCGTGGACTTCGACAACTCCGTTACACCTTCGACTCCGCTTCGCTCCGCTTAGAATGACATGCTGCCTCAGGCGAGTTCGCCTAACGAACGTCGTGTTACCGCAGCCTGCAGGAACTTGCCCCAGCTCAGATTGTCCCGACCGGGAACGTGCTCGCGCGCCTTGCGGATGGCCATTTCGGAGACTGCGTCTACCACCCACTCGAAATTGTGCTCACCGATCCACGCCGCTTCGCAATCAGGTGCGGGATTGCAGAAATCGATCGCAACGGGCTCGCCGTCGCGTATGGCGAATTCAACGGTGTTAAGGTCGTAACCGAGAAATTGATTCAATCGCAGAACGCCCTCCTCGACCTTTTGCAGAATTTCCTTCGACGCGTGCCATTCCGTGCGGTAACGCAAATGAAACGGATTCCGTGGCTCATACGGCATGATTCGAACGTGGCGTTGATCAATCGAATAGCAGCGGAAATACATATCGAATTTGATTTCCTCCTGCAGCATCATCACCAGTTGTTCGGTGTCGTTGTAAGCGCGGAAGAATTCCTCGCGATTATGCAATCGATAAACGTTCTTCCACCCGCCACCTGCGAACGGCTTAAAAAACGCGGGCCAGCCGACGTAATTAAAAATCCCTTCCCAATCGAGAGGATAGTCGAGATTTTGAAACGACTTGTCGTTTGTATCTGGCGGAGGCTGATTTGATGGAAGCAATACCGTGCGCGGAACAGCGACACCGATTTTTGTGGCCAGCGCGTTGTTAAAGAATTTCTCGTCCGCGCTCCACCAAAACGGATTGTTTACCACCGCAGTACCTGTTAGGGCCGCGTTTTTCAGCCAGGCGCGATAGAATGGCACGTCCTGCGAAATCCGATCGATGACCACGTCGTATCCGCACGGTTCACCCTGAATCACTTTGTCGATCTTCACAAACTCAGCGGCAATGTCTTTGCCGCCCGTTTTCTGATTTACCCGATCGACAAACGCCGGAGGAAAACTCTGTTCCTGTCCAAAAAGTATTCCGATTTTTTTCATAGATAGTTATGTGTCATTCCGAGCGGAGCGAAGCACAGTCGAGGAATCCCGTGGAACAACCTACGGGTAATGCCGCGGGATCCCTCGACTTCGCTCGGGATGACGAAGAAACGCGCGGAGCTGACTCTCATTGACACCGCGGCTTCGAGCCCGGTGCACTTCGCGAGGAGCGCAATGAAGCCGTTTTGAGCGTTTTGTCCAGAGGTAGATGTTTGAATCGACCCCGCTCAACTAATAAGGTAAGTGATGGTCAAGAAATTGCTGCACACGCGCTACCGGGTAAATGACTTGGAGAAGACCATTTCATTCTACAGGGACGTCCTCGGTCTTCAGGAGATTCGCCGCCAAACCTCTGGTCGCGGATCACAACTCGTGTTCCTGAAAGCACCAGACAGCGATGAGGAAATTGAGATCTGTAAATTCGATGACAGTGGGCCGATTGTGGTCGGTCCCGATCTGACGCATCTCGCATTTGAGGTCGAGGATTTGGACGAGTTCGCCAAACACGCCTCGGCAAAGGGTCATTCGCTGTCGGACGGACCACATTCGACAAAGAGCGGGAGAATTGCGTTTATCGACGCCCCGGAAGGTTACGAGGTCGAGCTGATCGAGCGCGCCAAAAAATAATATTCCCGACGGCAATCCTGCCCGGACTTCGGGGTTGCAACGCGGCTGCTGCCGCCCCCACTTGCGTAGGCGAGCGTTTTGTCCATAATTTTCCGTCCATGATTTGGCGCAATCGAATTTGGTTCCTTTGCGCACTAATTCTGTTTTCAGGGCTGAGCGCTCGGGCACAGGACGTCGTTGATTCTGATATCGTCCGGCCGAGCGGCGTTAATGGGCCTGTTCGGAAAGCCAAGGCCGTAACGCAAAAAAGTTCGGATGACGACACTGAATCCGATGCTCCGAAAGCGAAGCGATCAAAGTCGAGCCATGCTCGGTCGCACCGCGCGCGCGCACGATCGAAAGAAGAGCCGGATACAATTGCCGCGCCTACCCAGTTCACACCTGACGGCATACCGAAGACCAGTGCGGCGTCAGTGATGGTCGTCGACGCCAATAACGGCAGGATTTTGTATGAAAAGAACGCGGATCAGGTACGACAAGCGGCGAGCACTCAAAAATTGCTAACTGCGTTGATCGTGGCAGAGACGGGTTTTCTCGATCGGCCGGTTACCGTGCAGTCAATAGATGGCATGTGCGAGCCAGTGAAACTGGGAATCAAGTCGGGGGAGACTTATCAGCGGATGGATCTTTTAAGAGCCTTGCTGGTGAAAAGTCCTAACGACGTTGCACGCTGTCTGGCCCGAGACAATGCTGGGAGCGTCGACGCATTTGCCCAGGTCATGAATCGACGCGCAATGCAACTCGGAGCCGTTCATTCGCACTTTCTGAATCCGAATGGTCTGCCGGTTCCAGGACAATATTCGAGCGCCCGCGACCTCGCGCTCATCGCGCGCGCTGCTTATGCGAACCCAACGATCCGCTCCATCGTCTGTCTTCCGCAACTGGTCTTCCGCTATGCGAGTGGGCGCACGCGCGAGCTTGAAAACACGAACAAGCTTTTGCGACGGTTGCCATATTGCAACGGGATGAAAACCGGTTACACGGACGGTGCAGGCAAATGCCTGATCGCAAGCGGGACCCGTCCTGGCAAAGATGTAATTGTTGTTGTGCTGGGCGACACCTCCAGCACGGTGTGGCGCGACGCCTCCGCGCTGCTTTCGTGGGGACTATTACTGTAAAAAGCCGACGACGGGATTCGAACCCGTGACCTACGGTTTACGAAACCGTTCAACAAGCCCGGGGGATACGGGTTGCTAGGCAGATTGCAGGCAGAATTGACGCGAAACGGTCCAATATAGAGCACACGGGGCGTTTATTTGCTAAGTTTCTGATAAGTTTGGGAGCACGCCACAAGCGCGCCTGTCATGAAAATTGTTCCTATAACGTTGCTTAAACTAACAAAATAATGCCCTAACGAGTTGCTCGTTTTTAGAAAAGCAGTAAATTTGTAGCTCGTGAAAATATCTTTGCAACTTCTGCAAGCTCATCCAACCGGGGCCAATGACAACTCCAAATCGGTCTCCGGCAGGGGCGCTGGCGACTGTTCTAGGGGCGCGGCGCGGGTGTGGGTGCTGGCCTAGGGGTTGGCGTAGATCTCGGGGAAGTCGTAGGCGTTGCAGTAGCAGTTGCCGTCGGGGTTGCGGTAACGGTAGCGGTTGGTGTTGGAGTAAGCGTTGCTGTCGCTGTAGCTGTCGCAGTCGGCGTGTGAGTAGCTGTCGCAGTAGGTGTAGGCGTAAATGTTGCGGTAGCGGTTGCCGTTACCGTAGGTGTAGGAGTTGGTGTTGACGTCGCTGTAGCTGTAGCGGTCGCCAAGGGTGTGGCTGTTGCACTCGCAGTTGGTGTTCCCGTTGGCGTGGGCGAAGACGCGCCGCACGGTACCAAAAGCTGCACGTCGTCCACAAACATTCCGGTCAGATCGCCGAAATCATCCAAATGCACAAGGAACTCCACGCGCACGGTCTGTCCCGCAAACGGTGTCATGTCCACTATCTCATTGGTCCAAGCCTCGGTATCGAGGCACTGATGAAAAATGGTCTGCAGGATGTTGCCGTTAACATCTGTGATGTAGGCATCCTGCCAATCGAAATCGATGCTGTCAGTCGTGCAATCCCAATGCCAAAAGCTTAAAGTGCTGAAACCTACGGCAGGTACGGTAAACTGTTGATAAAACGAGCTGTCCCCAGGAGTTTCAGTTCCTGGAAATCCGCAAAAGCCATTCGTTGAGTCTCCGAGGAATGCGGAGAAGTTCCCCCCATGCGTTTGCGAGTTCGTTACCACTGGCAGATTGTCATTGTTTAAGATAATCCAAGGTGGAAAGCTGCCCGTTTCAAATCCGCCGTTTTGAACTATGCCGCTGTCGCACGGCGTGGGTGTCGAAGTTGCTGTTGCCGTAGGCGTGGGCGTTGTTGTAGGCGAGCCAGTCGGCGTCGCGGTAGGTGTAGGTGAGGCTGTGGCTGTTGCTGTTGGACTTGGACTGCCTGTAGGTGTTGGGGACGGCGTTGGCGAGGGGCAGGGCACAAGTGTGGCAGTCAGCGCCCGGCATTTTGGGCCTCGGCACGCACGCAGTATTTTACCCGGGGTGTGCCGCCCTCCCGTGGGATCGCAAATATTCTGGGTGAAAAGAGTGTCATCCAGCTTTACGCCCACTACCAAGGCGCTGTCGTTGTTCCCCGGTGCCCGAACCATATGAGTGTATATGAAACGGAAAGGCGGCGTGCCATTCTCATATAACGCGATTTCATAATTAAGCAGATCGGTAGTCTGATTGTAGTACTGAGTTCGAAATTCCACATAGAAGACGCGATTGGGAGCAATGCCCGTAGTGGTGGTAAAGATACCGCAATCGGTGCAAGTGGTGCTGCCGCAATCTGTGGTACATTGGTCGGCCCAATAGGGAGCGAGCACATAACTACCCTGTGTACTTGGCCAGCATGTGATGTCGGGGTCGTCGTAAGCCGAGCCGAAAATCAACTGACCGTTTGATCCGACCTCCGCCGTCGTGAAACTCTGACCATATAAAGTGATCGGGAAAGGCAGCGTGAGTGGGCTGCTACAGTTGTCACAGTGGTTGCCCACGTCGGTGTCACCCGGCACAAACGGGGCGCTGGTTAGAGCCAACGTGTATGACGGCACACAGCCGTCGGGGACCAGAGGGATGTTTGCAAAACTTGCCGTAGCACGGTGCGAACGTAACTTGCCCAAGGGCGCACCTCGGAACGTAGCCGCGAAAAGGACCACTGTCCCGGAGAGAAGGGCGATGATTAACGCAATTTGGATTGCTGAAGCGGCGAGAGATTCATTATGTTTCTTTTTCATGGGGGGACGCGGAGGAAGAATGCGCCGGTCGCATGCGGACATCGCTCTGCGATGTCCTACCCTTCTGTAGCTTGCTCCCGGTCGCGTTCAGATGGATTGAAATCGAGCGCTGGTTTATGTTGTCATCGCAAATGTGTCAACACTTTTTTTGTGTTTAAAGTTCTTTTGTTGAGTGGTTCGCCTGATCCGGGCGGCCAAGTGTTCTTACGGAGCAAAACCGTCACGGTCTCAAAGCCTGTTTTGGACAGGCACTTGTGTCACCGAAAATATCCTCTCGGGAGCACTCTGTCTCACTACATAAACGGAGACGGTTAAGGAGCGGTGACGTTTTACGCGATCAAACTCACCGCTAACTTGTGTATCGCCCTTTGGAGTTCCGTGAATGCAGTTAGTATTTCATCCACGCGCACGATGAAATGCTGTCCGTAGCCGTGCGCGTCCACAATCCAGATCGTTCGCCCTTCACGCCGCAATCGCAACCGGGGATTGACTGTGCTGGCGTTCACGCGTGTGACCTTTGATTCTGAACCTTGCCGAAAAATCTCTTTACTTGTGATCGTGGCGACCGTCTGCCCGTTGAACCTTTCTGCAAACGCATTGAGACGATAGCGAATGTCGCGCAGATGCGTCTTTGACACGCCGTCTGACTCTTTCGCTTTGAGCAATTCGCTGACCTCGCTCGCTTTCAAATGCGCGATGTAATGCGTGATGGCGTCAGCTATAGTCTTGCCATAGGGCTTCAGAATTTCTTCCCAATCACGGAGCAGCCTTGTTTCACGTCCACTGAGCAATTCAGTTTCGGTTCCACAACGAGCACGTTCGATCTTCTTTCGATTATATAAAGCCAACGCCTCAGACCGGCTTTTAAAGTGCTCTTGCTTGCGTCCGCCCCCTGGTTTCGGGCAAGTGACACAAAAATATTGCTGCCCGTTGATTTTGGCCGGTCTCCATCTCACTTCGGCTCGTCTCATACTCCCGGTACTATTTGGGTGGCCCGATTTAACGCTAAGGAGTCGATAAGTCGGAATGCCTTACCAGGGAGCGATTTGGACTTGGAAAATCGTGAATCTCCCTCTGGGATGCGGGTAAAAAGAAGCGAGCCGACGACGGGATTCGAACCCGTGACCTACGGTTTACGAAACCGTTGCTCTACCAGCTGAGCTACGTCGGCATTTCGCCTCTCAAAAAGAGCGGACTCATTTTAACACTAAAAATTGATAAAACGCGATTTTTCTTGATTGCAAGGTTAACAAGTGGTGTCAACTAGGTGTCAACACGTTCACAAATTTAAACTGCGTGGGGTGCGCTACTTATGAGACCGTTTCTTTTTCCTGCAGCTCTGATCCTGGTTGCTTTTTCAGACGTGCGCGCCACCGAAGCGCTGATTTTCGATGGCGGCGGGTACACCATTGAGGTCCTGGTGGGCCAATTGGACGACCCAGTGATAGCCCAAGTTCACTTTACGCCTCCCGGAGCTAGAGATTGGGTTAGCCTTCCCCGTGAGCTTGTTGAAATTGAAAAGTTCGACATGAAAAAGGAAATCTTGATCATGCACTTCTCAAATAACAATCGTTCAGATTTGCCGGGTTCGTTTAGTCTTTCTGTCAAGAATACCAAGGCGGTCCTTTCTATCAGCGGCAAAGAAATTAAGAGCGAATTCAATTGGGAAATTTAGTGCCAAGAGCACTACTGTGGCAGCACGAATGTCTCGCCGATTTCCCGCAGCGCAATGCGCCCGCGAGTTTCACTTAGCGCGGCTTCGAAGCGTTCGATCGGTTCGCGGAAAGGTTCGAAGCTGAGGCGGAACGTCTGATGATGCACCGGCACGATAAACCGGGCGCCTGCGGCGTTTGCCATTTGGACCGCCTGCTCCGGTGTGCTGTGTGATTGGATCCACGGATTGTACGCACTGATAGGCACGATTGCGACGTCAGTTGGGCCGTATCTCCGCAGTGCTGCGAAGCTTTCCGTCATCGCGGTGTCACCGGCAAAAATAATTCGACGCCCGTTCCGTTCGATTAAGTACCCATTGTATCCGCGATGTGTGTCCGTCTGTGTGCGCGCGCCCCAGTGTTTCACAGGAAAAGCGCTGATTACCATTTCACCTGCAGCCGCGCTTAAGGTGGTGCTTTCACCCCAACCGAGCTCCGTGACGTTGACAAAGCGAGTTCGTTTCAATAGATCGCTCGTGGCGCGCGCAGTCATCACGCACGTAGTTTCGTCAAAGCAACGGAGTGTTCGCAGATCGAAATGATCAAAGTGGGCGTGCGACAGAAGGATTAGATCGATGTGCGGCAGGTCATGAAGTTCGAGCGCGGGCGCGGTCAGTCGTTTCGGGCCTATCGTGATTCCTGGCAAACGAATTCCGACTCGCGAAAACAGGACAGGGTCAGTGAGAATTGTGACACCGAAAAAATTTATCAG
>Ga0207701_10004126_pt1 | contig 14802 bp, 11 predicted proteins | sample KBSSwiSSwithPhiX_FD_184294 | JGI IMG/M metagenome (GOLD analysis project Ga0207701, IMG submission 184294) | Switchgrass rhizosphere bulk soil microbial communities from Kellogg Biological Station, Michigan, USA, with PhiX - S5 (SPAdes) (version 2) | ecosystem: Environmental > Terrestrial >... | reverse complement strand
CTCCGTCCCTTCCATGCTCGCGCCGTTATCACCGAAGATGTAAATAATCAGCGTGTTGTCAGCGAGGCCCATATCCTCAATCGCTTTCACGACCTCCCCGACGGCGTGGTCGGCATTTTCTTGATAACCCGCATAAACTTCCATCTGATGCGAATACAGTTTCTTTACATCCGGTGATACGCTGTCCCAGGCTGGGAACGCCGGATCACGAGGGGTGAGCTTGGCGTTCGCCGGGATCACGCCGAGCTGCTTTTGTCGCGCATAAGTCTCCTCGCGCAGCTTGTCCCAGCCCTGGTCAAACTTGCCTTTGTATTTGTCGCTCCATTCCTTCGGCACTTGGTGCGGCGCGTGAGTTGCTCCGGTTGAGAAGTAGAGAAAAAAAGGCTTGTCCGGTGACTGCGCTTTCTGATCGCGAATCCAGGTAACGGCGTGTTCCACCATGGCGTCGTTTAGATAGAAGTTCTTGTCTTTCGGCACCCCGATGATGCTGTTATTCTCAGTAAGGACGGGATCGAACTGACCGCTTTCTCCGCCGAGAAACCCCCAGAAATAATCGAAGCCAAGTGCGTTCGGCCAGCGATCAAAAGGGCCCGCAGCACCCTGTTGCGCGTCAGGTGTAAGATGCCACTTGCCCATCGCAGCTGTGTTATAGCCGTTACCCTGAAGAATCTTGGCGATGGACGCGGCGCTCGTTGGCCAGTTCGTGCTATAACCGGGCCAGCCGCCGATCAACTCGCAAATCGAACCAAAACCTACGGAGTGATGATTTCGCCCAGATAGCAACGCTGCGCGTGTGGGCGAGCAAAGGGCGGTGACGTGAAATCGATTGTAACGAAGTCCTTCCACCGCCAGTTTGTCGAGGGTAGGAGTGGCGACCGGACCGCCGAACGTCGATGGATTACCGAACCCCGCATCGTCAATGAGGACGAGCAGGATGTTTGGCGCATTGGGTGGCGCTTTCACTGGTGAGGTAAACGCCGCCACAGAGCCTTCCAGCGTTCGCTTGGTCACGCCTTCAAACGGTTGAGGTGGACGCGGCAGAACGGTTCGATCCCATTCCTCGCCGGCAGCAATAGATCCGCTTGTTTGCAGCGCGATTACAACCGCGATCGCAATGAGACATTTTTTTGGGTTGCGCATACTTTACCTCCGAGAAAACCGCGAGCGTACACAAAGCGGTTGATCATCACACGCGAAAAACTGAGCAATTCAGACTACGCTTTCGTCGTTGAACGATTGGAGGCGCTCTTGGAGAATAGAAGACGGAATGGGGTTGCGAAAAATGCGGAGCTGCGCTTGCAACGGGCGGAGTCGCATACATTTGCAGTTACGAATGCACCTATTGCGGAAGTTGTGCCGGGCAAATGAATTTCGTCTGTCCAAACTGCGAAGGTGAACTTGTGCCGCGACCGCGTCGCAGAGAGACACCTAATTCCGGCGCCGGGGCTGATGCTTGATTCGATAAGTGAGAAAACACTCCTCACCGACGGTGCGCATGTCGCTCAACGAACAATGCACGCTGGCGGGCAGGAAATCCCTGCCTACCCCTGTCAGCGTCGGTGCTTTTGCTCCACCGAACATATAAGGCGCAATGGTTAGATTGAGCCGATCGATCAGGTCTTGTTCCACCAACGATCGAAAAAGCGTCGGCCCGCCTTCGCATGCAACAGTCCGAACGCTGTATTTATTGCGTAACGTTTTCAGCATGCCTGCTAGATCCACATTTTTTTTGTCGCTCAAATGGAGCGTCGCCTTCTTTTCCAAAGCCCGCTGATATTTTTGAGGCATTCGTTTCGTAGAAAAAATGATGATCGGGGAAACGTCCGACTGAAAAATCTTCAGACGATGGTCGATTTTACCTTCGTTTGAAACGATCACACGTAATGGGCAGCGGCTTCGCCCACGTTTCACTCTCTTTTCCTGCATTTCCGCTGGCAGCCCCAATCGGACGTTGTCGCGCTTCAAACTGGTGTGCCCGATCAGTACCGCATCGGCCAGGGCTCGTTGCCGAAACAAATGCAACTTGTCTTCGCGTGAAGTGAAATCTACCGGCGATAAATTTTTCGTGGTCACCTTGCCATCGACAGTCATAGCGAAGGTGGCGACGACAAGTGGGCGCGGATGCTTGCGCTTCATGACGAAGAAAACGGCCAACGCTCAAAGTCCAACGTCGAACGTCCAGCTATCTGAATTGAGCACTGAGCGTTGAGCGTTGAGCGTTGGCCGTTGAAGAATCTCATCATTCCGATTCGCCTATCTCATGTTCCAGCGCGATAACTTCGTGTTCCATCTCGCGCATTTTCACGCGCCCGACTGCGCCGCTCGGCTTGTAAAACAGATAAACGATTGCGCCGGGCAGGCAGCAAACAAGAATGATGAGGAAGCTAAGAGAGCCAATGAGAATCGCCGTTGCTTCCGGAACTCCGCAAAGGCCGCTGAGCATGATTTGCAAAACTTTTTCCCGAAGGCCAATTCCAGCGAAACTGATGGGTAACGCAGAGATGGTGCGTTCCACTGGCATTACAGCAAAGAAGTCGACTACTGGTACCCGCGCGCCCAACGCGTAAGCGGCACAGAGAAACGTCGCGAACGTGGCAAGATGTGCGACCAAAGAGGCCCCGAACGCAACGAGCGTGGCGCGCCAATGATGTGCGTAAAGATGATAGGCGGCGGAAATCTCGATTAGTTTGTCGCGGCCAGGGAACTTCTCCGGCAGTGAATGGAACAAGTTAAATCCGCTGATTACAAAAGTGGATATCAATGTCAGGACCGACGTGCCGAGAAGAAAGAGCAATAGCCAAAGCAAATTTCGCGTCTCGGTAGTCTGCGCGAGAAAATCATAGCGCAATCCGATAAGAGTGACCGTAATGGCGACCAACGCGACAAGACCGATGAAACGATCAAACACGACGGCGAGCAATGCGCCCGCTTTTTTGTCCGGGGTTTCCTTGAGCAGGTAATAGCTTTTCATGATATCGCCGCCCGTGCCTCCGGGAAGAAATTGGTTATAAAACATCCCGATAAAGAACAAACCAGCCAGGCGGGGAAGGCTTAGATGAATCTTTTGGACCTTCAGCAAAACGTGCCAGCGAAACGCGGCGGCGACTTCCACCACTGTGTAAGCCAGGATGCCTAGCATAACCCAGCGGTACTGAGCGTTTCGGATCGCCTCGCCCATCTGCGCGCGCCGGTTGGGATCGTGATAAACCCAGTAAAGCACCGCAATGGTGACGCTAATCTGGAAAAGCGTCATCAGGATTTTCTTCATTCGCCGAAGCGCTCCTTCCACATTTGGATTGACTGGAGAATTGCGTCAGCTGTCCTATTCGGGCTCATCTGCCAGACAAATAAGCAGTTTGTGGGAAGCAGCGGAACAAGTTTCTCGAAATCGACACCTCCGGTAAAGGGTAGTTGGCCTTCTCGCGCAGGCCAGATGCAGTCTTGCACATGGCAGCCGAACGTGCGGGGGGCGACCGCGCGCAGCCATTCAGCATGATCAATGAACCCCAGATTCTCTTTGACCTGGCAGTGACCGAAATCATGCCAGTAACCCAGGTGCGGCGAGTTCATCTCTTCAAGTAGCTCGGACAATTCTCGCTCCGTTGGGATTTGTTCATAATCGCGCCGCGCTTTCAAACCGATCCTAATATTTTTCGGAACGGCATAGTCGATGACGCGGAGCAGGCAATTCTTTACGCGTTGCAGGCATTCGGGCGCGATTTTTTCTCTTTCCTGCACGGCACTGATTTTCATCCTGACGTATTCGCGCGACAGGTAGTGGCCGGCTTTTGCCATCGCAATCAGGCGATTGGTAATGGGCGACATGTTCACGGTTCCCAGATGTAATACAACAAATGCAGCGTTTAACTGCGCGGCGAGATCGATCGTCTGAAACGCTTGCGTGACGGCCCGCTCGCGTTCCTCGTCTGACGCGGCGGAAAATCGATAAGAGTCCGGCGCAGCCACCGGAGTTTTAGTGGGCAAGGGGCAAAAATCATACAGGCTGCCGAAGCGGATCTCTCCGGCATCGAATATCTGTCGAATTCCTGGCATCAGCGAACTGCGAACACTGCGATCCAGCTCAATCAATTCAAACCCGAGTTTGGTTTTGATTTCGCGCAGCATCGAATCGCCAGTAGTATGGCGTGTCGAGTTCCAACAGGTGGAGAACGAAATCATCGGCCTAGCGAGCTGTACGGCGTTTTGTGAAACGCCACCTCTATAATTTAGCAGACCGGCTCAATCTCGGGCTCCGGCGCGGGTGAAATCGCGCTGTCGCAAACGTGCCGCCCAGCGAGCGCCAAAACCGACGCTGCCGCGATTCCATAGATCACCGAAGCGATACCGAGCGTGGCCCGCATTCCGATCAAATCAGAAAAGCCAGGCGTGATCAGGCCGGCAATCGGCATTAATCCGAAAAAGCTCATACCCACGACCGCAGACACCCGGCCGCGCAAATGCGCTGGCGCTTGCTCCTGCACAATCGTGTTGGTCAAACCGAAGTTCATCGAAAGTGCGATGGCAATGGCGCCCATGGCACATGCTGTAAGTAAAAAGCTTTGCGACCACGACATGAGAAAAACTCCCCCAGAAATGGCAATTACATTGCCGCCCATGAATTTCAGACGGTTTTTGCGCGCCACGCTGAGCAAACCAATCGACCCAAGGAAAGCGCCGCTGCCGGATACGGCCATCAGTCCTCCCATACTTTGCGCACCCAGATGAAGAATATCGCGCACATAGAGTGGCAGCATCACTGAGATGGCCGGAAAAATGAAAATGGTGTTTAACGCGATCAGCGCGATCAACAACAAAACAACGCGATTGGAGCGGACATAACGAAAACCTTCCAGGATCCCGCTGCGACGTTGCTCTTCTTCTTCGGGCGTGCCCATGGGCCGCTTCGGAAGCGAGATGAGGGCAATGATAAGCGCCACGAACGAAAACGCGTTCGTGAAAAATGCCGCCGCTGCGCCCCACCATGCGACGAAGAACCCAGCCAGTGATGGACCGATCAGACGCGATCCATGAAACACAGAACGATCAAGAGCAACGGCTGCTGCGATTTCGTCACGCTTCACCAGCTCTGGCACAAGGGCGGAGATGGCCGGCATTTCGTAGGAGAACGCAACGCCCAGCAGAAACGCAAAAAAGATAATCTGCCAAATCTGAATGTGCCCGCTCATAACCAAAAATCCCAACGCAACCGCGAAAATGATCTGCACAATTTGCGTCGCCACCAGGATCTTGCGTTTATCCCATTTATCAGCAAGCGACCCAGCCGTGGGAGCGAGCGCAAGTGCGGGCAAGCCGGCGGCAAAATTAACCAGACCAAGCAGGATCGCCTTGTTGGTGAGCCCGCTCATGACCCAGCTTTGCGCCATCATTTGCATCCACGTGCCGCTGTCGGAAATGAGCGAACCGATGATGTAACGGCGAAATGGGCCCTGCCGTAAAAGTGCGAGCGCTTTGCTTCCAATCCATTTTTCCTTCTCTTCCATCGGGAACACTCATCGTTGGAGAGGCGTTTGTGTCAAACGCTGGGGGCGCTCTTCCTCTTGCTCACGCTCGCGGAGCGTCTTCGCTGTCCGGGAGATGCGGATTGGCAGTACTACAGGATGCGTCAACGCCATTCCTGTGCCGAATTGCTCAGGGCAATTGCATTGTCTATCTTTGATAAATGCGCATCGATAAATACACGCAGAAGATGCAGGAGGCGTTGCAGGCGGCACAGGATGTCGCTTCGCAGGCTAATCATCCGGAAATAACGAACGAGCATTTTCTTTCGGCGCTTTTAGACCAGGGAGAGGGGATAACCCGGCCGCTCCTCGAGAAGTTAGGTGCGAATGTAGATCAACTGCGCGACCGGCTGCGTTCAGAGTTGGAACGCCGCCCAAAAATCCACGGCGCTGCGGCTGATGTGCGTGTCTCGAATGAGCTCCGCACCGTCTTGGATTCGGCTGAAAAGGAAATGTCCAAACTAAAGGACGAGTTTACCAGCGCTGAGCACTATTTACTTGCACTGGCCGGCTCGAATGTTCCGGCCGCAAAATTACTTAAGGAAGTCGACGTCACGCGCGACAAAATCATGCAGGGCCTTCAGCAGGTGCGCGGGTCCCAGCGCGTGACCGATCAAAATCCCGAAGGCAAATATCAGGCACTGGAAAAATATGGACGTGATCTGACCGAGCTCGCTCGCCGCGGCAAGATTGATCCAGTGATCGGACGCGACAACGAAATTCGGCGGCTTATGCAGGTGTTGTCACGCCGAACGAAAAATAATCCGGTGCTCATCGGCGATCCGGGTGTCGGCAAGACAGCAATCGTGGAAGGACTCGCCCGGCGAATCATCAGCGGTGACGTGCCAGAGTCTTTAAAGAACAAACGGGTCATCGGAATGGATATCGGTGCGATGGTGGCCGGCGCAAAATTCCGCGGCGAATTTGAAGATCGTCTGAAAGCGTTCTTAAAAGAGGTAACCGATTCGCAGGGTCAGGTCATTTTGTTCATCGACGAGCTGCACACCATCGTTGGCGCGGGCGCAGCGGAAGGCTCTGTTGATGCTTCAAATATGCTTAAGCCGATGCTCGCACGCGGCGAGCTGCGCACCATCGGCGCAACCACAATCGATGAATATCGCAAATACATCGAAAAAGATGCGGCGTTGGAGCGGCGTTTCCAACCGGTCCTGGTGAATGAACCGACCGTGGAAGACACGATCGCAATTCTGCGCGGATTAAAAGAACGCTACGAAGTGCACCACGGCGTGCGTATCACTGACAGCGCACTCGTGGCAGCGGCTGTGTTGTCGCAGCGTTACATTACCGATCGGTTTTTGCCGGATAAGGCGATCGATCTCGTCGATGAAGCGGCGTCGCGTTTGAAGATCGAACTCGATTCCATGCCGACGGAGATCGACGTGATCGAGCGCGAGGTCATGCAGCATGAAATGGAGCGGCAGGCGCTCAAGAAAGAAAAAGATCCGGCCAGCAAGGAGCGTTTGAAGAAGCTCGAAAAAGAGTTGGCAGGATTAAAAGAAAAATCCAACGCGCTCAAAGCCGAATGGCAGAAAGAGAAAGCAATCCTCGAAGAGCAGCGGAAATGGAAAGAAGAACTGGATCAACTCCGCACCGAGCTTGAGCGCGCCCAGCGTCGTGGTGAACTGGCGAAGGCGAGCGAAATCCAATATGGCACGATACCCGAGCTCGAAAGGAAATTGAATGAAGCGACAGCAAAAAGTGCAAAGACGAAGAAATCGCTCCTTCGCGAGGAAGTGACGGAAGAAGATATCGCCGAAGTGGTTTCCAGCTGGACGCATATTCCCGTCTCGCGATTGCAGGAAGGTGAACGCGAAAAGCTGGTTAAACTGGAACAACATCTGCATTTGCGCGTTGTCGGGCAGGAGGAAGCGATCAAGGCGGTTTCCAACGCGGTCCGTCGTGCCCGGGCTGGTTTACAGGACCCAAACCGTCCACTCGGATCATTCATTTTTCTCGGACCCACTGGTGTCGGCAAAACGGAATTGTCCCGCGCGCTCGCGGAATTCTTATTCGATGACGAGAACGCCATGATCCGAATCGACATGAGCGAATACATGGAGAAACACACCGTCGCGCGATTGATCGGCGCTCCCCCTGGATACGTCGGGTACGAAGAAGGGGGTCAGTTATCCGAAGCGGTTCGACGTCGGCCGTATTCAGTGGTGCTCTTCGACGAAATCGAAAAAGCGCATCCGGACGTGTTCAATGTGTTGCTGCAGGTGCTCGATGATGGACGGATCACAGACGGGCAGGGGAGAACGGTCGATTTCAAGAACACGGTCATCATCATGACCTCGAACATCGGTTCTCAGTACATCATGGAAGAAGAATCGAAAGAAGCGCGCCGGCGACTGGTCACGGACGCATTGCGCGCTCACTTCCGTCCGGAATTTCTCAATCGCGTGGACGAGATCATCATTTTCGATCGGCTCAGCGAGGACGATCTGAAAAAGATTGTTGAGATCCAACTTGGCCGCTTGTCGAAGCGTCTGGACCAACAAAAGATCACGCTCAAGCTCTCCGAATCGGCGAAGGAACTGCTGGCGCGCGAAGGTTACGATCCTGTTTACGGAGCACGTCCCCTGCGGCGCACCATTCAAAAAGAAATTCTCGATCCGCTAAGCATCGACATCCTCGAAGGCAAAGTTCGCGAAGGCCAGACCGTCCAGGTCGATGCTAAAAATGGCGCACTCGTGTTTCGCGAGAAGTAATTCTGAGCTACTACCGTGTACTCGATGTCAGGGCGGAACGATGGCAAACCTTGATTCTCGCGTAACGATCCACATGGCGGCGAGCCTCGACGGCTTCATCGCTCGAAAAGACGGACGCGTCGACTGGATGGAGACCTCAGACGAATTCGCAGACGGGGCAACGATGGACCCAGGATTTGTCGAGGCCTTCCTCAAGACGATCGACTGCTACGTCATGGGATCAAGAACGTATGAGACCGCGTTGAGTTTTGAAGCCAAAGGTTTGGGGTGGTCCTACGGGGACAAACCCATTTTCGTACTGACTAGTCGCGAACTGCCGCGAACCCGGGATACCGTCCGTTTCTACTCAGGCGATCTCGCGCAGTTCGTGAACAAGCGCCTGCGGCCCACGTTCCGTAGCATCTGGTTTGTTGGCGGCGGTGCGGTTTCCGGCGAATGCCTTCGTCTCGGGTTAGCCGACGAAATTTACTACTCGATTCTGCCGATCCTGATTGGTGATGGGATCCGGTTCTTCGAAAAGCTCGACAGAGACGTCGCCCTCCATCTGGCGGAGGTCAAAGCCTACAAAACCGGCGCGGTAGAGCTTCGTTACGAGGTGCGAGGACGTCGCGACCAGTCACGGAACGCCAGCTAACACTTTATCCCGGCTACATCCTCGAAAACACCGCGAAAGATTCGATACTCGTTTTCAGCGATGCACCCGCGAGCCACTGAGTTGATAACGACGCTGGGTCTGCAGCCTCATCCCGAGGGCGGTTTTTATCGCCAGATATTCCGGTCCGTAGTTCAGGTTGACCCGATGGACCGACGCGGTCCCCGTGCTGCGCTGACGACGATCTACTTCCTCCTCCCAGAGGGGACCTTCAGTCGCTGGCATCAGGTCGCATCGGACGAAGTCTGGCACCTCTACGAGGGTGGCCCGCTGGAATTGCTGGAGCTCAGCGAGTCTGGTCAATCCGTCCTGCGCCACCGGTTGGCCCCAGTCGGGAGCGGTATAGACGCACCAGTTTGCACAATCGCTGCCGGGATCTGGCAGGCAGCGCGGCCGCTGGGTCATTACGCGTTCGTCGGCTGTACAGTTGGCCCGGGGTTCGACTTCGCGGATTTTCGTTTGCTCGCAGACGATCATGTACGGGCTGCTGCCCTCCGCGCGGCATTGCCCGATCTGGCAACGCTCATTTGATATCGAAACGCGTCGTCGTCGCTTGGAGCGCGGGCATTTCTGTTTCGTAGCTCCTGATTGGTTAGACCATTACTCGCTCAAAAGCGGATGGAAAAATCTCCATCTCGGATTTTTGTCGAGCAGAGCGTTGTAGAGGCGGTCGCCGCGGCGAGCGCCTGTTTGTTAGTTCAGCGGTTGACACAACCGCCGCTACAACTCCTCAGTTCGCGGCTAAGCGTTAGGCGACCGCTTCTCGAAACGCGGTCAGAAAAGCTTCCATCTCAGCTTTCTTCCCGATCGTGAGGCGCATGTGATTTGGCAGCGCCGGGAATAAACGACCGACGTGCACGTTCTGCTCCTTCATTGCTTTAATGAGCGGAACGACCGGGCGTTTGCAGTCGAACATGATGAAGTTTGCCTGTGATGGAATTATTTTATAGCCCATCTTCTCCAGCTCGGAGGTTGTGAACTGTTTCGCTTCTTTGTTTAAACGCTGACCGTTCGGGACGTGATCGGGATCATCGAGACTTGCGGTCGCTGCCGCCAGCGCCATGCAGTTGACGCTGTCCCACATCTGGTTTCGGCGCATCCGTTCGATCGTTTCCTTTGGGGCGACACAATAGCCGCAGCGTAATCCGGCCATTCCGTAAATCTTCGAGAACGTGCGGGAAACAATCAGGTTGGGGTGATCTTTCACGAGCGGGATGACAGTCTCGTAATCAGGGCTGTCCGCGAAGTGGAAGTAGGCTTCGTCTACAAGAATCATTGTTTCGCGCGGGGTCTTCGTGATGAAATCGCGCAGCTCGTCCTTGGGGGTGATGCTGGCAGTGGGGTTGTTCGGATTGCAAACGTAAATCAATCCTCCCTTCGCAGCCGCAAGCATTTTCGGCGGATCATGGGCAAAAGTGTTGGTCAACGGTACCTTTACAACTTCAGCACCGTTGGCGGTGGCATGCCTAAGTATGGCTTCGAAAGTTGGGTCCGCTGCCACGAGCTTACCGTTCTGCGGTCCAGTGAATATTTCCGCGCATAGCTTGAGAATCTCGCCTGACCCGTCGCCCAGCAGGATTTGGCTGCGATCAACATTGTTCAGCGTCGCCAGCTTGTCGATTAGCACGTTATTATGTTCGTCCGGATAACGACAGGCGAGGCCAAATGAATCCGTCATCGCCTGCAATGCTTTAGGACAAGGTCCATAAGGATTTTCATTCGAGCTCAGGCGAACGATGTTGCCACCAGCCGTTAAAGACGTGGCAGTGGACTGAGTTGGCTTTGCGAAAGAAAGCCGTGGCCTAACGACTGCCGCAGCCGCGCCTGCTCCTAACAACTGTGCAAATTTACGTCGAGAAATAGACGTCGTATTCATTTTTTGAACCCTCCTAGTCGATTGTTAGGCTGATCCGAATCAAATGCCAGGACGAATTGCACCAACCGCCGTTTTACTGACAGCTGTAGTCTCGCTCGCAACGCCCGGGTGCGACAGATCACGGCAGGACGTGCATGCACAGCAGCTTGCTGCGCGTGTGCGAACTGAATTTCTGCATGCCTGGAATAACTACGAACGTTATGCGTGGGGTCACGATGCGTTACGGCCTTTAAGTAAAACTGGGCACGATTGGTACGGACAGTCGCTGTTAATGACGCCAGTCGATGCGCTCGACTCGCTAATCCTGATGCATCTCGACGCGGAGGCGGAACGGGCGCGATCGCTTATCGTCAACGATCTCTCATTCGATCGCGACATCTACGTCAAAAATTTCGAGATCACGATACGCCTGCTCGGTGGGCTCCTCTCCGGTTATCAATTAACTGGCGACAAACGGCTGTTGAGTTTGGCTGAGGACTTGGGCAACCGCTTGCTCCCGGTGTTCAATTCACCCACGGGGCTCCCATATGTTTACGTCAATCTTCGCACTGGCCAGACACGCGATCCGGTGACAAATCCGGCAGAAACCGGGACGCTGTTACTGGAATTTGGTACGCTGAGCAAACTGACCGGCAGGCCGGTTTTCTACGAGAAAGCGAAACGCGCTTTAGTCGAGACGTTCAAGCGACGCTCGCCACTCGCGCTGGTAGGAGAAAGCATTAACGTTGAGACAGGCGAATGGACGAATACTGACAGTCACATCAGCGGAGGCATTGACTCGTACTACGAATATCTGTGGAAATGCTGGCTTCTCTTCGGTGATAAGGATTGTTGCGATATGTGGGATGCCAGTATTCCTGCGGTTAACAAATATCTTGCCGACGAAATCCGCGGCGAACTGTGGTACGGGCACACCGACATGCAGACAGGTGAGCGGACCAAGACAGAATACGGTGCGCTCGATGCGTTCTTCCCTGGCTTGCTCGCCCTTTCCGGCGATCTGAAGCGCGCGCGTCGCCTGCAAACTTCATCGTTCAAGATGTGGAACCTGTACGGCATCGAGCCGGAAACTCTTGATTACAAAACGATGCGCGTAGTCGCCGGAAGTTATCATCTACGGCCCGAAATCGTTGAGTCCACTTATTACCTGTATCATTACACAGGTAACCCGGAATATCGGCGCATGGGCGAGGAAATGTTTGGCGACTTTGTTAAATATTGCCGCGTCGACTCTGGCTACGCCGCCCTTGCCGACGTGGTCACTAAACAACAGCTCGATGAAATGCAGAGCTTCGTCCTGGCCGAGACGTTCAAATATTTCTATTTACTCTTCGCGCCGCCTGAAACCTTGCAATTCGATAAAGTTATCTTTAATACCGAAGCGCATCCGCTAAAACGAACCTGGTGAAACGTCCGATTTTCATATGATCCTTGAGTGGCTGAGACAGCAAAGGCGACGTCGCCTGCGAGCGCGGCCGTTTCCGAAAGAATGGCTGACGTTGGTTCAGCGGCATGTTGTTTTTTTTCATAAATTGTCCGGGAGCGATCGCTTCGAACTGCTTGGTCACATTCAAGTATTCCTTGCCGAAAAACGGTTTGAAGGATGTGGCGGGTTCGAGATCACGGACGAGGTCCGCGTCACGATCGCGGCGCAAGCGTGTCTTCTGTTGCTCCATCGGGAGACAAACTATTTCCCCGGTCTCCTGACGATTCTTGTTTATCCATTGTCATACATGGTTCAGGAAGACCACCAGGTTGGTGAACATGTTTGGGAGGAAGGGACTGTGAATCGACTTGGCGAGACCGCCCGTAGAATGGGTTCGTTGGTCCTCTCGTGGGGCGCCGTCAAACATGGTGCAGCGGATCCCTCCGACGGGAAGAACGTTGTGCTTCATGAATTTGCTCACCAGCTTGACTACGAAAATCACGCAGCCGACGGAGTGCCGGGATTGGCAACGAACGAACAGCAATTGGCCTGGAGCGAAGTGATGAAATCCGAGTTTGCGTCGCTCCGCACTGCCGATGAAACCGGGATACCGACCTTGCTGGATACTTACGGAGCCACTAATCCGGCTGAGTTTTTCGCCGTATCGGTCGAGGCCTTCTTCGAGCAACCGCGGGCGTTGCGCGATCGCCACCCAACCCTATACGCCGAATTGCAAAAGTATTTTCAGCAGGATCCGGTGGAATATTCTGCTGAGCCAGTTCTGGGAGAGACGTGATCGGTGATCTGTGATCCGTGATCGGCAAAGGACCCGCAACAACATCAAACTCTGTTCACCGATCACTGTTCACTGATCACGCGGGATAGCGCTCACTGCGGCTGCGGCACGATCCGGAGATACGGCTTCGGCGCTTTCCACCCTTGCGGATAACGCTTCTTCGCCTCCTCGTCTGAAACCGAACCTGCAATGATCACATCGTCCCCTGGCTTCCAGTTGACTGGGGTCGCCACCTGATGCTTCGCGGTCAATTGCAGCGAGTCGATCACCCGCAGCACTTCGTCGAAGTTGCGCCCTGTGGTCATCGGGTAAACCAGGATCAACTTAATCTTTTTGTCCGGGCCGACGACGTACACGTTGCGCACGGTCGCGTTGTCGGCAGGTGTGCGTTTTTTCGGGTCGCCCTCAACATCCGCCGGAAGCATGCCGTACAGTTTTGAGATCTTGAAGTCGGCATCACCGACGATTGGATAATTCGGCGCCTGTCCCTGCGTCTCTTCAATGTCCTTCGCCCAGCCTTTATGATCGCCAGCCGAATCGACTGATAACCCCATTATCTTCACGTTCCTGCGCTCGAACTCCGGCTTGATTTTCGCCATGTAACCGAGCTCGGTCGTGCACACCGGAGTGAAGTCCTTCGGATGTGAGAACAGAATGGCCCAGGAGTTGCCGATCCAATCATGGAAACGGACCCGGCCTTCTGTGGTTTCCGCTTCAAAATCTGGTGCTGTATCGCCAATTTTCATTTTATGTTTGCCTCCTTTACTGACTACGGAAGTTTTTCTCAAGTTCCGAAGCGAAAGTCAATATCGGCGTGCGTTGGCATTTGGCGATAAGATTTGAATCCAAACCTTGCGGGTAACGCATCCAATCCGCATGGAAACGCTGTTCCGCGACGTCCGCTACGGCATTCGCCAACTATGCAAACATCCTGCTTTCACCATTCTCGCGATTATTTCGCTCGCGCTCGGCATCGGGGCGAACACCGCGATCTTTAGCCTTGTTAACACCGTCTTGCTCCGGCCGTTGCCTGTAAAAGAACCTTCGCGGCTAATAGAGGTTTACGGCGCGCTGCACAACGGCGCTGATTTCACTCTTCAGTCGCACCTGAACTACAAAGATTACCGCGATAGAAACGACGTCTTTTCCGGGTTGTTCGTGTACCGAATGGTCGTTTCCAGCCTGAGCCACAACGGCAACAATCAGCGCGTTTGGGGCTATCTCGTTTCCGGAAACTACTTCGATGTTCTAGGCGTCAAACCGATTCTCGGCCGTGGATTTCTCCCTGGGGAAGATCAGACGCCTGGATCGCGTCCTGTTGCAATCCTGAGTTATTCCTGCTGGCAGGGCCGTTTTGGAGCCGACCCTTCGATCGTTGGTAAAACTATTTCGCTTAACAATCACACCTTCAACGTGGTGGGCGTGGCGCCTAAGGGATTCGTCGGAACCGAAGTCGCATATGCGCCTGCGTTTTGGGCGCCAACGATGATGGCAAAAGAGATCGAGCCCGGGAGCAACTGGCTCGAGTCACGCGATAGCGACAATCTTTTCATGATCGGTCGCTTGAAACCCGGTGTGACCGTGGGACAAGCGAAAGCCGCTCTTGATTCGATTACGCTTCAGCTCGCCAAAGAATATCCTACTGAAAACGAAGGTCGTGGCATCACCCTTTCACCACCGGGATTGTTCATTCCAAGCATTCGCGACGCATCGATCACGTTTGCCACCGTACTGATGGTGATCGTCGGACTGGTCTTGCTGCTCGCGTGTGTGAACTTGGCGAACCTTCAGCTGGCACGTG
>Ga0207701_10004125_pt1 | contig 14803 bp, 13 predicted proteins | sample KBSSwiSSwithPhiX_FD_184294 | JGI IMG/M metagenome (GOLD analysis project Ga0207701, IMG submission 184294) | Switchgrass rhizosphere bulk soil microbial communities from Kellogg Biological Station, Michigan, USA, with PhiX - S5 (SPAdes) (version 2) | ecosystem: Environmental > Terrestrial >... | reverse complement strand
AACTGCGCGAACACGGTTACGCCGACGTGCAACTTTACGATCCCACCGAAACGTCCGTGCGCGGCACTCACGCTTTTTTCCTGATTCTCGGCGAACCGGAAGCATACGGTCTTCCACCAAAGCCGCAGATTCCGACAATTCATCTAAAGGACGCGTGGACCGCTGCAGTTGCCACAGCCATCGGCGCAATCGCCGCCACTCTCTGCGCATTTGCATTTTTATGAGGTGGCGGTCGACAATTCTGGGGAGCGCACGCATTCTGCGTGCTGGTGAAGGCATTCTGCCTTCACGAACTTCCGTGAAGAGATCGAGCATTGTTGGTACAGCCGTGAATAAATGCCGTTCCGGTCCAAGTTCGTCGCCGCAGAATGCGGCGACCAGCACGCTACAAGCGCGCGCTCCCCAACCGTATGCCTGACGAATCGCGTCTAGACGAGTTGCGGGATCAAGCGTGGCAACGAAGCGCTGTGACCGGACGCGGCGTGGACGTCGCGGGCGGTCCGATCCCACGGAAGCCGGGTTACTATGGTCAGCCAGTTGTTAGGCCGCCCGTGTGGACGTGGGAAATTCCGATCTATTTCTTCGTGGGCGGCCTTGGCGGAATGTCAGCGGTGATCGCGCTTGGCGCGATGCTGTTTCACCAGGTCGATGTTGCGCGCACGGGATTGTGGGTCGCTGCGATCACATCGATGATCTCGCCGATTCTGCTGATTTTGGACTTGGGCCGGCCGCATCTTTTCATCAACATGCTGCGGGTGTTCAAACCGCAATCAGCCATGTCGATGGGGGCGTGGGTACTGGCGGCTTTTGGAATGTGTGTTGTTCCAGGTTTGATCGCGCTGGAGCTTCGGATATTCCACGTGTTCAGTGGCGCAATTGATCAAATTCTCGGCGTCGCCGCAGGAATTCTGATCTTTGGATCGGCGATCTTTGGAACATTGTTAGCGACGTATACAGGTGTGCTGATCGGCGCGACGGCGATACCGGCCTGGTTTTTGCATCATCGGCTGTTGCCGATTCATTTCGGGACAGCGGGATTGGGATCCGCTGCTGCGCTGCTGGAATTGCTCGGTCATCGAATCGCGCCGCTCAACGCGCTTGGCTTATTTGCGGCCGCTGTCGAAACCGTGCTGTTAATTTGGTTGAGCATCAACAAACATGGCATCGCCGATCGAGCCATTCACGAGCATGGTTCAGGCTGGCTCATTCGGATCGGTGAAGTATTTACCGGCCCGATTCCGCTTGCGCTGCGATTCTTTGGCGCGATCCCGTTCGCAGCAATTTCATTTTTACTGGGAGCGCTTGTTAGTCGATTCGGTTGGATTGCGGTAGGAAGAATTTCCGGTCGGGACCCGGAAGCGGTTTTTGCCTCGCAGAAATCGTAACACAGAGTTTCCAGTCTGTCTCGTCCGACAAGCATCCCTGCTTGTCCATTCGACAGGCTGGGAAGCCTGTCTGACAAATCAGGCAAGATGCTGAGTTACAAGATCAGGCGCTCGATATGCGAGTAAATGTTGAACGACGGCGGACGCAAAAAACATATGAGCGTCTGGTTGCTGTCGCGCGCAAGCTCGACGGCAAGACTTGAAGGCGCTGACACAGCGGCGACGATCGGAATTCCGGCGGCAAGTGCCTTTTGTATGATCTCAAACGACGCGCGGCCGCTCACTAAAAGAAGATAGCTCTCCAATGGTAGCAGCTGGTCGAGAAAAGCGCGCCCAACTGCCTTATCCACTGCGTTGTGGCGGCCGATATCCTCGCGCGCAATTTTCAACTTGCCGTCGACGCCGAAAATTCCGGCAGCATGAATGCCGCCGGTGCGCGCGAAATCGCTTTGGGCTTCGCGCAATGTCTCGGGAAGCGAGAGCAGCGTTTCAATATCAATCCTAATACCAGCCGATCGTATCGCAGGGAAATTTTGCCGAATGGTGTCAATGCTTGTTTTGCCGCATAGACCACAACTGCTGGAGATTGTTCCGAAACGCTTGGTCGAGTTCAGTTTCAATTTCATGCCGTCTGCAAGCTCCACAACGACTCTGTTATCGCCGCCCATTGACACGCTCGCGATTTGATCGCGATCACGCACGATTCCCTCCGAAAGTAAAAACCCGGCTGCGAGTTCTTCGTCGTGACCAGGCGTGCGCATCGTAGTGGCGATGGGGTTGCGTCCGACGCGGATTTCCAGCGGCTCCTCGATCGTCAGATCGTCGGGTAAATACTCGAGCTCACCGTCGCGTTTTCTCCGGATGATCTTCTGTGATCCGATGCCGTTTTCTTTCATGTGAATTGAGGCGCGCCGGGTGTGCGTTTAGTCTGTGTGGGTCCGTCGAACTTATGGCTTTGCATTCTTACATTGTCGCCGCGGGCTTCCATACTTGCGCTGACTCAATCGAAGGGATGAAACAGGTCGTCACAGAAGTCACAGCGCCAAGTCTCGATGAAGAAGGGTGCCAAATCTACCACTGGTCCCAAGGCACGGATGATCCAACGCTTTTTCTACTGTACATGGAATGGCGCGACAAAGCGTGTTTTGAGGCACACATTGCCACACCGCACGTGAGGCACGCCGAAGATCGTCTGAAGCGCGAAAAAATGCTCATCGAGCCGGCGAAAGAATGGCACTTCTATCGAATTTAGAGTCGACGTCACGGCCTCAATGCTAGCATGAGTGCGATGGAAATTTGTCACCTGTTCGTTTCCCCGGGACACAATTTTGTTGGCCATCACGGGCGCGAACCGGGCACGCATCCGATGATTGAAGTATCCCAAATAGAATGTGTGGCGGGGCGTGGTATTCGCGGTGATCGATACTTCGATTTCAAGGACGATTACAAAGGTCAAATCACTTTCTTTTCGCTGGAAGTTTTCAACGAACTTTGCGGTGCGCTGCAAGTTCAGGCCTGCTCACCTGCTCTGGCGCGACGCAACGTGATCACACGAAGCGTTGATCTGAACGAGTTGATTGGAAACGAGTTCGACCTTCAAGGCGTTCGTTTTCTCGGAATGGAGGAATGCCGACCATGCTACTGGATGGATGAGGCGTTTGCACCGGGTGCACAGGAACTCCTAAAAGGCCGCGGCGGTCTGCGCGCAAAAATTTTGAGTGACGGATCCTTGCGGTCGAGCGCCCACGTGCTCGCAGCCACACAATGACCTTCAGTGCGGTCCTGCTTGCGGGCGGCGAATCGCGCCGCATGGGCACAGATAAAGCAACACTTCTTTTTCGCGGAAAACCGCTCTGGCAAACTCAACTCGAAACACTGCGCAGACTGCGACCGGCAGAAATTTTTGTTTCGGCAAGAACGGATCCATCATGGCGGCCTGCCGACGTGCAGTTCATCGCGGACATTCCGCCATCATGCGGACCGCTCAGCGGGCTTGCCGCTTCGCTGGTGAAGATTCACACCGCCCATCTTCTTGCACTGGCGATCGATATGCCCTTAATGACGGAAAATTACCTTCGCTCGATTTGCGGGGCGATCGAGCCCGGCCGTGGTGTTATCGCGAAGATCGGCAATTGTGAAGAGCCGCTGGCGGCCGTATATCCGCGCGAGGCAGAGATTGAGTTTCGAGTTGCGCTCGCAGGCTCTGATTTTTCATTGCAAAACGCCGTTCGTCACTTGGTAACGTCTGGAAAACTGCTGGAGATATCTGTAACGGAACAGGAGAGGCGACTTTTCCGAAACGTGAATAAAGTGTCCGACCTGGACGCTACGATAGCGGGTGGTTGAGTTCGCGCGTTTGCGCAAAAATTTTGTGCAACTGCAAGCTAGACTTGAAAATCAATTACATGTGTTCGATATGTTCGCAGCGATTTGGGGTCCCATGAAATCGTCGATGTTCCGCAGCGCTGCTTTGCTATTTTTAATTCCGACCTGCGCCTTCTCGGCTGTTCAGGTGGTGAATCTGTCCCACTACGATATGATGCGACCCGATTTCACCGCGATGAAGCGTCAAGGCATCGTGGGTGTAATTCACGAAGCGACGTATCCGCCCTTCGTTCGTGACGCAAAATATTTGGACCGGCAAATGGGGGCGCTGCAAGCGGGATTGCTCTGGGGAGCATATCACTACGGTAACGGAGGTGATCCAGTTCGGCAGGCTGATCATTTCCTGAGTGCTGTCTACAGTGCCTGGGCACGAGCCAATCCCGCGGTGCGACCGAGCGCGGGTGTCCTGCTCGTACTCGATTTCGAAAAGAATGGTCATTATCCCGGGGGAACGATGCGCGCCGACCAAGCCGTCGCGTTTGTCGAGCGTATTCGCCAACGCACCGGTGTATACCCCGGCATCTATTCAGGCGAATACCATCTCGGCCAAGTCTTGAGTAGCGCGCGAGTAACTCCTGCACAGAGAGATACCCTCAGGAAGTGCTGGCTCTGGGTTGCAAACTATTCCAAGGAGCCTCGTGCGACCGCGCCATGGAGTTACTGGGCTCTTTGGCAATACTGCGGTGATGGTAAGTGTCGTCTTCCGCGCTCCACTCACCCCATAAGCATTGCCAATATTAGAAAGGCAGAGCTCAACATTTTTCGAGGCAGCCGAAACGACTTGGTAGACTTCTGGCAGCGACGCGCCTGGGATCCCGCGGGAGGAGCGCCTCGCAAGGAATCAGATCAAACGATCGCCGAGCGGTAACATAGGCGAGCGTGGTCGTGACGGGAAAACGGCCGCTCGTCATTTCTTAATACCGCGCTGAGTTGTGAGATAGACCGCGAAGCTGCCGAGCCAATGGCCGCCTTCGTAATGTTCGCCAGTGACTGCTGCGAGCCCGGCGCGCCTTTGCGCTTCTGCTGCACTCGCTAGCGCTGGACGACGTGGATCATTAGCAGGAAGGGACGAGAGGATGCCTTCCAGCATCCATGCTCGACTCAAATTCAATCCATCGAGGTGCGCCAGCTTTGGATCGCTCGGATCCGGTGAAATCGCCACGGGTAACCAATCCGCAGTCGCTGTTCTTGGAATTTGCGGCAGAAATTGCGTGAGCCATTTCGCGAAGTCGGCTTGCGGCAAAACGCGGCGCATCACATCGGCCTCACCAAGGCACGGCGAAAGAAAATCTTCACCGGACGGCTCGTAAGCCAGCGGGCAATTCTTGTCCGCCAGATAAAATTTTCGGGCTGAATCAGCGGCCAGTTTAGCGAGCTTTTCATCGTTTTTACCACGCGCATAATCGATAATCAGTCCAAGCGCGAACGCGGTTTGATTGTGCTCACCGATTCGTATTGGGTGCGAAAGTTTTGGTAGCCACGTAGTTAGTCGCTCGAGCGCTGCGTCCTCGAGCGGCTTCAGGTTTGCCAAGATTTCTGGCGCCTGGAGATCGTCCCATTCGCGCAGCTCGGCGCACAGTTGCAACAGCCACGCTAATCCGTACGGCCTTTCAAAACTCGCCCGGCCGTCTGCTCGTAGATATGCCGCTTCAGTCTTCAGATTTTCAGCGGTAAGACTTTCCTTCAATGCGTCGCGAGCGGCTTTCGCGAATGACGCATCTGGAAACGTGCGCAATAACCGCACCAGCAGCCAATGTCCGTGCACTGACGAGTGCCAATCATAACAGCCGCAAAACGCCGGCGTCAGTTTGCATGGCGGCGCGACATCGGCGCCGCTGTTCAGAACGTGGCTGATCTTGTTCGGGTATTCCTTACGCACACACGCCAGCGCCAACTTTGCGAAACGTTCGGCAGCATGCGCATCGAATGACCCGACGGAGGGACTCGCGTCTCGGCTTTTCCGATGAGTAGCGTCTTCAGCCACAACGCAGAGCAGGGGGGCTGCGACAACCGCGCAAACAAACTTTTGCAAACGTGAGGGATGAAAGTTGAAAGCCACAGCGGCCACAATCACGCTACCGTTTGGCTTCGTAAAGATCGTTAAGCGGATTTCCAGGGAATCGCGTGGCCGTTGTATTAGCATACCGCAACCGCTAGACTGGCCCGCGTTAACCAGGTCGCACGATATGAATTCGCTCGATTACTTCCGAATCGAAGAACTTCTGACCGATGAAGAGCGCGCGATCCGCGACCGTACGGCGCAGTTTGTGCAGGCGGAAGTGGTCTCCGAGGTCGTTCCTTGCCATCGTGTTGCCAAATTTCCGGATCATCTGATTCCGCGCATGGGCGCGCTGCGTTTTTATGCGCCCTATCTGAATGAGCACGGATGCGCAGGCGTAAGTTACACGGCGTATGGCCTGATCATGCAGGAACTGGAACGCGCCGATTCTGGTGTCCGTTCGCTGGCATCGGTGCAGGGCGCGCTCGCAATCCAGGCGATCCATTCATTTGGGTCGCCTGAGCAACACACGCGGTGGTTGCCGGGATTGGTGTCGGGCGAGCGCGTGGGCTGCTTTGCGCTAACGGAACATGGACACGGCTCAGATCCAGGTGGGATGGAAACCCGCGCCACACGCGAAGGCAATCATTACATTTTGAACGGCAGCAAATGCTGGATTGGCAATGCGTCTATCGCGGATGTCAAAGTCGTTTGGGCGAAGGATGACGAAGGTCATGTCGGAGGATTTGTCGTTGAGAAGGACACGCCGGGATTTCGCGGGCGCGACATCGAGGGGAAGTTTAGTCTGCGCATGTCCCGGACGTCGGAGTGCTGGTTCGAAGATTGCCGGATACCTGCGGAGAACCGCCTGCCGAACGCTCGGGGACTCAATGCGCCGTTATCATGTCTAACGTATGCGCGCGTGGGCATCGCGTGGGGCGTGATTGGCGCGGCCATAGATTGTTACGAAACCGCGCTCGCGTACGCCAAATCACGCGAACAATTCGGCCGGCCTATTGCGAGCTTCCAATTGGTGCAACAAAAGCTTGTCTGGATGGCGCAGGAGATAACCAAGGCACAGTTATTGGCGCTCCGTCTTACTCGGCTGATGGAGGCAGGCAAATCGCGTCCTGCGCAGATCTCAATGACAAAACGCAACAACGTCTGGATGGCGCTGCAATGTGCGCGGAAGGCGCGGGATATTCTTGGCGCTGCGGGCATCACCGATGAGCATTCCCCAATTCGGCACCTTATGAATCTTGAAAGCGTGTTCACGTACGAAGGCACACACGACATTCACACCTTGATCATCGGGCGCGATATAACGGGCTTGAATGCTTTCGCCGGGTAACGTCGAGAGTCATTCCGAGCGAAGTCGAGGAATCCTGTTGTGAAACCGAAAAGCTATTCCGCGGGATCCTTCGACTTCGCTCAGGATGACGTAGCCTCGAAATCGGTTAAACTAAAACATGAGTGAATCTGTTTACATTCTCGGGGGCGGGCGCACGGATTTTAAGCGCAATTTGAAGAAGGAAGGCAAGACAATCCGGCACATCATTATAGAGGCCGGTAAAAAAGCCATCGACGATGCGAAGATCGATCCCGGCGAAATTCAGGCGGGGGCGGTTGGCAATTTCAACGCGGGCCAATTCACGAAACAATTGCAATTGGGCGCCTTTATTCCGGAGATCGACCCGAAATTGCGCGGCATTCCCACAATGCACACCGAAGCAGCGTGCGCGTCTGGCGCGCTATCGGTGTTGTTAGGCGCAGAATGGATTATCGGCGGATTTTATGACGCCGTCCTCGTCGTTGGCGCGGAACAGCAGAAAACGATGTCGGCACTCGATGGTTCCGATGTGCTCGGTGCGGCGGCCGACTATCACAACGAAAAACCCGAGTACGGCGATTTTATGTTCCCGAAGTTGTTCGGGCGCATTGCGCAGATTTATATCGAGAAATACGGCGCGACCGAAGAGGCTCTGGCACTTGTGGCGTGGAAAAACTATGCGCACGCGAAATTGAATCCGCTTGCGCAAATGCGCGACGCGGATCTCTCTCTCGATTCGGCATCACAGGTTTCCGATAAGAACCCGCATGTGGCGCCACCGCTGAAAGTTTCGGATTGCTCGCAGATCACCGACGGCGCGGCATCGGTTGTCTTGGTTTCCGGGAGATATCTGGACAAAATAGGCCGCGACAAAAACAAAACTGCCCGGTTGTTTGGTTACGGACACACCACCGACTATCTACCGCTCGACAAGAAGGATGCGCCAACGTTTTCGACATCGCGCAAAGCCGCGGAGAAAGCTTTCCAAATGGCGAATCTGAAGCCGCGCGATCTCCACGGCGCTGACGTTCACGATTGTTTTTCCATCACGGAAATTGTTGCTTACGAAATTCTTGGACTCGCCGAGCCGGGCAAGGGTATCGAGCTTGTGAAAAGCGGGGCCACAACGCTACCGCAGGTGCGTCCAGAAAAATCCAAAGCGCCGTTCCAAATTCCAGTCAACGCGGGCGGCGGTCTGATCGGTGACGGTCATCCTGTCGGCGCGACCGGCGTTCGCCAGGTGTTCGAAGCCTATCAACAGCTGACGGAACAAGCCGGCGCGCGCCAGATCGAAAACGCGAAAAGATTCCTTACCTTCAACATGGGTGGGAGCCTAACGACTTCAGTCGCCATGCTTTGGGGCCGCGACTAATCGCGTGTCGATTTTTCGGAGTCATCAAGTCCGAAGTGCAAGTTGCGCACATTTCCTAAGTGTGACCTCGCTCGCAATTGAACAACTTCCACCTGTGCTAAAGGCCGACGTCGAGGCCTTCCTTGAGAACTATCCGCGAAGTCCCGCCGCACGGCTGCGACCGCGGATGGGAATGGTCGGCGATACCTGGCTGGCCTTTATTGGACCGAAGCTGCGACCAGGCGCGAGCGGTTTGGGACCGACACCCTGCGACGCACTGGAAGATTTTAACCGGCACTCTATGGAACCGGTTATTTCTCGAAACGGTTCCGAACCGGATTAGGTCACGACATCTATCGATTCATATGGAAGTTCCGTTCACGCTCGGAGAAGTCGGCCACTTTGGTCTCGCTGTGCGCGATCCCAAGAAGAGCGCGAAGTGGTTCGAACGCGCTTTGGGTTTGCGGAAAGAATTCCAATTCGACAACGGTGTGGCGATTGGAAACGATCACGTCACGATCGCTTTGTTTAAAGGAAAACCGTCGCCCGAGACGATCGATCACATGTCATTTCATCTGCCGGATATGTCGACCCTGCAAAAAGCGCTCGCGCATTTGAAGGAGCTCGACGTCGATATTGAAGATCCGGGCGACGAAATCGGTCCGGAAGCTCCGGGCTCGAAGCACATGGGCCTGTGGTTCCATGACCCGGATGGTTATCGCTGGGAGCTAAGCGTCCAAGGCGGAAAGTAAGTACGCAAGGAGTGACGGTTTCCAGCCGTCATCTTGTTTTTCCGTCCGCTCGTACGTCGCCATTGCTTGAAGAGTGATCGCGGATTGCTCACGCTGGGTCAAAGTGAGCGAATGAACAGTTCCACGATTACCGTTGCTCAGAGTAATGCCCTTGTAGCGACTTTCGATTTACCGGCGACGAGTAGCGGGCCACTAAATGGACTGCGCTTCGCTGTTAAAGACACGATCGACGTGGCTGGTTTCAAAACCGGGTGTGGTAATCCGACGTGGCGCGATTCTCATCCCGCTGCGGTCGTCCATGCTGTTTGTGTAGAACAACTTTTGCTCGCGGGTGCATGCTGTATTGGCAAAACCATTTGCGACGAGTTGGCTTTCAGTCTTCTAGGTGAGAATTACTTTTACGGGACACCTCTCAATGCGCACGCGCCGGATCGTGTGCCGGGTGGGTCGTCGAGTGGATCGGCTTCCGCGGCTGCGTGCGGCCTGGTGGATTTTGCGTTGGGAACGGATACCGGCGGCTCTATCCGCGTTCCGGCGAGCAATTGCGGAATCTGGGGCTACCGGCCGTCGCATGATTTCATATCGGTTGCCGGAGTGAATCCGCTAGCGCCATCGTTCGACACCGTTGGTTTGCTTGCGCCGAGCGCCGACATCTTGGTGAAGGTGGGATCAGTCTTGTTGGCCGGCGCACCGATGTCGGCGAGCAAACCCGCTACCATTCATTTGATCCGAGAGGCTTTCGCCGTTGCCGACGCCGACGTTCAGGACGCGCTATCGGAGTCGCTGCGGCGCCTACGGGAAATATTCGGTGGCGCGGTGCGTGAGACATCGCTGCGAGAGCTGGTTGGCGATGACGTTGAACATAGCCTCGAGACATGGGCGGACACATTTTGCGTGATCCAATGGGCGGAGATCGAGAGCTGCCTCGGCGCGTGGATCGCTAACGACCGGCCGGAGCTTGGCCCTGCGATAGCTGCGAGTTTTCAATTGATGAAACAACTCGACCGCCGCCGCGTCGCGGAGGCGATGCAATATCGCGAACATTATTTTCGAAGTTTGAACGAGTTTCTCGGACCGGCAGATCTGCTGTGCATCCCAACAACACCCGCGCTCGCTCCTCGTAAGGGCGATGCACCGAAGCGCAGTTCGAGTGGGAGCGGCTATTATCCTCGCACATTATCGCTGACGAGCGTTGCGGGGATGGGCCGCCTGCCGCAAGTGTCGCTCCCGATAGCCGACGCCGACGGCGTACCCGTCGGGTTGTCGTTACTCGCGAGGCATGGAGAGGACTCATTCTTGTTGCAAGTGGTAAAGATATTGATCGAGCAACACGCCTGCTGCTGAACAAGTTGTAGACGGCGCCGTTACTTCGCCCTTCGAGCACGGTTCATCCACGTGCGTAGCGCACGGCCAAGTGCCTGCATTGACACGATATTTAAGGGTCTTAACTTTTTCGTCCACTACAAAAATGAACACTTTTGTTTCTGAGAATGGGGACGGAAAAGACTTCGTTTCACTCGCGCCGGGATATTGGCCAGATGTGGCGCCGGAACTCTGGAACGATTGGAAATGGCAGCTTAAAAACAGGGTTACTTCGCTCGCCCAACTCGAGAAACATCTGGAACTGAGCGCAGAGGAACGCGGCGGCGTCTTGCTGTCGGGCGACAAACTCGCGCTAGCCGTTACGCCGCACTTTTTTAACCTGCTGCCCGCGAACAATCCCGATGACCCGATCAGGCGTCAGGTCGTCCCACGAATCGAGGAAACATGGACGTCGCCTTACGACATGGCCGATCCCTGCGGCGAAGATTCGCACATGCCGGTGCCCGGTTTAGTGCATCGGTATCCCGATCGTGTGCTATTCCTGGTGACGGATCGTTGTGCGAGTTACTGCCGCTATTGCACCCGTAGTCGAGTAGTTAGCGGAGTGGGCGAACAGGAATTGCACACTAATTTCGAGGAGGCGTTCCGTTATCTCGAAACACACACCGAAGTAAGGGACGTGCTTTTGAGTGGTGGCGACGCTTTAATTTTCAGCGACGACAGACTCGAGAAGCTGTTGTCGCGGTTGCGTAGTATCAAACACATCGAATTTTTGCGGATCGGCACGCGCGTACCGATTTTCCTGCCACAACGAATCACGCCGGAGCTTTGTGCAATGCTGGCAAAATATCATCCAGTCTGGATGAGCGTGCACGTGAATCATCCGCGCGAGCTCACCGCCGAAGTAAGGCACGCCCTGGAGCGCCTCGCCAATGCCGGCATTCCGCTCGGCAACCAAAGTGTGTTACTCGCCGGCGTCAACGATGACGTTGAGATTATGAAGACTCTCGTGCACAAGCTACTGATGTGCCGAGTTCGCCCCTATTACATTTACCAATGCGACCTGATCAACGGCTCGTCACACTTGCGCACGTCGGTGGCCAAAGGTATAGAGATCATTGAGGGACTGCGCGGCCACACCACCGGTTACGCTGTGCCCCAATTCGTCATCGACGCTCCCGGCGGCGGCGGCAAAGTCCCGATCAATCCCGGTTACATTCTTTATCACGACAACGAAAAAATCGTGATCCGAAATTACGAAGGAAAAATCTTCGAGTATCCAGAGACCGGGAACGAGAACCTGCAGTTCGCGCCCCAGCGCGAGTACCACGACGAGTATCTCTACTCCTAGGTGGTTGTCATTCCGAGCTAACCTCGAAAACGGAGCGGCCCGGGAAGCCGCGATATGGGCGCAAAGGCTGCAGGCTGCGCAAGAGAAGCGGGCGAATCAAGTCTCTGAATCCTCGGCAAAAGCATATCTCGTTTTTCGTGTGGCTCCTCTTCGCGCGGGGCCATCACAATGCGCCTCTTTTGTAATTTCTTTTGGGCCCGATTGTTGTATAAATTTTAGGCTTGCGTATTAAAGATCGCGGCGTGTAAAGTCCCACACTTTCGTTCCACTCCAACCGCTCAGCCGTATGAACCAACGTTTAATTTCGGAAATCGGCCGCACCCAACGGCTTGATATCATTAACTCCCTCAAGCGCACCAAAGGCATGTCTGTCAATGAGCTCGTGGAAAAAATGGGCATGAGCTATATGGGTATCAAACAGCATTGCATTACGCTGCATCGCGACGGGTATCTGGATACCTGGCGGCGACCGCAAAAAATGGGCAGACCGGAGATGGTCTATCGCCTTACGCGCCGTACGCATGATCTTTTTCAAGCCGATAGCCACCAGTTCACGTTGGATATATTGAAAGCAGCGGAGGCGATTTACGGATCTAACGCGCCGGAGAAGTTGCTTTACAGCGCTTTCAAAAAGAAAACCGCGGCGCTGAAAGCCAAAGCTAAAGGAGACGCCCTGGCCGAACGCGCGAAATGGCTTGCACATGTCCGCAATGGTGAAGGGTACATGGCTGAGTTCCTCAACAACGAGAAAGACGGCGCCCCCCAAATTCTTGAGTGTCATTCCCCCATTCTCAACGTGCTCGAGCAGTACCCGATCGTCGGCCGATTCGAGCAGGACATGTTCGAAGCCGTGTTAGGGACGCGTGTGCGCCGCGAAGTGACTCGCAATTCAGGTTTGTACGAGTGCGCGTTTTACTTCTCCGCGTAGCTAAATTCGCAGCAAAGCCTCGATTTTTCTGCTGAACGCCCCACCTTCGCCGCCTAGTCAATGCGGCAAGCTCGAACAATCGGATTTATCCTTTCACTTGAGGTGAATTTCGGTTGATTGGAGGCGCATGGCTCGGGCGTTTCCATCGGTGGTGATCGACAACGTGCAGCCGCTGATTGATTGCGGCCGTTCGCCCATCAAACGGATCCTAGGCGAAGATCTCGTAGTCGAAGCCGACATTTTCAAGGATGGCCATGACGTTGTTGCGGCAGTTCTGAAGTGGCGTGTGGTTGGCAAGCGGGCGTGGCGGGAAACGCCGATGACGTTTCTCGATAATGATCGTTGGCGCGGCGCGTGCCCCCTCTACGATCAAGCTATTCACGAATACACCGTCGAAGCATGGACAGATACATTCCGCAGCTGGCAACAAGAGTTTGCAAAGAAATTTGAGGGTGGGATTTCCGATCTGCGGAGCGAAGCACTGGAAGGCGCAGCGATTGTGAAAGCGGCCGCTAGCCGAGCGCGTGACCGAGCGGACTCCGCGCACTTGCGCGAATTTGTCGAGCAAATCATCTCCGGTGCGAATTCAGAAATTTACGCCATCACGCAGTCAGGTGAATTGGAGGTGCTGATGGCGACCTACCCCGACCGGGCCGACGCCACCCAATATGAGCCGGCTCCCCGTGTCGTAGTCGACCGCGCGGCGGCATTGTTCGGTGCATGGTATGAATTCTTCCCGCGCTCCGCGGAGGGCCACGGCGATCGAGGATCGACTTTCCGGGATTGCTTGTCGCGCGTGGACGATGCAAAGGCTATGGGGTTCGACGTCATTTATTTCCCACCGATTCATCCGATCGGTCGGACTAATCGCAAGGGTCGAAACAACTCGGTCACTTACGAACCAGGCGATCCGGGAGTGCCGTGGGCGATCGGCGGCGACGCCGGCGGACATAAGGCTGTGGAACCATCGTTAGGCACGCTCGAGGATTTTGACTGGCTCCAAAAAGAAATCCGCAAACGCGGAATGGAAATTGCCCTCGATTTCGCGATCAATTGCTCACCCGATCATCCTTACGTCAAGGAGCATCCGGAGTGGTTCTACAAACGGCCGGACGGCACGATCAAATACGCGGAGAACCCGCCGAAAAAATACGAAGATATTTATCCGGTAAACTTTCGATGCAAAAACTGGCGCGAGCTCTGGGCCGAGATGAAAAGCATCGTGTTGTTTTGGGCCGAGCGCGGTGTGCGGATCTTTCGTGTGGACAATCCGCATACCAAACCGGTCGCTTTCTGGGAGTATTTGATCGAAGGCGTTCGCGAGAAATATCCGGACACGATTTTTCTCGCCGAAGCGTTCACCAGGCCAAAGATGATGAAAACGTTGGCCAGAGCCGGCTTTAACCAGAGCTACACCTATTTTACCTGGCGAAATTCGAAGCAGGAGCTGATCGACTATTTCACGGAGCTTACGCAGACTGAGATGAGCGAATATTTTCGGCCTAACCTGTGGCCGAATACACCCGACATCCTCCCGCTTATGCTTCAAGAGGGCGGCCGCCCTGCGTTCATGATTCGGGTGCTTATGGCTGCGACGCTTTCGCCCCTTTATGGAATCTACAGTGGATACGAGTTGTGCGAGAACGAGGCCTTGCCGGGTCGTGAGGAGTATCTCGATTCCGAGAAGTACCAATTTAAGGAGCGCGATTGGAATTCGCCCGGGAACATCAAGGACTGGATTACGCGCATAAACCGAATCCGGAAGCAGAACCGCGCGCTTCAGATGTTCACGAACCTGCGCTTCTATCACGCCGATAACGACGCGATTTTGTTTTACGGAAAGATGACCCCCGCGCGGGACAACATCATCCTCGTGATGGTGAATCTTGACCCGTTTCGCAAGCAAAATTCATTTGTCCATGTGCCGATTGAGGAATTCGGGCGGTTGGAAAGCGATGAATATCAGGTACACGATTTGTTGAACGATGCTCGTTATACC
>Ga0207701_10004124_pt1 | contig 14806 bp, 12 predicted proteins | sample KBSSwiSSwithPhiX_FD_184294 | JGI IMG/M metagenome (GOLD analysis project Ga0207701, IMG submission 184294) | Switchgrass rhizosphere bulk soil microbial communities from Kellogg Biological Station, Michigan, USA, with PhiX - S5 (SPAdes) (version 2) | ecosystem: Environmental > Terrestrial >... | reverse complement strand
ACCCAGGTCGGCGACCGCATTTGGCTCGTCAGCTTCATGCAATACGACCTGGGATATTTCGACGATGAGACCTGCAGGCTGGAACCGATCCAGAATCCCTTTGGGTCGAAAGTGTTACCTATGTCCCCGGAATAAACTGTCACCCATGTGACCGGAATAGACCCGGTGTAAATGGTCGGGATGACTGGATTCGAACCAGCGACCCCCTGACCCCCAGTCAGGTGCGCTACCAGGCTGCGCCACATCCCGTTGAAGATCCTTGATTCTACTCCGGTTTTTGCCAGCGTGCTCCTTCGGGGCCTTCGCTTTCTCCTGGCGAGACCTGGCACCCGGACAGGCTGATGCGGACATTTTTCCGTCTGGGTGGGCGGTAATCCGGTCTGATAGAATTCGCTGCGGTTCCGGCAGCCTTCCCCATGCCCGAGAACGGTCCTGTCCCTCCGTCGCCACCGGATCGTCCCGTAGCCGACCGAGAATCCACGTTCAATTTGATCGAGCGAGCGCGTGCGGGAGACCAGGAGGCGGTCGAGCGTCTCTTCGCACGCCACCTCAAGCCGCTTCAACGCTGGATCAGCGGACGCCTACCCCATTGGGCCCGCGATCTGGCCGATACCGACGATCTTGTCCAGGACACCCTGCTTCAGACGTTTAAGAAGATAGGAAACTTCGAACCTCGGCGCGTCGGTGCATTGCAGGCATACCTGCGGCAGGCAGTCCTGAATCGGCTACGAGATGAGTTGCGACGAAAAGGCCGCCGGCCCGACGCGACGGACCTGGATGGCGTGGACATCCAGTCGCAGCAGTCACCGCTCGAGGAGGCGATCGGCCGGGAGGCAGTGGAGCGGTACGAGCGCGCGCTGCAGCGCCTCCGGCCCGAGGAACGTGAAGCGATTATCGCAAGGATCGAAATGGGCCACAGCTACCAGGAGCTCGCTGACGTCCTGGGCAAGCCGACGGCGGACGCCGCGCGCAAGGCCGCACAGCGCGCTCTCGTTCGGCTGGTTGAAGAGATGAAACGTGGCGAGTGAAGAACACGTTCCCGATATTGCCGGCGCGATTCTGGATGGCAGATCGATCGACTGGGGATCCGCTGAGTCGAGTGGCGACGGCACCGGGCGCCTGCTCCTCGAACAGCTGAAGCTCGTTGCCGCCGTCGCCGAGTTCCATCGTCAGCTTCCGGCCTTCGACGCCATCGACGTCTCGCCTCCTGCAACGGCGCGCGATCCTACACCAAATCTGTGGGGACACCTTCGGGTGGTCGAGCGTATCGGGGGTGGCGCGTTCGGAGAAGTGTTTCGCGCGTGGGATACGCGGCTCGATCGCGAAGTCGCACTCAAGCTACTGCCTGCGGAATCGACTGAGAATCAGGCCACCTCGACCATCGATGAAGGTCGTCTCCTGGCGCGCGTACGCCATCCGAACGTTGCCACCATCTATGGCGCCGAGCGAATCGGCAATCGAGTCGGATTGTGGATGGAGCTCGTCAACGGGCGCACTCTCGAACAACTTCTCGACGCGGGCAAGGTGTTTACGTCTGGAGAGGCAGTCGCGATCGGTGTCGAGGTCTGTCGTGCGATGTCGGCGGTCCACCGCGCGGGGCTGATCCACCGAGACATCAAAGCCCAAAACGTCATGGTCGCAGAAGATCAGCGTGTGGTGCTCATGGACTTCGGCACCGGCTACGAACCGAAGGACAGTTCACCGGCGACGCTTGCCGGCACACCGTTGTACCTTGCCCCCGAGCTCCTGTGCGGGCACGGCGCCACCGTGCAGAGCGACATCTACAGCGCCGGCGTCTTGTTGTACCACATCCTCACGCGTTCGTATCCAGTCGAAGCAGCGTCGCTTTCGGAGCTCCGCGAGCGCCATCAACGGCAGGAGCGGCGGTCGATGCGTGCCGCACGGTCCGATTTCCCGTCGAAACTTGCCGCCGTGGTGGACCGAGCGATAGATCCGCAGCCGACGCGCCGATTTCAAAGTGCCGATGACCTGGCGCGGGCACTCGAGGCCCTCGAAGCTCGCCGAAGGATCGCGCAACTTGGCTACCCCGCAGTAGCCGCTGCGGCGCTCATACCACTGGTCTCATGGGTGGCGTTTGAAATGCGCGACCAGCGGCGGGCCAATCAGTTTTCGATGAGCAGGGGAGCGTCCGCTACGCCGCATATATGGCCGCTGACGACGCAATTCGGCAGTCCCGACGAGGCGCAAAAGGTCGGTGAGGTCCTCGCCGCGTTGCAGGCTGAATCCGGTAAGCGAATCGCTGATGTAGGCGCCGGCGAAGGCTCCTATACGCGGCGCATTGCTCGAGCCGTCGGACCCACGGGTCGCGTGACGGCGGTCGACATCACCGAGGACAATCTCGCGAACCTCCGCGCACGGGTCCAGCAAGACAACATCACGAACGTGGACTTCGTTCTGTGCACGGAGGACGACACACGGCTGCCCGAGAACACCTTCGACGCGGTGCTGATTTACAACGTCTATCACCATATGACCGCGCCCGAGCCCACTCTGCGGTCGATTCTCGCGGCGCTCAAACCTGGCGGACGGCTGGTCGTGTCGGAGCCAATCCACGAGGAAATTCATGGGGAGAACGTGCGGAAGGCGACACGCGCCGAGCAAATCAATGACCACGAAATCGCCCCCGACTTCGTTCAGCAGGAGCTCCAGGCAGCGGGCTTCGAAGTGATCGAGCAGCGGCCCGACTTCCTTCCATTCACGAGTGCGGGTTACAAGGGCGGGTTCTGGCTGATGGTCGCGCGGAAGCCACCGGCGCGGTAGTCAGCGAAGCCGAAAGATCGTGTTTTACCTTTTCTTCTTCGCCGGTGCAGGCTTCTTGACCGCCTTCTTCGCAGCGGCCGCCTTGGTGTCGACGAGATCGAACAGGCTCTGCGCCGCCGCCGTGTTCTCGGCTGAGGGCGTCCTCGACAGCATCGTCGCGATCTCTTTCAGACCGCGCTTGACGATCATGATCCGCTCGCGCGCGTCGCTGCCCAGAAGTTGATCGAGGCCATCGCTTCCCGTCTGCGCCCCGGGCAGTTCGTCGACCAGCTTGCGCCGCGCCCCGGCAAGCGTCAGGCCCTCGACGAACAACAGGTGTTTGATGCGAAGGACGAACTCGAGATCGGCGCGACGATAGACGCGAGGTCCCCCCTCGGTCTTCTTCACACCGAGCTCGGGGAACTCCGCTTCCCACGTGCGCAGCACGTACGGCTGCACCTGGGCGATCTCGCACACCTCAGGCTGACGAAACAGCGATCGGTTAGGAATCTCTACTGTGGTCACACCAGATTTGCAGGGCGCACGCAGAGTATAGCGGAAAACGATCAATTCGCATCCGCTAAAGCCGACCGGCAACAGCCAGAAGCCACGAGCCCGCGAGAGTTATACTGACGCCCGTGGCAGATGACGTCACGCGCCTGAGCACGTCGGACGCCGCGGAAACCCGGCTCTCCAATCCCGGCGACTCGTCGTCGCAGTCCTCCGGCAAACCGATCAGCTCCTCATCCGGCTGGCTGTCGTCCTCCGGGGCGATCGATCATGGACGATTCTCTCCAGGCACCCTCCTTGGCGGCCGTTATCGAATCATCGAGCGGCTTGGACGCGGCGGAATGGGAGAGATCTATCGCGCCGATGACTTGAAGCTGGCGCAGCCGGTGGCATTGAAGTTTCTGCCCACCGACGTGGACAAGGATCCCGCGCGACTGACACAGCTCCACACTGAAGTGCGGATGGCACGTCAGGTGTCGCATCCCAACGTCTGCCGCGTCTACGACATCGACGAGATCGAGGGGCACACATTCATCTCGATGGAATACGTCGACGGCGAAGACTTCGCGTCGCTCCTTCGCCGCATCGGACGGTTCCCGGAAGATCGAGCACTCACAATCTCACACCAGGTCTGCGCCGGGCTGGCCGCCATCCACGAACGCGGCGTCACGCACCGGGATCTCAAGCCTGCCAACGTGATGCTCGACGGCCTTGGCAAAGTGCGCATCACGGACTTCGGCCTTGCGGGTGTGGCGGGCGAATCGCTCCAGGCGGGCACGCCCGCCTACATGGCGCCGGAGCAGCTCGCGGGACGCGAGGTCACCGCGCGCAGTGATATCTACGCGCTTGGTCTCGTCCTCTATGAAATCTTCACGGGACAGCGTGCGCTCGACGCGCAGAATCTCGCCGAGCTGATTCGGAAACGCGAGCAGTCGGGAATCCTGCCACCCTCCTCGGTCGTCTCCGAGATCCACCCGGACATCGAGACCACGATCATGCGGTGCCTGCGGCCCGAACCGGCGCAGCGGCCGGCGACGGCGATGGCGGTGTCGGCGGCATTGCCTGGCGGGAACCCACTGGCTGTCGCACTCGCCGCCGGCGAAACACCGTCGCCCGAGATGGTGGCCGCCGCCGGGGCGTCCGAGGCAATTGCGTCGCGCTGGATCGGAATTGCCGTCGCGTGGATCGGCATCGTGCTCGTGGCGTTGACCTTCATGTATCAGAAGGTGATGTTGATCAACGTCGTCCCTACCCCGAAGCCGCCGGCGGTCCTCGAAGATCGTGCCGTCGAAACACTCGGGAAACTCGGATTCGATACGCGCGGACACTCGTCGGCGACGGGGCTGGCGATGTCGACCGATTACGCGAGGTACGTTGCAGGCCACTCAAACGATCCGAATAGATGGAAGCAGCTGACCAATGAACGGCCGGAAGCGTTTGTGCTGTGGCACCGGACGAGCCCGCGCGCGCTCGTTCCGTGGGGAAGCCAATTCACGCCAAACGGCGGCAACCCGCCGTTCATCGTGAGCGGAATGACCCTGATCGCGGTCGATGCATCGGGCCGCCTGGCCGAGCTGATTGCGATTCCAGAGCCGTTCGATGGCGGCGAGCCGCGAACGGCGACCAACTGGAGTCCGTTGTTCGACGCTGCCGGTCTTCAGATGTCGGCATTCAAACCTGTCGCGCCGACCTTCAATCCCATCGCGTTCGTGGATGAGCGCGCCGCATGGGAGGGCAAGTTGAGTGAGACCTCAGATGTGCTCTTCCGCATCGAGGCAGCGGCCTACAAAGGGAAACCTATTTCGTTTGAAATCGTCGGCCCCTGGTCGCAGTCCCGACGGTCGGTGTTGCCAGCACTGTCATTCTTCGACCGCATCGTCAACGGCATCAGCTCCCTCGTCATCCCCGGACTGATTGTCGTATCCGTTGTGCTCGCCCGCAAGAACCTGAAGACGGGCCGAGGCGACCGCCGCAGCGCCTTGCGGGCGGCGGCAATCGTGTTCGTCTCGAGCCTCGCCAGTTGGATGCTCGGCGCGGCACATTTCGCCGACGTCGGCGTTGAGGTGAACAGGTTCTTCGCGAGAACCGGCGACGCGTTGTTTCAGGCGTCGCTGATGTGGCTCACCTACCTGGGCGTCGAACCCTACATCCGCCGGTTCTCACCGGACAGCCTGATCGGGTGGACCCGTCTCATTTCCGGCCGCTGGCGCGACCCGCACGTCGGACGCGACCTGCTGATCGGGATATCCGCGGGGCTGGCGATGACGCTGGTCAACGCGGTTCACAACTTCATCCCGCCGCTCACCGGAAAACCTGCACCGATGCCCATCTCCATCGACCCGGGTATTTTCATGGGCACGCGATACGTGCTCGCGAACATTTTTGGCTTGTTCAACAGTGCCATCATCAACTCGATGCTCGCCGTCGCAGGCATCGTCGCCTTCCTGATGCTGCTGAAACGCGAGTGGCTCGCATATATCGCCGGCATCGTGATTTTTGTGTGGGTCGCCATCCAGGGTGAGTTTCCGCCAGGCACGCCGATCCTCGATCTGATCATCGGCTGCGGGGTCATGGCGATCTACATCCACGTGATTCTGCGGTGGGGTTTGCTGGCGACGATCGTCTCGCTCTTCACCCACCTCACGCTGCTGCGAGCGCCGCTGACGACCGACATCGGCAGCTGGCGCGCACCCACCGGGATCACTTACACAATTACCCTCGCTGGTCTCGCTCTTGTCGGCGCCTGGCTGGCGCGACATTCTACCGAGTCGACTTTTCGCGCCGCCTGATTTGCAGTCGGATCGGCGTGCCGATGAGACCGAATTGCTCGCGGATGCGGTTGATCAGATAACGCTGATAGGAAAAGTGAAATTCCGTCGCGACGTTCGTAAAGAGGACGAACGTCGGCGGCGCGACGCCGCGCTGTGTGGCGTACAGAATCCGCACGCGCCGGCGTCCCGGGCTGACCGGCGGATGCTCGGCTGTCACCTGCTGGATGAATCGATTCAGCTCCCCCGTGGGAATGCGTTTCATTCGCGCCTCGGCGATGCGATCGATCGTTTCCAGCACCTTGGGTGCACGCTCGCCGGTCAGCGCGGAGATATGCAGGATGGGCGCGTACTCGAGAAACTTCGTTTGCTGCCGCAGCTTGTCGTCGAACCCTTTTGAAAAGTCGTGACCGCGGCCTTTCATCAGGTCCCACTTGTTCGCGACAATGACGATGCCGCACCCGGCTTTCTCCGCCTCCCCGGCAATCGTCGCGTCCTGATCGGTCGCGCCTTCGCTTGAATCGATCACCAGAACGGCCACATCCGCTTTCTCAATCGCGCGACGGGCGACGACAACGCTGAGCGATTCGAGTTGACCGCTTCGCGCCACGCGTCCGGCACGGCGAATTCCGGCGGTGTCGACGATGCGAAAGGTGCGCTGATGCCAGTTCAGCACGGCATCCACCGTGTCACGAGTCGTCCCTGGCGTGGGGCTGACGATCGAACGCTCTTCTCGCAGCAGTCGATTGAGGAGCGACGACTTGCCGACATTCGGGCGGCCGACGATTGCGACCGCGGTTTCTTGAACGCTGTCGGCCAGCGTGCCGGCTTCGCCGCGTGCAGGCAGGCGTGTGAGCACTTCGTCGAGCAAGTCACCGACGCCGGTCGCATGTTCAGCAGCGATTTCGACCACCGGTTCGAATCCGAGGCGATAAAACTCCCCCGCCCGTCCACGGGCCCGCTTGTCGTCCGTTTTGTTGACCGCCAGCAGCACCGGCACCTGCGCGGTCCGAAGGTGTTCGGCAATCTCCTGGTCGGCCGGGAGCAGACCGTCCCTCCCGTCGACGATAAACACCACGACGTCGGCCGATTCAATCGCCCGTTGTCCAGCGGTAACAACCAGCTCGTGCAAGGGATCCTCGCTCGCGCCAAACATCCCGCCGGTATCAACGAGGGTGAAGATAACTCCCTGCCACTCAGCAGGCTGCGAAATGACATCGCGGGTCGTTCCGGCAATTGGCGTCACGATCGAACGCCTGGAATTGGTGATTCGGTTGAAGAGCGTAGACTTTCCTACGTTCGGGCGACCCACCAGGACGACGGCCGGGGCCCCGCGGGGACGTTTTTGTCGCATGCGGAGATCTAGTTAGCAAGTAGCTTGACAGCGTAAGTGCCCATATTTATGATAGTTACAATAATTGAGGAGCGCCTAAGCATGATCAAGGTTGACATCGTCAATGAGGTGTCAAAAGTGGCCGACATCACCAAGGTCAAAGCCGAGGTTGCGGTCGACGCCGTCTTCGACGCGATGCGCCTGTCGATGCAGCGCGGCGAACGAATCGAGCTGCGCGGCTTTGGCGTGTTCCAGGTGAAACCACGCAAGCGCGGAATCGGCCGTAACCCACGGACCGGCAAAGAAGTGCGGATTCCTCCGGGTCGGACGATTCGATTCAAGCCCGGCAAGGACCTCCAGAACATCGGAGGGTAATTGGCGTTTCCTTCCGACGAACCGGGTTACCCGGGGACTGCCTTTCCGCTCGAGCCGTTCGACGCCTCCTTCGGAATTCCAGTAAGACCTCGCAAGTTCCAGAGCCGTATCTGGTTGCATCTGGTACTGCTGCTTCTCACGATCGGCAGCACCACGATTGCCGGCGCCCTGCATTATCACTCGTTCATCTCCGAGTTTTCGCCGCAGCCCATTCCGCTTCGCTGGTCGCTGCTCCTTCAGGGCTTTTGGTACAGCGGAACATTGCTGGGCATCCTCGGCGCGCACGAGATGGGGCACTATCTACTCTGCCGCCGCTATAACGTCGACGCGAGCCTTCCCTATTTCATCCCAATGCCGCCGCTGATCTTTCTGACCGGCACACTGGGAGCGGTCATCAAGATACGCGAAGCGTTTCCTTCGCGCCGAGTGCTGTTCGATATCGGCGTGGCGGGGCCAATCGCCGGCTTCGTCGTTCTCGTGCCGGCACTCTTCTACGGCATGACGCTCTCGAACGTCGTGCCGGAACCGACCCAGGGCAGTGTCCTGTACTTGGGCGAGCCACTGTTATTCAAGCTCGCCACGCTCACCATGATCGGCCCGATCCGCGAGGGCTACACTGTCAATATCCACCCGATGGTCTTCGCCGCGTGGTTCGGCATGCTGGCCACAGCGCTGAATCTTCTGCCCTTCGGTCAACTGGACGGCGGGCACATTACCTACGCGACGCTCGGGCGATGGTCGACGCCGATTTCCATTGCGACCGTCGGCAGCGCGGTTGCCATGACGTTCGTGTCAATGAGCTGGCTTGTCATGACGCTGATGATGCTTGTGATGCTGGCGACCCTGGGTCCCCGACATCCACGCGTCATCGACGAACACGAGCCGGTCGGCCTCGAGCGCAACCTGCTTGCAGTCTTTGCACTCATCATGTTCATTCTCTGCTTCACGCCGGTTCCGATTCAGTTACAGGACCTGGTGGGAACGAGATAGGCGTCCCGGCAGCTACAACACGGACATCGGATCCACATCCACGATCGTCCGGCGCCGTATTTCCGGCCGTGTCGACAATACCGTCTGCAGCGCCTGCCGCATCGCGGGACGGTTCGTGCCTTTGATGAAGAGCTGTGCGCGATACTCCCCCTTCAACCGGCTGAGAGGCGCCGGCGCCGGTCCGAGTACCCGATAGGGCACGCCGGCGATGCGAAGCGCATCCACCAGCTCGCCGGCATCGGACATGGCCGCTTCCCGCGTTCGCGCCTTGATCACCGCATTGATCAAGGCCACCGCGGGTGGATACTTCATGCCGCGGCGAAACGCGATCTCCTCCTGGTAGAACGCGCCGTAATCCTGGCGGCAGGCATGGCGGATGCTGTAGTGATTCGGATAAAGCGTCTGGACGATCGCCTCTCCCTGGATTTCTCCGCGTCCGGCTCGTCCGGCCACCTGAGTCAGGAGCTGAAACGTCCGCTCGGCGGCGCGAAAATCAGCGAGGCCGAGTCCGACATCCGCCGAAATGACGCCGACCAGCGTTACGCGCGCAAAGTCGTGTCCCTTGGCGATCATCTGCGTTCCAACGAGGACGTCGATCTCGCCTGCTGCAAACTGCGTGAGCAGCGCGGCAATCGCCCCTTTCTTCCGGATGGTGTCCCGGTCGACGCGTGAGACTCGGACGCCGGCAAACCTCTCGCGAATCTCCGCCTCGACCCGTTCGGTTCCGAACCCGAGTTGTTCGAGATACGGTCCCGCACAGTTCAGACATGCCTTCGGCAGGGACCTCGAATAATTGCAGTAGTGACAGCGCGCGCGTGCCTCGGCTTTGTGCACCGTCAATGACACGCTGCAATTCGGACATTCCAGCGTCGCGGCACATTGCCGGCAGAACACGTTGGTCGCAAATCCGCGACGATTGAGCAGCACGATCGACTGCTCGCGCCGCTGGAGCCGCAATGCCATCGCCTCGCATAGCGCAGTGCTGAGAATGACGTCGGGGCCGGCCGTTGCATATTCTTCACGCATGTCGACGACCCGCACCGACGCCATCGGCCGTTCGAGCACTCGAGCGGTGAGGGTGACCAGGTCGTAGCGGCCGTTCTGCGCATTGTGAAAACTTTCCAGCGCCGGCGTCGCCGACCCGAGCACCACGAGCGCACCTGCCTGATTCCCGCGGACTACGGCCACATCGCGTCCGTGGTAGCGCGGGCTCTCGTCCTGTTTGTACGAGCTGTCGTGCTCCTCGTCGACGGCAATCAACCCGAGCGATCGAACTGGCGCGAAGATGGCGGAACGTGTGCCGACCACTACGTCGACATCACCGCGGCGGATACGATGCCATTGATCGTGTCTCTCGCCGTCTGACAGCCCGCTGTGCTGAATCGCCACCCGATCGCCGAACGTGCTGCGAAACACGGCGGCGACCGCCGGGGTCAGGGCGATCTCTGGAACAAGCATCAGCACGCCGCGGCCATGTCGCTGCACCGATTCGGCAAGACGAAGATACAGCTCCGTCTTTCCGCTTCCAGTGACGCCGTGAAGAAGAACGGTCCGGAACGTCCCTTCAGCCGCCAGCGCCGATAACCGATCGAAGGCGGTGCGTTGTTCCTCGGTCAGGACGACCGGCTGACGTGGCGACACCGGTGTGGCCGCCTGCACGAAAGGATCGCGATCGACGGCGCGGCGCGAAATAGTGACGAGCCCAAGTGCGTTGAGTCGATTCACGGTTGCTGCGGCGATGCCGCGTCCGGCGAGCTGCGCAGTGTCGATGCCGTCGGGGACCCCGCGCAGCAGCGCCAGCGCTTCCTGCTGCCGGCGCGCAAGTTTGACCGGTATCGCCTCGGCATCCTGCCCTTGAGCCGTGACGCTCGCGACTCTCATCGTGCGATGCGCAGCCGCGCGTCCTTTCAACGGCTGCGTGATTTCAACGAGACCGTCACGCTCGAGTCCGAGCAACGCCGCGTGGGTTCCCGCTTTCTTGATGATCGTTTCGACGCGCACCGGGCGGCCGTCTTCGAGTGCGTCGAGCAACTGCCGCCGCGGCCCGCGTTCGGCCAGCAGCCGCGCACGACCCGCGTCGGTAATGTGCACATGCCGCTCGCTTTCAATCCACGACCGCGGCGGCATTGCGGTTGCGATCGCCTCACCAATCCCGCACGCGTAGTATTCGGCGACCCACTTCGCGAGCTCAACGACGTCAGCCGGAAGGAACGGGGCGGAGTCCAGGATGTCCAGGATGGCTTTTGTCGTGCCGGGATCCGTTGTCCGTGGCGCGGGATCCGGTCGGATCCCGGATCCCGGATCCCCGATCACGGAGACGACGACACCGGTCATCGTCCGCTTCCCTACCGGTACCAGCACCCTCGCACCCACCTGCGGGTCGGGGAATTCGTCAGGAATAGAGTAGGTAAGCGCGTCGAGTTGCGGGACTGGAACGGCGACCTGGAGCAGGCGCCCCTCGACTCGCGTGTTCATGCGCTCGCTCGGGACAGGCGCTCTACTCCGCGGCGGCCGGTGGCGCGCCGGGTACGCTCCGGCCGAGGATCGAGAGCGCCAGCTTCAGATCGTCCCAGGCCTCTCGCTTATTGGCAGGACTGCGAAGCAGGAACGACGGATGGAAGGTCGGAATCAGCTTCGCCCCGCGGTAGTCGAACACGCGACCGCGCAGCCGCGAGATAGGGGCGTCGGTCTTGAGCAGCGTGCGCGCCGCGAACGCGCCGAGGGCAATCACGACTTTCGGTTCAACCGATGCGAGTTGCTGAAACAGGAATGGTTCGCACGTCGCAATCTCGTCCGGTTCGGGATTGCGGTTGCCGGGAGGGCGGCACTTCAGGACGTTCGCGATGTAGACCTCGTCGCGGGCGAAGCCCATCGCTTCGATCATTTTCGTCAAGAGTTGCCCCGCACGTCCAACGAACGGGATGCCCTGAATGTCCTCATCGGCGCCAGGCGCCTCGCCGACGAACATGAGATCGGCGGTCGGATTGCCAACGCCGAAAACGATCTGCGTCCGCCCGAGTGTGTGCAATTTGCAGCGCGTGCAGTCGCCGATCTCCGCGCGGATTCCGGCGAGCACTTCCGCCGCCGATCGCGCCAAGGTGACCGGTACCGCGACCGGTTCCGGCTCTTCTCTCGCTTCTGGCACCCCGGGCACCTCGGGCACTCCCGGCACCCCGGGCACCCCTGGCACTCGATCGCGCCACGCCCGATCTCGGTTAATGCCCGTAACCCCGAGCTCTTGATAAAACCTGAGATGTTCCGCGAGAGGATTCACGCCGTAGCCTGAGCCATTAGCCCTGAGCCTTGAGCCCCGAGCCAAGAGTGTTGAGTCGCAGCTCCGCACGATCGAGGATACGTGACGCGAGATCAGCCTTGGGGGTGACCGCAATCGTCTCCTCGGTATCCTGGCTGATGATCGTTCCGGCGTTGGTGTCGACCTCAAACCCCGCGTCGGCGCGCGTGATGTCGTTCGCCACGATGAAGTCGACGTGCTTGCGCAGGAGTTTCGCGCGGCCGCGCTCCACGGGGTCGCCGCTTTCAGCCGCAAATCCAACCAGGACCGGCTTCGAGCGGTTCCCGCGAATGCCTCCAAGTTCGGCGAGGATGTCCGGCGTTCTCACCAGCCGCAACTCCAGCGGAGCGTCAGATTTTTCGATCTTGCCGGGCGAGGCGTGTTCTGGGGTGTAGTCGGCGACAGCGGCAGCCATGACGACAATGTCGCTGGCCATGGCGTGATGCTGAACGGCGGTGTGCATCTCGGCGGCGCTTCGGACATATATCAGTTCAACGCCGGCGGGGGCAGGGAGCGACGATGGGCCGGAAATCAACACGACGCGCGCACCGCGTTTCACGGCTTCCGCCGCGATCGCGTATCCCATCTTGCCGCTCGATCGGTTACCGATATAGCGGACCGGATCGATGTCTTCGTAGGTCGGACCGGCGGTCACGAGCACGAGCTTGCCAAGCAGCGAGCCGCGGGGCTGAAGCAATAGATTGGCGGCGTCAACGATTTCATCCGGTTCGGCGAGGCGTCCCTTGCCGATCCAGCCGCACGCGAGGTACCCCGCCCCGGGCTCCACGAATCGCACGCCGCGCGCCATCAGCGTCGTGATGTTGCGGCGAACGGCTTCGTGCTCGAGCATGTTGGTGTTCATGGCTGGTGCGATGAGCACCTGCGCACGAGTCGCGAGGTAGAGCGAGCTCAGGAAATCATCTGCAATCCCGTTGGCGAACTTGCCGATGATGTTGGCTGTGGCCGGCGCCACCAGCAGCAGCGAGATGTCGGTCGCGAGCGCGATGTGCTCGATGTCGGCGTTCATCCCGCGCGCGTATTGATCGGTGATGACCGGCCGGCGCGTGATCGCTTCGAAGGTGAGCTCGCCGACGAACTTTGTCGCCGATCGAGTCATCACTGCCGTCACGTCGTGGCCACGTTTCTGCAGCCCGCGCGCCACTTCAACGGCCTTATATGCGCCGATTCCGCCGGTCACGCCGAGCGCAATGAGTGACACATCGAACCTTTTCTACTATTCAGTCGCCTGAATCTTCTCGACCTTCCCCTCTTTCACTTCCTTCTGCGCCAGCTTCACCAGCTTTTCGTTGCCGGACGTTCTTGGCGTGCAACCCTGCAGCAACTGGTGCGCACGCGCGCCGGCAACGACCACGAACTCGAACCTTCCCGGTGTTTCATGACGATCGGACATGTGTTCAACTTCTCCTGCTGTTACCGATGAACGTTTTGACGATCTCTTCTGCGACGCCGCGCATCGACCGCAGACGCGCGCGTTCGGCGAGGACGATCGATTTGAGGCGGTCGACGCACGCCTCGAGTTCGTCGTTGACGACGACATAGTCGTACTCGGTGAATGCGGCGACCTCGTCGCGCGCCGTCTGCAGCCGACGCTGCATGGCCTCTTCGGTGTCGGAACTCCGCCCGCGCAAACGTTGCTCGAGAATCGGAAACGAAGGCGGCAGCACGAACACGCCAACAGTCCCGGCGCAGCGCGACCGCACCTGGCGTGCACCCTGCACATCGATCACGAGTACGAGGTCACGCCCGGCCGCCAGATACGCTTCCGCGTCGCCCGCGCATGTCCCGTACAGATTCCCGAACACATCCGCGAACTCGAGGAACGCCCCGGCCGCGACCATCTGCTCGAACCGTGCGCGTGTAATGAAATTATAGTCGATGCCGTCGACTTCCCCGGCCCGGATCGCGCGCGACGTGTACGAACGCGAGAGCGCGAGATCCGGCACAACCTGAACAAGTCGTTCCGCGACCGTGGTTTTGCCGGTGCCTGACGGTGCTGAAACGACGAGCAGAAGGCCCCGCCTCGAGCTCTCCCCGGATCCCGGACCCCGGACAACGGATCCCGACAGGATGTCGGCCTCACTCGACATTCTGCACCTGCTCGCGCATCTTCTCGAGTTCCGCCTTCAGCGCCACGATCACTTCCGAGACGGCCGGCCCTTCGGCCTTCGACCCAATCGTGTTCACTTCCCGATTCATTTCCTGAAGCAGAAAATCAAGCTTTCGGCCGCACGGCTCCGGGGAGTCGGTCAGCGCGCGCCAGTGATCGAGGTGACCGCGAAACCGGACGACCTCTTCGGTGATGTCCGATCGCCCGACGAACTTCGCGATCTCCTGTGCGATGGCCGCTTCGTCGGCCAGCGCGTCAGCTCGCAACTCCCGGACGCGCTCCTGCAGCCGCGTCTGCAATCCAATGATCCCATCGTCGGCGGCCGACGCCGCACGGACAAACAGCTCGCTCAACGTCGCCCGGCGGCTCTCGAGATCCGTCCGAAGATAGCCCCCTTCGCGAACACGCATGGTGTCCAGTTCGTCGAGCGCCGCGCTGACCGCTTCTTCAACTCGAGTCGTGACCTGATCGGCATCCGGGTCGGCATCTTCCGTCCGCTCACGAATCGAGAGCGCTTGCGGAAAGCGCAACAGATCCCCGGGAGCCATCGTGCCAGAAACGTAGCCCCGTTCGCGCGCGCGATCAATGGCCCCGCCGAGCGCCTCGAGAAACGCCTCGTTCAGCTCGACCTCGAGCGCCGGCACCCGCCG
>Ga0207701_10004122_pt1 | contig 14808 bp, 15 predicted proteins | sample KBSSwiSSwithPhiX_FD_184294 | JGI IMG/M metagenome (GOLD analysis project Ga0207701, IMG submission 184294) | Switchgrass rhizosphere bulk soil microbial communities from Kellogg Biological Station, Michigan, USA, with PhiX - S5 (SPAdes) (version 2) | ecosystem: Environmental > Terrestrial >... | reverse complement strand
CCCATGCATTCGCACAACTGCGATGAGCAAGTAACTATTCTGGAAGGCAAGGCGGAAGCGGAGATCGGCGCGCAGCGCCACCGGCTTCGTCCCTATGACACGACCCTGGTTCCAGCGAACCAGCCGCACCGTTTTGTGAACGTGGGTACGACGCCGCTCGCGATTCTATGGATCTATACCGCAGCGGAGGTCACCCGAACCTTTACTGAAACCGGCGAGATTGTGGCTCATTTGTCCGAACGCGATCTCGCGGGTGAGAGGAACGTTGAGAAAAAATAAGTACTGGCCGCGACACTATTTTCCCCAGATCTTTTTCACGAAGCCTTCCTCTTCCAGCCGTTTCAAGTACTTATCGGTCACGAAACTTTTCGCATCAATGCCACGTGCCTTGGGATTTGTCTCGGCGATTTGATCAACGACGGCCTGCATCGCACCGACGGACGGGAAAGGCACGGGCTCGAGCTGCTTCACGAAATAGTCATAGCCTTCCTGCACCGCTTTGAGATTTTGCACGCGAGTAAACTGCGCCAGCGCTTTGATTGAATACTCCCGCTCGGTTTTGAGCACTTTGATCGCTTCGAGATAGGCACGCAGAAAATTCAACACCTTCGTCTCTTCTTTATCCAAAAATCGTTTGCTGCCGAGCAGCCCGGTATTGAAAAAAGGAATATCCATCTTGACCGAATCGGCGAGCACATTGAGCTTGAGTCTTTCCGCTTCAATACCGAAGGGCGCGTTGGCAACCGTACCGTCGATGTTGCCGGACTTGATCGCGGCGATGCGGGAGGGTTCATCGCCAATCTGCAGGATGGTCGCGTCCTTCACCGGATCGACGCCCAGCTTTTTAAGCATCGCGCGCATGCCGAAGTCGGCAGAAGAGCCGTAGCGGCTCACGCCAAATTTTTTGCCCTTTAATTGCTCCACGCTCTTGATCTCCGGTCGCGTGATGAGCTGGTAGTTGAGCTTGTCGAGCAGCCCGGCGAAATAAACGATATCCGCGCCCTCGAGATTGGCGGCCACGCCGGGTGCGCCGCTTAGCTGCGAGAGGTCCAGATTACCGGAAATCAGCACGTGAATATTGGTCGAGCCGCCGGGAATATAAATCGTTTCGGCCACAAGGCCGTATTTGCTGAATAGCCCGCGGTCTTTGGCGATGTGCATGAGGCCCGATTGCAAACTGATCGAGCCCTGCCCTACTCGAATTTTCTCCTGTGCATCAGATCCGTGGATCGCCACTCCAAAAATCAAGACTGCTATCAATATGATCTGTTTCATGGCGCATCTCCTACCATAACGCGAACTCGCCTGCCACTGTGGTCAGCGGAGTGATACGTTTCAGCTAAATTACACAATCAAATATTTCAAAGTAGGCACACCGGGCATTGCGCGGCTTTCCTCACTGTGAGATGTTTTCGCCAGATTTCTCGAAGGAGGAAAACATGGGCGAAGTCATCATCAAAACACTGAAAAATGGTCCATTAGAAATCTGGGGTGGCGCGAAGTTAGCGGACGAGGCGGGCAAAGAATATGCCGAGAGCGGCAACGAGCCGCTTTATCTGTGCCGCTGCGGCCATTCAAGAACAAAGCCGTTCTGCGACAATAGCCACGACGAGATCGGCTTCAAGGCCGAAGAGACTGCGGGATAGAGCAAGCAAAACTCAACACTCCACTACTCCAAGACTCCATCGCTCCAAATGGGGCGGGGTATTTTAATTACTGGAGAGTGTGGATTAAATGCGAATTTTGGGAGGCGAACTCATGCAAGGAAAAGTCGTGATCGTAACAGGCGGCGCGAAAGGGATTGGCCGTCACGCCGCGCATACGCTCGCAAAAGCAGGAGCAAAAATTGTTCTCGCCGATGCGGATCTCGAACGGATGCACAAGACACTTGGCGAAATTCGTAATCTCGATGCCGAATCCATCGCCGTTCCAACGGATGTGCGCGATGAAAAAGACGTGCGCCGACTGGTGCATGAAACCATCGACCGCTTCGACCAGATCGATGCCTTGATCAACGACGCCGGGATCGTGTCGCATTTCAACTGGGGCATTCCGCGTTGGCCCCGCGTACGCCATCTCAGCAAAGACTTTTGGGACAACGTGATCCAAACCAATCTCGGCGGAACTTTTCTTTGCACGAAATACGTGGTGCCGTTCATGGAAGAGCGCCGCTCGGGCAATATTGTAAATTTATGGGGCGGCGGACGGCCGGAAAACCACGGCGCATCTCCGTACGTCGTCAGCAAAGATGCGATTCGTACCTTTACCCGGTTTGTCGCTGAAGAGGAGCGCGAATGGAATGTCTGTGTGGTCGCCTTCAGTCCAAAGCAGGCGATCGCGACCGAAGACGCACCGGAAGAAGCGCGCAAGCGTCTTCCCGGGCCGGAAGTCCTGGGGAATGGCTTCGTCCTCGCGGCACAAGCGGGAATGGAGTTGACCGGCCAAACCGTAGAGCACCGCGATGGAAAGCTGGTGGCAGTGGATTAGCCATTTGTGGGATAGCGGCGGTCAGGGACCCCATCCATCCCGAGTGGCGCGAAGCGCGTATCGAGGGATTGCGTTAATCACCTGAATGATTCAATTTGACCACGCGCCGGTTCTTCGGTAATTACTACGCTCCGGGAGGTGATTTATGATTTCCATAAGCGATCAGATGAAGGAACTTATCGATAACGCTCTGGCCAACGGCTCTCCATGCATTCTCGCTACCGTGTCCGCCGACGGCGAGCCGGATATCGGCTACAAAGGCAGCATGATGGTTTTTGACAACGAATCTCTTGCGTACTGGGAACGTACCAAACGAGTGCACATGAAGAACGTCAAAGAAAACCCTCGTGTGATTGTGCTTTTCCGGGACGCCAAAACCAAAGCCGCCTGGCGCTTTCACGGGACGGCGACGTTGCACGAGAGTGGACCGATCCGTGATCAGGTCATGGCGCGCACGGTGAAAGACGAATTGGACAAGGATCCCGAGCGGAAGGGTGCCGCCGTAGTGATTCGTCTGGACAAGATCACCAATATGGGCGGCCAAGTCCTGTCGAGCCGATAATCGACAACGCAGAAAATTTCCAAACTTTTCGGCGCGCATTACTAGTTTACTCTTTCGTGCTGAAAGCCCGGCCAGGGGTTGTCATGCTGCGGCGAAGCGGAGAATCTCTTTCTCAGATCGACGAACGAGATACTTCACCTTGCGCAGCATGATAGTTCGGCGGCGGCTGAAGTTCGAGCCGTGCCTGACTATTTTGAACCTGCACTGTGCGGAGTTTATATCCACCGCTCCGCCGGCAACTTTCTACGTGAAGATGAATCACCTGAGGAGACCGTGAAAAAACTTTTTGCCCTATTGGTCATGAGCGGAGCGGTTTTGGGCGCGCTTTTTCTCCTCACCAGCCTTGCGCATATCGACGGGCGCCAAACCCAGGCGCTCACGCTCAAACCGGCTTCGGTGGTTCAAGAAGGCTCGATCGTTTCCATCGAGTACACACTTCGCGACGACGGCGGCAATGTCATTGATACAAACGTCGGTAAAGAGCCGCTCACATTTATTGAAGGCGCAGGTCAGATCGTGAAGGGACTGGAACGCGAGCTTAATGGCATGAAAGTCGGCGATGAAAAGAAAGTCCATGTGAAACCGGAGGACGGTTATGGCTTGCCGGATAAAAACGCCTTTCATGAAATTCCGCGCGACAAGATTCCGCCGGAGGGACAAAAGCCCGGGGCGATGCTGATGACCAAAGCGCCCGACGGCGGAACGATTCCCCTCCGCGTTCACGAAGTCAAGGAAAAAACCGTCATCGTCGATTTGAACCATCCTCTCGCCGGAAAGACCTTGAACTTCGACGTCAAGATCAAAGAAATCAGACCCGCGGAAGCGAGGTGACCCTCGGATGAATTGGAGTATTGGAATGATGAAGTGATGGAGTGTTGGGTTAATCCGAAACCATCACTCCACTACTCTAATACTCCATTAACTCCAATCGCCCCCATGCGTTCCCATTTTTTCTACGGCTACGTCATCCTAGGCCTATGTTTCGCCAACATGGTGGTAATGCGCGGCGTCAACGGAGCGTTTGGCGTTTACTACTTGGCGTTGTTGGAAGAATTCTCCTGGTCGCGCAGCGACGGCGCTTCCATCGCATCCATCAATTACGTCGTATATGCCCTCGCCGCGCCAATCGTCGGGTTAACCTTCGACCGGTTGGGGCCGCGGTTGCTGATGCCGCTCGGCGCGGCTTTGGTCGGCCTCGGCTTGATGCTTTCGTCGATTTCCAATTCACTCTTCGATCTCTACTTTTCCTACGGTATCGTTACGGCTCTCGGCCAGGGCGCACTTGGTTTCGTCGGCCACAACGCGCTGATCTCCTTCTGGTTTGTGAAGCGCCGCGCAACGGCGATTGGGATTGCTTCGATGGGCCAAGGCGTCGGCGCACTGGTTATGGTTCCCGCGACACAAATACTGATCGACTCCGTCGGTTGGCGCTGGACTTACATTGTTACCGGCAGCCTGATGCTGCTGCTCCTCGTCCCGGCTAATGCGTTACTCCAGCGGCGCAAGCCACGAGACGTGGGGCAATTCCCCGACGGCGACTGCGCGGCGACGGCGGAACATCTAGAACGCCAATCCGTGAGGGCGAACGATGGGCGCGACTGGACGCTGCGCGAGGCCGCTCATTCCTTTCCATTCTGGTGCATTACCATTGGTCATTTAGCGCTCGGCACTGCGCTCTTCATGATCAATACTCATGCGATCGCTCACTTCGTTGCAGTCGGCTACGAGAAGCTTGCCGCGTCGTTTTATTTCGGCCTGATCGGCTTTATTCGCATTGGCGCCACCATCCTGTGGGGCTCCATCTCCGACCGCCTGGGTCGGAGCGAGACTTACGGCCTTGCCATTTTGGTTACGGTGATCGGCGTGGTTGGAATGATCGTCATGACTCTCGACGCGCCGTTGTGGTTGGTTTATCTCACGATAGCGCTCTACGGCGTCGGCCATAGCGCCGGCAACCCAACCTACGGCGCCGTCATCGGTGATATTTTTTCCGGTCACAAGATCGGATTGATTTTTGGCTTCTTGGAAATAAGCTTCGGACTGGGCAGCGCCTTCGGCTCCTGGATCGGCGGCTATCTTTTCGATTCCACGGGTTCCTACGCCTGGTCGTTCACGGTCTGTATCGCTTGTTTCATGATCTCGGGCCTGGCCATTCGCGGCTGCACGCTATGGCAAGCGCGTCAGACGATGTTGCTTACCACTGAGACACTGACGACACCGAGCGAGACTTTATAGACTCTCTCTGTGCACTCCGCACCTCTGCGATCATCAGGGTTCGCTCTGGTCTTGAAGCCTTCGCGCTAGCGCATCGATGTGGTAATCAAAGCACAGCCTGTTCGGAGGACTTTCGTCGAGGAAAATTTTTATGCAGTTCTGTCTGCACAGTTCGGCGCGTACGGTTCAGGAAGCCGTCTCGCGCGCCGAGCGCGCTGAAGCGCTCGGCTTCGAAGCGATCTTTTTCGCGGATAGCCAGATGAACAATGTCGATCCCTACCAGGCCTTGGCGCTATGCGGGGTCAATACGAAGCGAATTCGTCTGGGCACGGCCGTAACCAATATGGTGTATCGTGACCCGACAATCACTGCCAGCTCTTTCGCCACCCTCAATGAAATTTCTCAAGGGCGTGCGATCATCGGCCTGGGCACGGGAGACGGTCCGGTTTACAGTCTAGGACGCACCGCGACCCAACTCGTCGTGTTCGAAAAAGGACTCCGCCTCATACGCGATCTGCTCCATGACCGCGGTATCGATATACTAGCAAGCCACGAACGCGCCGGCGGCAACGTGCGGCTTAGGGCTGGCAAGCGTCCTGTGCCACTCTACATTTCCGCCGAGGGTCCCAAGACTCTCCGGATCGTGGGTCGAGTTTGCGACGGTGTCATTCTCGGCACGGGTTTCGATAAACAAGTCACCGATTGGGCGCGCCGACAGATCGCCGTAGGCGTGCAAGAAGGTGGCCGTACTTTGCAGGAAATCGATCTCATGCCCGCCGGCATGATCGCTGTCCATGAGGACGGGAACATTGCCCGGCAAAGCGTGCGCGCGCGCATGGCCAATCGAGCGCACCACAATTTTCGCTTTACAATGGAAACCGTTCCCGAAGGCGAAGCCGCGGGTGTGCAGCGCTTTATGAATCACTTCGACATTTCAAAGCCGATCGAAGAACGCATCGACCCTGAATGGATCACCGATTATCTACTGGAGCGCTTTACGATCGCTGGCACGCCAGCGGAATGCATCGCCAAGATTAAACGGCTCGAAGCCGACGGAATCAAGAGAATTCTGCTCACGCCGCCCAATGCGATCTACGACCAAGTACTGGAATCCTGGGGCAAGCAAGTTATCGAGAAATATTAACGCAGACTGCTGCAGTGCTCGTATCTATTGTCTCCCCACTGCACGTTGATGCCGCTGCTCTATTTTTGCTTTTTATTTGTGTTCCGGCAATCCAACCGCTAACCTCATCGCATAACGTTTTAATCTAGGAGAATTTTTGATGCGCCTCCAGTTATCTGCGTTTCTGCCGCTTCTTTTCATTTTGACGCTCGGTAACCGCGTGTTTGCCGCCTCCGCCGAAAAACCCAAGGACAACCGTGTCGTAAAAGACGGCATGTTGGTGACCTTGGATTACACCGTGAAGACACCGGACGGTAAGTTGCTTGAAACCAGCAAAGGGAGCCAGCCGCTCAAGTACATCCATGGCAAAAAAATGATGATTCCCGGCCTGGAAAGAGAATTGACCGGCATGAAGATCGGCGCCGAGAAGCACATCACCATCAAACCCGAAGACGGCTACGGAAAATTGAATCCCAATGCGGTTCAGGAGGTTCCGAAGGAGAAGGTCCCGCCCAACGCGCTCAAGGTTGGGGCAGTTCTCGTCGGCACCAACAAAGACGGCTCGCCGATACCGATGACGGTGCGAGAGATTAAAGAAAAAACGGTCGTCATGGATTTAAATCATCCCTTGGCCGGCAAGACGCTGGTTTTTGATGTGAAAGTTATCGATGTTGAGCCAGCGCCCGCGGCGCCAACGCCTAATCACTCCGCTGCGCCGGCACAGCCCAGTGCGCCGCCGAAACCGGTGGCTCCACCACAAAAAAAATGAAATCCAGGCGTAAGCATGACCTTTGACGAACTTGTCAGGCGATTGCGTGTTTCACGATCAGTAGTTTTTTTCACCGGCGCGGGCATTAGCACCGAATCGGGTGTACCGGATTTTCGCAGTCCCGGCGGCGTTTGGACAAAATATCAACCGGTGCTGTTTCAAAATTTCCTCGCGAGCGAATCCGCGCGCGTGCAGCATTGGCTTTTGAAAAAAGCCACCTACGAGCTTTTCAAAACCGTCAAGCCGAATCTCGCCCATTACGCGATCTGCGATTTCGAAGCCCGGGGGCAGCTGCTCGGCTTGATTACACAAAACATAGACGGCTTGCATACGATCGCCGGCACGTCGAACGAAAAACTGGTCGAGCTCCATGGCACCGATCGTATTGTCACTTGTTTGAATTGCGGTAAAGAGTATCAGCCCGCACAGGTTTACGAAGATCTTCCAGAAGATTTTACCGCACCGACCTGCGACGAGTGCGGTGGGTTTTTGAAATCTGCAAATGTGTCGTTTGGACAATCGATGCCGATCACTGCCATGCAGCGCGCCCAGACTTGGAGCGAACAGGCGGAAATTTTCGTGGTGGTCGGTTCTTCGCTTCAGGTTCAGCCGGCAGCTTCTTTTCCGGTCATTGCCAAGAGAAGCGGTGCGCGACTCGCAATCGTCAATCGCGACCCGACGCCACTCGATGAGATCGCCGACCTCGTCCATCACGGACCGATCGGAAAATTTTTCCAGCAGCTTCAGCCCTTATTGTCCGACGCGTAAGTATGGGCCTAGCGAAATCTCCCCTACCCTCTTTCTCTAAAACGGGTAAGCATGGCGCATGAAACTCGCGCTTTCAATAAACTGGAGGCAGTTTTAGAGTAGCGTTGGGGTCGCAATTTAACTCATTCCCCGTTTGAAAAAGGGGGATTGAGGGGGATTTGTTTGATCAGTACACGAGCAAAGCACTCGCAAAATCTGCCCACACGCTCCTCAGCGGACGATAGCGCAGCTTCAGCGAAAATCTGCAGCTATTCCGAAATATCCAACAGGATTCCGTCCGGATCCGCGAAAGCATGCTTGCCGATGGGGCAAGCTTCGATATCTTTCAGCAGCCCACCGCCCTGGGGACCACCGCCGATTTTTTTTGGCGCGGATTCGGGATGCTTCGCCGCAAGTTCGTCCAGATCCTTGACGGTTTTTTCGACGCTCTCGACGTGAAAGCCAACGTGATCGAAACCCTGCCTTAGGCTGCGGTAGTATCCATCGTGACAGCGGCGGATAATCAGACGCACCTTTCCATCCGTCAGGGTGATCGAACCTTCTTCGCCGCCTTCTTCGACACCCTTCAGCTCCAATACTTTAGTGTAAAATTCGGCGACCTCTTCCGGCTTCCGCGCGCGCAGTACAATGTGATTCAGCCAGCGCGGCTGCTCCCATCCATCGGCGAGGTAGCCTTCGCGCACATTGGCCTGCCCTTTCTGCGATAAATCGAACTGCGTTCCGGTCGGATCTTGCGCACGAGTGCCGGCAAAGGGCACATAGGTCAGCGCCCTCGTGTGTAAAAGCTCGGGATACAACCGATTCAGCCGGTCGACAACTTCCTTGACATCATCGACCTCGAAGCCGAAGTGGTCGATGCCTTGCTGACTCCCGGCGCGTTTTGCCAAGAGTGCGAGCCCGATGACACCATCGCTGATGTGACCGCGGTTCGGATTGGACTTGCCGTGCTCGTCAACCAGGCCGGTCGTGATTTGTTTCATGCCGAAGACCGTATTGTAGAACTTGAATTCGCTGTCATACCGTTCCGTGCACGTGGCAAGATGTCGAATTTTGGCGATCATAGCGACGCTCCTTAGCAGATTTGGATTAGGTCACTTCTAGGTCAGCCGTCCCGAGGTTGTCAAGCCGCGTTAAGAATGGTCAATGGTCAGTAGCGGTTCGGTGAGGTTTCATTCATAACAACGATAAAGAAAGATTTCTCGTTTTGCTCGGAATCACACGAAAGAAAGCGTTCTATGGTCCGTCGACTCCGTGAAAACTACGCTCATGGTTCGAGGAGTCACCACGAGCGATAGGTAATTTTTGAGCTCAAACGCTTAGCCGTTCATCTTGAGCTTTGGCGAAAATTATTAGGTCAGCAATTGGTACCAGCACGAGCCTTTTTGAAAATCTCCCCTATCCCCTCTTGTTCAAAGAGGGGTAAGACACGGAAGCCGATGTTCTGAGTCCAAGTGCATTCACCCTAGAATTGTCCCCCTTTGCAAAGGAGGATTTAGCGGGATTTTCGAACGACGAATTTTCGCATGGTCTATTGCTCGGATGACACAAAAGCAAGCATCCATCATCTCGAATCCTTCGGATGAACTCACGGTAAACTCCGTGAGAGATTTTTCTCCAGAGTGACTATTGTCAGACGTCGAATTGCATTGACCCAAACCGGACGCCTTGCTAGGCTCGGCGCTTGCTCCAGTTAATGCTCGTCCCAAAACACAAGTAAACGGAGTTGAGGCGCGCATGCAGATATTCACCACCGCTTTTTGTCTGGTTTCGTTTCTAGCCCTGAGTTCAGCGCAAGTATCGGCGCAGCTCAAGAAGATCCGCTTTTCGACAACCTCCATAGCGGTGACCGAGCTTCAGTTCCGCATCGCCCAAATGAAAGGTTTTTATCGCGAGGAAGGGCTCGATCTCGAAACGCTTTTGATACGCGGATCGGTGGGCATGCAGGCATTGATCGGCGGCTCCGTCGATTATTCCTCCGCAGCCGGCTCGATCATCGCTGCCGGAGTGCGCGGTGCGCCGGTGCGACTCGTTCTCATCGTCAACTCGAAGCCTCAATTCGATCTCGTCGGCCAACCCGATATCAAAACGGTTCCACAGCTCAAAGGCAAAGTCGTTGGAATCTCTTCGCGCGGCGGGGCCGTCGATCTGCTGACCCAACTGATTTTGGTCAAGCATGGCCTGACACCGAACAAGGACATCACCTCGATTGTCATCGGCACGCCGGAAGAGCTAGCGACGGCATTGCGCACCGGGCGCATCGCAGCTTGTCTGCTCTCACCGCCGCGCCAACTGATCCTATATCGGGAAGGGTTTAGCAGGCTCGCTTATTCTGGTGATTATCTTCCCAGTTACCCCTCGGGCGGTGTTGGTGCCACTGAGGAAAAGATCAAAAACAATCCGGCCGAGGTGCTGTCCTTTGTGCGCGCGAGTCTCAAGGGGTTGCAATACTATTCCGAGCATCGTGCGGAGTCGATCGACATGATCTCCAAATATCTTGGCGTCAAAGATCTTTCCCTGGCGGGCGAAGTCTACGATCTTCACTTGAGCCGGTTGGGCGGCCTTAATTATTTGGAAGACTCGTGGATGCGCGGCGCCATTGATTTCACGAAAAAGAGTATGGGCGTGACCAAGGAGATTCCACCGAGCCAGGTGTTCGATTTTAGTTTTGTCGAAAAAGTTTTGGGACAAACACGTCACTGATCCGCCACTGAACTCCGGAATCCCTCAACGAATCTCGCTATTCGGCCCACACAAAACAAAACCCAGGCTGGTTTCAGGAAAGAAACCAACCTGGGTCGCCTCTTAGCCAAGACGGCTACGGTCAAACGGCTTTCAAGTTTTTGTTGAAGTGATCGAGGGTACGCTGCCAGGCTAGTTTGGCGGCGCCTTCGTCATAGCGCGGTGTCGTGTCGTTGTGAAAGCCATGGTACGTGCCGGGATAAATATAAGCTTCGTATTTGATGCCGTTGGCCTTGAGCGCGGTTTCATAGGCGGGCCATGTGCCTAGAACTCTGGGATCCAGCTCCGCAAAATGAAGCAACAGGGCGGCTTTGATTTTCGGCACTTCCTCGCTTGCTGGCGCCAACCCATAAAAAGGCGCCGCGGCCGCAAGCTGTGGGATTCGAACCGCGAGCTGGTTGACCACGTCGCCGCCGAAGCAGAAACCGACCGCACCAAGCTTCCCGGTGGATTGCGGGTGTCTGAGCAAAAACTCTCCGGCCGCGACAAAGTCTAGAACAATTTTTCCCCTGTCGAGCTGATTAAACATCGCCGCGGCTTTTTCGTCGGCTTCACTACCGTACTTATCGACGTTGGGATAGCCCCCGAGGGGCCACAGTGCGTCCGGCGCGAAAGCCATGAACCCAGCTACGGCAAGCCGTCTTGCCACATCTTCGATGTAAGGATTCAAACCGCGATTTTCATGAACCACCACGATGGCAGGAAATTTATCGCCGCTCGCCTGCTGCACAAGATATCCGCGCATGCTGCCGTTGGAGGAGTTACCGTTGGCCGAAGGATACATCGCATATTCGGCTTTGATGCGTTTGTCGTCTTTCGGAACCTGTTGCGCCCAAGCATAGTTCGGACGAAGCATCTCCCACAACGCGGTGGCGGTCAGCCCGCCCACGGCAAATTTTGCCGCACCATCCAGAAATTCCCGGCGGCTGATCGCGCCGTGCACATATTTCTGGAACAAACTAAGGAGCTGCGGGTCGAAGTCGCTCGCTTTCTTTCTCTCCATGCGGTTGCCTCCTTTGGCGTTCATATTTCGCGTGGAACCGAATTCAGGGCCCAGATCAATATCGTAAAACAGATCTCACGCCAAAAGCGAGTACCACCAGGCGATTTGACCTGGTTCTCTGTTCTCAAGAGTGTCTCCGGGCGACAAGTCTAAATTTTTGAAGATCTTATCGACGCATTTGTTTTTCAGAGACTGGACAAACACGTACTTATCGAGAGCCTTTACAAATGACCGCCGTGCTTGGCTTCGAAGTTTTTGAACCCGGGATTTTTTCGGCCGTAGCGATAAAGGCTCGGATTTTTGGCGAAACGAAACCCTGTGCGAGGATAGACGAGCGAAACGGTCACCGCCGCGCCACCAAAACATTCGCGCCAATGATATTGGCCGCGGTTGGGAGCGGCAGTCCCGAAGTGCGCGCGTCATCGCATCACCGAAGGCTTTCTAAATCACCCCGTGACCAGTTTTGCGAGGGTCTGGAAGAGGTATTAGAAGAGATGTTATAACCTGCGGAGCATCTCGAGCGAAAATTTATTTATTTGGAGGGGGTTATGCCAAAAACATCTTTTGGGAAGGCTCATTCAACTCTCAGCTTGTTGTTTTCGGCGATCGTGATTGGTTGTTTGTTCTTTCAGGAGGTTTCCCCGGCATCCGGCCAAACAATTGTCGATGAGTGGTCAAAGGTGCAGGCGCCAAAACCTCCGGAATTGAAGGCTGTGACGCTCGACCCTACGGGGACGGCCTTGCTAGTCCTTGATTTTGTAAAACAGACTTGTAATGCGGAGAGGAGGCCGCGCTGTCTCACTTCGATCCCTCACGTTCAAGCCTTATTGAAACTCGCCAGAAGCAAAGGCATATCTATTGTTCATAGCATAACTACGGCAGCCACTCCTGGCGATATCCTGAACGACGTTGCTCCGCTTGAGGGAGAGCCTCTGGTGAAATCATCGGCCGATAAGTTTTTCAAGACAGATCTGGAAAAGATCCTAAACGACAAGGGGATCAAAACGGTGGTCGTCGTAGGAACAGCTGCTCACGGTGCCGTGCTCTATACAGCGAGTCAGGCTGCGTTCCGGGGGTTGCGGGTCATTATCCCAGTAGACGGGATGTCGGCTGAAAATACCTATTTTGAGCAGTATACCGCTTATCATTTGGCAAATGCTCCCGGGGTTGGACAACAGACGACGTTGACCAAGATCGATATGATCAAATAGCACGCGAAACGCAAAGGATGCCTGGAATCGAACGTTAGCGTTTTTCAAGCAACATTTGCAAAGTTAGCACTGCAGAGATGATTACACGACGCGAATTTTTACAAGACGGCGTGCTAGTAACGGGTGGTTTGGCAGCGGAAAAATTACTCGTAGAGGTATTGACGCCGGTGACGTCGCATGCGGCACAGGTCGATCCCAACGATCCTGGATTAGTATCATCAGAAATCAAGTATCCATCGACCGATGAAACCGCGATCAGCGCGTATCTCACCAGACCCAAGGGGAACGAGGCGCATCCCGCAGTGTTGGTCATTCATGAGTGGGATGGCATAAAAGAACATATTCGCGACGTGGCGCGCAGGCTTGCCAAGGCCGGCTATGTCGCGTTGGCGCCTGATCTTTTGTCCCGTTATGGAGGAACGAGTTCGTTTTCAACTCAGGAGGCGGCGATCGCCGCGGGCCGGAAGCTCGATGATGAAATGATCACCAAGGATCTCAGCGGTGGAATCAACTATTTAAGAGGCCAAAGTTTTGTCCGCGCCAATCGGATCGGCGTGATAGGTTTCTGCTGGGGTGGAGGCAAAGCTCTTTTATTTACGACGCGGAGCAAAGACCTTTCAGCGTCGGTCATCTACTACGGCAGCAATCCTTCAAATCTCGAAGACGTCAAAAACATTTCGGCTCCGGTCCTGGGTCAATACGGCGGGGCCGACGAGCGTATAACCTCGGCTGTACCAAAACTGGACGATGCGATGAAAAAATACGGAAAGTCCTTCGAGTATAAGATCTATCCCGGCGCACCCCACGCATTCAATTCAGACGGGAGTCCGAGTTACCGGGAAGATGCGGCGAAAGAGGCTTGGGCTCGTACCCTGGAATTTTTTAAGACGCATCTGCAGAGCTAGTAACACGCACAAGTGCCGCGGCGAAATCTCCCGGTGATGTTGCCTGTAAGCATCGCCAATCAACCATCCTGCAATTCTAACCCAGAGGGTCGACCAAAGTGGAAAACGCCCGAGATTCTTTCGTATCGCGCCAAGTGAAAATCCTTTTTGTCATCGCGGTCAGCTTGATCGCTACTTACTTGCAGCCAACAACAACGGCGCAGTCGGCCGAAGTCAGTGTAGGTGTTGCCTTCGTCAATGCACGCGTGGCTCCGCTCTGGATCGCGGATAAAGAGGGCTTTTTCAAGAAGAATGGCATCGAAGCCAAAATCCTCAAACTCGCCGGTGGAACTCAGGGCGCGCAAGCGATGCTCAGCGGCGGCATCGATATTGGTTATACAGATCCGACTTCCATGGTCGCGGCAATCGCGGGTGGCGCGCAGCTCACTGAGATCATGGCGATTACCAACATCATGCCGTATTACCTCGTCGGCTCGGCGGACGTGAAAACGGTTGCTGACTTGAAGGGCAAGCGCGTGGGATCTTCTGGATTGGGACTGTCGGCTTCGCGCTTGGCGCTACTAGTCGCTTTGAACAAGCTCGGCCTCGACCCCAAGCGCGATCGAATAACGCTCGTGGCCGCCGGCGCTGAGCCCGAGCGGATTGCCGGATTGGCCGCTGGAGCACTCGGTGGCACGGTCATCGGACCGGAGTTTCGCGGCCGAATTGAAGAGTTAAAGCTCAATATTTTGACCGATCTGCGGACGCTCAAAATTCCCTGGGAGCAGGATGCGCTGGTCACGTCAAAAAAATACCTGCAGAGCAATCAGGACACGGTGGAACGGTTGATGAAGGCGTTGCTTCAGGCAAACGCTTATATTCTAAGCCCGGCGAACCGCAACGCGGTGATCGAACTTTTAAAAACCCAACTCGGCTTGAAGACGGCGCAAGAAGCCGAATCGGCATACGGAGATCTCACCCGTTTCTACGTTCTCAAGAAGCCGCTTCCCAGCCGCGAGGGGTTGCAGACGATTATCACCGAAGTCGG
>Ga0207701_10004121_pt1 | contig 14808 bp, 14 predicted proteins | sample KBSSwiSSwithPhiX_FD_184294 | JGI IMG/M metagenome (GOLD analysis project Ga0207701, IMG submission 184294) | Switchgrass rhizosphere bulk soil microbial communities from Kellogg Biological Station, Michigan, USA, with PhiX - S5 (SPAdes) (version 2) | ecosystem: Environmental > Terrestrial >... | reverse complement strand
GGAAGACAAGGGGCGACGAGTAAAATCGCCACCCTATGCTCGACGTCAATCTCCTTCGATCCGATCTCGCAAGCGTGGCGGCCGCGTTGGCCAAGCGCGGCGTCACACTCGACACCGCGCGCTTCGAGGCGCTCGAATCTTCGCGCAAGGACATCCAGGTCCGCACGCAGGATCTGCAGTCGCGTCGCAATTCATTGTCCAAGCAGATCGGCATCGCCAAATCGAAAGGCGAGGATGCTGCGCCGATCCTCGCCGAGGTCGCCGGCCTCGGCGACCAGGTGAAGGGCCTCGAAGGCGAGCTCGACCGCGTGCAGCGCGAGCTCCGCGATTTCCTGCTGATGTTGCCCAACGTGTCGCACGAGAGCACGCCCGAGGGCAGGTCGCCCGACGACAACGTCGAGGTGCGGCGATGGGGTACGCCGCGTACGTTCGACTTCGCGCCCAGGGACCACACGGACCTCGGCGAGGCCTTGAACCTTCTCGACTTCGCGACCGCCGCGAAGCTCTCGGGGGCGCGCTTCTCGTTCCTGCGCGGCGACCTCTCGCAGCTCCATCGCGCGCTCGCGCAATTCATGCTCGACACGCATACGCGCGAGCACGGCTATACGGAGTGCTACACGCCGTACATCGTCAACGCCGAGACGCTCGTCGGCACCACGCAGCTGCCGAAGTTCGAAACCGACATGTTCGCGGCGCTGAAGGGCGGTGCGGAAGGCGAGGGCGAGAAGCTGTACCTCATCTCGACGTCGGAGATCACGCTCACCAACACCGTGCGCGACGAGATCCTCGACGCCGGCACGCTGCCGATCAAGCTCACGTCGCACACGCCGTGCTTCCGCTCCGAGGCGGGCAGCTACGGCAAGGACACCCGCGGCATGATCCGCCAGCACCAGTTCGACAAAGTCGAGCTCGTGCATATCGCTCATCCCGAGCGCTCGTACGCGGCACTCGAGGAGCTGACGAGCCACGCCGAAACGATCCTGCAGCGCTTGAAGCTTCCTTACCGGGTCATGGCGCTATGCACGGGCGACATCGGATTTGCCGCCGCGAAGACTTACGACCTCGAAGTCTGGTTGCCGGGCCAGAACGCCTATCGCGAGATCAGCTCGTGCAGCAACTGCGAGGCGTTCCAGGCGAGGCGCATGCAGGCGCGATTTCGCAATGCGCAGGGCAAGACCGAGCTCGTGCATACGCTGAACGGCTCCGGCCTTGCGGTCGGGCGCACGCTGGTGGCGGTAATGGAGAACTACCAGCGTTCGGATGGATCGATCGAAGTGCCTGACGTATTGCGCCCGTACATGGGCGGGAAGACGGCGATCGCGCGCGCCTAGCGCAGGTTCCCGGTGTGCCCCAGCGAGTACCGACCGGGCTGCGGCCACACCGTGAGCCCGTGCGGCTCCTTGCCCACCGCAATGCTCTTCACTTCACCGGTGCTCGTGTCGAACACGTACACGACGTTGTCGTAGCGTCCCGATAGCCAGAGCTGCTTGCCGTCGGCGCTGACGTTGCCCATGTCGGGACTGCCGCCGCCCGGGATCGGCCAGTTGGCGACGACCTTCTGGGTGGCGAAATCGATCACGGACACGCCGCCCTTGCCCTTCGGCGGACCGTGGATCTTGTTCGATCCGCGGTTCGCGACGTAGAGCTGCCTGCCGTCGCGCGACGGATAGAGGCCGTGCGTGCCCTTGCCGGTCTCGATGAATCCGACTTGCCGGAAAGATTCGAGGTCGACGACGTGCACGCCGTCGGCCATCATGTCGGCGACGTAAAAGAGCTTGCCGTCGGGCGAGGCGCGGATGTCCTGCGGCATGCCTTTCCACGTCGTGCAGATCACTTCGTCGCGCCCGTCGGGTCCCTTGACGATCTTGGTCGGCCGTCCGGGCTGGATCACCTGCGTGTAGCCCAGCACCTTGCGCTCGACCATGTCGATCTTGGCCACCGTGCCGGCGAACTCGCACGTGAAGATGGCGTAACGGCCATCGATCGAGAAGTCCGCGTGGTTGATGCCCGCGCACTTCGGCACGTCGATCGAGTACTGGAGCTGCATCGTCTTCGGGTCGCGGAAGTCGAGCCGCTTCATGGCCTCCGCGACAACGATCGCCGACTTGCCGTCGGGCGAAAAATACATGTTGTACGGGTCCTCGACGGGAATCGCTTTGCCCATCTTGCCCGTCGTCGGGTCGATGGGCATGACGCTCCCCTTGTTCGTGTTCTCGGCATTGTTGGCGACCCACAGCGTGCGCATGTCCCATGACGGCACGACGTGCTGCGGATTGAGCCCGGCTTTCATCTTGCCGACCACTGTCAACGTAGCGGGGTCGATCACGTACACGTCGTGCGACTGGATGTGCGGCACGTAGACGCGCGGCAGGTCGTTGGCGACCTCCGGCCGCAGCTTGCCCGCGCCGGTTTCCGAGTAAAGATTTGCCGCATCGGCCACGGGCGGCATCCCCGGTACCGTGGTGACCGGCGGCTTGGCAGGCGCCGGGGCCGGCGTTTGCCCGAATACCGCGTACGACAGCGCGAGCAGGGCAAGACTCAAATGGCGAACTCCCAACTTCACGACTTCTCCCGATGAAAGATGTTTCACTTGCGTTGCGTGGCGGCGCGAATCGCCGCGACGGTTTGTAACACGATGACGTCGGCCGCGCTTTGACCCAGTTGCGCGCTCGCACGCTGCGGATCGCCGGTCACGCCGTCGCTTTTCTGCAGACGGTCTGCGCGCACGAGCGAGGGGCTCACCGCCAGCATGAGCGACGTATCGGCAAGCCCCGCGTGGGGTCCGATCTCGGCGTCGCTGAAACCCTGCTTGCGCAGCGAATCGGAGAACTCGCTTGTCGCCGCCCGGTAGTACTCCCCGAGGGCGTGGACGCGCACCGGCGACGCCGCCCACTCCTTGCCGAGCTTGGCCGCGACCGTGACGTTGTCCTTCTGATAGTCGCCCGAGTCCCCGAGCAGCACGATGTCGCGAAACCCCGCGAGCCGAAGGCTGCGGGCCGCCGATTCGATCACGCTGCGGTAGACGTCGGGCGGCACGGTGATGGTCCCGGGATAACGCATATGACCCGTTGGCGGGTTGACGCTGCCTTCCGGCACGTACGCGATGACCGGGGCCACGACGGCGGTGCCGAGTGCCCGTGCGATGCGCTCGGACAGCAGCCTGACGCGCACGTTGTGCTTGCCGAGCGCCATGTGGGCGCCGTTTTGCTCGGTGCCGCCGACCGGAACGATGACGGTCGTCGTGCCCGCGCGGATGCGCGCCGCAAGCTCCGGCGAGGTCAGGTCTTCGAGAAAGACGGAAGCGGGCGCATCGGCACGCGCGGTGAGCGACGCGGCCATGAATAGAACGCACGCGAGAGCGCGCAACGCCAGTGCCGCCATGGGCACATTTTACGCGAAGCGGGCAGCGAAAATCTCAGCGCGTCTCGGCGACGAGGACGGGCGGCTCGGGCTGCGGGCCGTGATGGACGAGCAGGTCGTGATACGCGCGCACGCGATCGACGAACGCAACCGGCATGCCGCCCCTTGCATAGCCGTTGCGCGCGTTCTCGTAGTGCTCGGGCAGGGCGAGCAGCGGCAGCGCCTGGCGCACGTCGTCCCACCGATCAGGATCGAGCTTGTTGCGTTGCGCGACGATGCGCGCGTCCTCGAGGTGGCCGGCGCCGATGTTGTACGCGGCGAGCGCGAGCAGGGTGCGGTCGGGTTCCGCGATGCGCGCCGGAAGCTTGGCCTTGATCGAGGCGAGGTAACGCGCGGCACCCTGGATCGCGGCGTAGGGATCGAGACGGTCGATCCCGAGGCGCTGCGCCGTGTCCTCGGTGAGCTGCATGAACCCGCGCACGCCTGTCGGGCTCGTTGCGGCCGGGTCCCACTGGGATTCCTGATAGGCGATCGCAGCCAGCACGCGCCAGTCCACGCCGGCCGCGGCTTCCGCTTCCTCGAACCAGCGCTGGTAGCGCGGCAGGACCGTGGCCGTGCGCTCGCGGAAAGCTGCGGCGTCGATCGGGTCGAGACGGGGGCGCGGGCCGAAGTAGCGCTCCGCGAGACGCGCGAGAACGCCATCCGCGCGGGCGGCGACGAGGTAACGATCGACGTCGTCCCCGAGCGTGCGCAAATTGGGCGACACGACCCATGCAAGGTCGAAGGGCGGCGCGATCGCGAGCGCGACGTCGAAGCCTGCAAAGAGGTTGCGCGTCATGCGTGCATCGCCGATGCCGATGTGCGCTTCGCCGGTCTTGACCTTGGCGGCGAGCTCGTCCGCCGAGTCCACGTCCACGACGCGGATCGCGAGGCCACGCGCGCTTCCATACTGTGCGACGAGGTCGTCCTGAAATCCGGAGGACGCGCGTGCAGCACCGGTGAACCACGCGCCCGGCGCGCGCAGCACCGCGACCACGAGCGTGCGATCGAGGGGCGGCGCTACGGCGTCCGACGCCGGGTCGCACGTCAGGAGCGATGCAAATACCGCGGCGGCGATGCCCAGCATCCGGACATGCGCCATGATGAGACGCTTGCGTGTCAATCGCGCAGGGACGCCCCAAGCGATTGAGTGCACCCCCTCGGGGGGCAGCGAAGCCGCATGCAAATGCGGCGAGCGTGGGGGTCGTTGCGACAGTAGCGTGGTCAAACGCACCCTCCGATCTACATGTCACGCAAACGGGCGCGATTATAGGCACGGCCGGGCGAACGCCGCACTAGGCGTCTTGGACTAGGCGTCGAGCGCTATAATCGCGCCTTTCTCCGCTTTCCCATGGCGGGTCGCCCCGCATTGCAGGCTCGTGAATCTGGTCAGGTCCGGAAGGAAGCAGCCACAGCGAAGCCCTGCAAGTGCCGGGATCACGGCTCGCCACCTACAAAAGGGACGTGCCCCATTTCAGATTGTTGCGAGGCTCTCGACCTTGTTACATCTTGAAATGGGGTACGTCCCTATAATCGGGTCATGAGCTACCAAGTCCTCGCGCGCAAGTGGCGGCCGGCGACGTTCGCCGAACTCGCGGGGCAGGGGCACGTCGTCACCGCGCTCACCAATTCGCTCTCCCGAGGGCGACTGCATCACGCGTATCTGCTTACCGGAACGCGAGGCGTCGGCAAGACCACGATCGCACGCATCCTCGCCAAGTGCCTCAATTGCGTCACGGGCGTGACGCCGACGCCTTGCGGCGTATGCGACGCGTGCCGCGACATCGATGCCGGCCGCTTCGTCGATCTTCTCGAGCTCGACGCCGCGTCGCACACCGGCATCGACAACATGCGCGAGATCCTCGACAACGCGCGCTACGCGCCGACCGTGGGCCGCTACAAGGTCTATCTCATCGACGAAGTGCACATGCTGTCGAAGGCGGCGTTCAACTCGATGCTCAAGACGCTCGAGGAGCCGCCCGAGCACGTGCGCTTCGTGCTCGCCACCACCGACCCTCAGAAGATTCCGGTCACGGTCCTGTCGCGGTGCCTGCAGTTCAATCTCAAGCCGCTCGCCCCTCCAATCGTGTCCGCGCGTCTCGATTACATCCTTACGCAGGAGAACATCGCGCACGACGCCGGGGCGGTCGACCTCATCGCGCGTGCCGCGCAAGGCTCGCTCCGAGACGGCTTGTCGCTCCTCGACCAGGCAATTGCCTTCGGCGGCGGCGAAGTGAAGAACGACGTCGTCCGCACAATGCTCGGCACCGTCGACCGCGACTACGTTTATCGCATTGCCGACGCGCTGGCGGCCAACGACGGTCCGGCACTGCTCGCCGAAAGCGATACGCTCGCCGAGCGGGGATTGTCATCGTCGCAGGCGCTCGAGGAATTGGCGTCGCTGTTCCATCGCACCGCGGTCGCGCAGGTCGTCCCCGATGCGGCCAAGGCCTTCGACGATGCGGAGCGGCTTGCCGGTTACGCCGCGCGTTTCTCGCCCGAGAACGTGCAGCTCTACTACCAGATCGCGGCGCAAGGCCGTGCCGACCTCGAGATCGCGCCCGACGAGGCGACCGGTGTCGCGATGACTCTCCTGCGCATGCTTGCGTTCGCCCCCGACAAGGCTGCCACGCCCGAGCGCGCGACGCGGGTCGAGCGCGCCGCCGCGGCTCCCGCGGTGTCGCGCCAGACGACTACGCCAACCTCGAACGTGGCGTCGATCGCGCCCGTCGCGTCGCCCAAGCCCGCGATCCCCACAGCGCCGCGCGAGATCGTGCCCTTGCCCGACGATCCCGCGGCCTGGCCCGCGTTCGTCGCGCAACTCAAGATCACCGGGATGGCGGCGCAACTTGCGGCACAAACCGAGCTCAAGTCGTTGGCGGGGAACGCATTGACGCTTGCGCTGCCCGCGGCATTCAAGCATCTCGCGGACAAGGCCTATTCGGACAAGCTCAAGGTCGCGCTCGAACACGCAACCGGGCGCAAGCTCTTGCTCGCATTCGAAGTCGGGGCACCGGCGGACTCGTCGCTTGCCGCCACCGAGAAGCGCGAGCGCGCGGAGGCCAGCGCCAAGCGCGAGGCAGCGTTTCGCGACGAGCCGTTCGTGCGCGACCTCCTCGCCAAGTTCGACGGGCAAGTGCGCAGCGAATCCATCAAACCCAGCAAAGAGTGAACGGCGTTAAGGAACAGCCATGATGAAGAACCAGCTCGCGGGCCTCATGAAGCAGGCCCAGCAAATGCAGGACAACATGAAGAAGGCGCAGGACGAGCTCGCGCAGACCGAGGTCGAAGGCCAGTCCGGCGCCGGGCTCGTGAAGGTCGTGATGACCTGCCGCCACGACGTGAAGCGCGTGTCGATCGACCCGTCGCTGCTCGCCGACGACCGCGACATGCTCGAGGACCTCGTCGCAGCGGCGGTCAACGACGCGGTGCGCCGCGTCGAGACCACGACGCAGGAAAAGATGTCGGGGCTCACCGCTGGCCTGCCGCTGCCGCCTGGATTCAAGCTCCCGTTTTAATGGAGCCTGTGTCCAGCCTAGACGCCCTCGCTCGCGCGCTTCGCTGCCTGCCGGGCGTCGGGCCGAAAGCCGCGCAGCGCATGGCCCTGCATCTCATGCAGCACGACCGCGACGGCGCACGGGCGCTCGGCGTGGCGCTGACTCACGCCGCGGACAAGATCCGGCATTGCGAGCGCTGCAACACGTTCACCGAAGACACGATCTGCGCGCTTTGCCGCTCGCCGCGGCGGGACGCTTCGCTCCTGTGCGTGGTCGAAACGCCGGCCGATCTCCTCATGGTGGAGCACGCGCAGGCTTACCAGGGCCTCTTTTTCGTGCTGATGGGGCGCCTGTCGCCCCTCGACGGCATCGGCCCCAAGGAAATCCGCCTCGACCGCCTGCTGAAGCGCGCGACGGACGGCGTGGTCAAGGAGGTCATACTCGCCACCAACTTCACCAACGAAGGCGAAGCGACGGCGCACTACATCGGCGAGCTCATGTCCTCGCGCGGGCTGGCGGTGAGCCGGCTTGCCCGGGGGGTGCCCGTGGGCGGCGAGCTCGAGTACGTCGATCCCGGAACCCTCGCCCAGGCGCTGCGCGAGCGGCGCCCGGTCGCGGCGGAATAGCGGGCGTCGTCCGACTGTTCCGCCGCGAGATGACGAAAAGCACTTTGCGCGGCGCCTTGGCCGGAGCACAATCGACTTCGGGAAGCGCGTCGCTATAATACGGGGCGCTTTCGATAACTCGCCAAGAACACTCGTTTTCACAAACCTGGGGCCGGACCGCCGATAAGAGCACGTCGGCCCCGATCACGGCGCGATCGCATGGTCGCCGCCGCATCTCGGAGGAAGCATGACTCGCAAAGCCCAAACGCCCGCGGCGAAGTCCGCCGCAACTACGTCTCGCCGCAAGTTCCTGACCGCCGCAGGCGGCGCCGCCACGGGTGCGGCCACGCTCGGCTTCCCGATGATCGCGAAAGGGCAGACGACCCCAATCTCGATGCGCTGGCAGTCCACCTGGCCCGCGAAGGACATCTTCCACGAGTACGCGCTCGACTACGCGAAGAAGGTCAACGACATGACGGGCGGGGAGCTCAGGATCGAAGTGCTGCCCGCCGGCGCCGTCGTCCCCGCCTTTGGCCTGCTCGACGCCGTCTCGAAAGGCACGCTGGACGGCGGCCACGGCGTGCTCGTCTATCACTACGGCAAGCAGACCGCGCTCGCGCTGTGGGGCTCGGGTCCCGCGTACGGAATGGACTCGAACCAGCTCCTGTCCTGGCATCGGTTCGGCGGCGGCAAGGAGCTCCTGACCAAGCTCTACGCGTCGGTCGGCGCGAACGTGGTGTCGTTCCCGTACGGCCCGATGGCGACCCAGCCTCTCGGATGGTTCAAGAAGCCGATCACCAAGGTCGAGGACCTCAAAGGCCTCAAGTACCGCACGGTGGGCATTTCCATCGACGTGTTCACGGGCATGGGAGTCGCCGTCAACGCGCTGCCCGGCGGCGAAATCGTCCCGGCGATGGATCGCGGCCTGCTCGACGCCGCGGAATTCAACAACATGACCTCCGACCGCATCCTCGGATTCGCGGACGTCTCCAAGGTGTGCATGCTGCAAAGCTTCCACCAGAACGCCGAGCAGTTCGAGATCATGTTCAACAAGGACAAGTTCAACGCGCTGCCTGCGAAGATGCAGGCGACGATCGCCAACGCGGTGGACGCGGCATCCGCCGAGCTGTCCTGGAAAGCCATCGACCGCTACTCGAAGGACTACATCGAGCTGCAGACCAAGGACAACGTCAAGTTCTACAAGACGCCGGATCCCATTCTGCAGGCGCAGCTCACGATGTACGACGGCGTGGCCGCCAAGAAGTCGGCGGAAAACCCGCTGTTCAAGGAGATCGCAGACTCCCAGAAGGCGTTCGCCGAGCGCGTCGTGCGCTGGGACATGGACAACAACGTGAATCGCCGCATGGCCTACAACCATTACTTCGGTGCGAAGCAGGCCGGGACGGCACCGCCCAAGAAGGGTTAATAGGCAGCAGTGCCCGCGGAAGACACCATCCGGCGTTCCCGGATGGTGTCTTTTTTCGTGGGTCGGGTGAATTCAAGTCGGCAAGGCGAGGTCGCATGCAGAAGCTCCTGCTGTCGGTAGACAAGTTCAGCACTTTCGTCGGGCAGGCCTTCTCCTGGCTGATCGTCACGCTCACGCTCCTTATTTCCTGGGAGGTGTTCTCCCGCTACATCCTGGAGCACCCGCACGCGTGGGCGTTCGACGTCATGATCATGATGTACGGCACGCTGTTCATGATGGCCGGTGCCTACACGCTGTCGAAGAACGGCCACGTGCGTGGCGACGTTCTCTACGGGTTCTTCCCGCCACGATTGCAGGCGGGACTCGACCTCATCCTCTACACCCTGTTCTTCATTCCCGGCGTGGTGGCGCTCGTGTGGGCGGGCTATCGCTACGCGGGCGAGTCGTGGGTGATCAACGAGCATTCCAACATCACGGCTGACGGTCCGCCGATCTATCCGTTCAAGACCGTCATTCCCATCGCGGGCGCGGTCCTGCTCCTCCAGGGAGTCGTCGAGATCGTACGCTGCGTGATCTGCCTGCGCGAAGGCGTCTGGCCGTCACGCGAGGAGGACGTCGAGGAGGTCGACGTCGACAAGCTGAAGGCGATGGTCCACGTGAAGGACGAGGACATCGAGAAGCTCGACTCGCTGGTCGTCAAGCAGGAGCGCGGCCAATGAGGAAGGAAGTGTGGTTCGGCCTGTCGATCATGGCGATAGTCGTGATCATCGTGTTCTGGTTCCTGCCGCCCGTGTCGCAGATCACCAATGGCCACCTCGGCCTGCTGATGCTCGCACTCATTGTGATCGCGATCATGCTGGGATTCCCGACCGCGTTCACTTTGATGGGCATGGGCGTGATCTTCGCGTGGCTCGCGTATAGATCCTCAAGCCACGAAACTGCGATGCAGCAGACGCTCGATCTCATGGTGCAGCGTGCGTACTCGGTGATGTCGAACGACGTGCTGATCTCGATCCCGTTGTTCGTGTTCATGGGTTATCTGGTCGAGCGCTCGAACCTGATAGAGAAGCTCTTCCGCAGCCTGCACCTCGCGTTGGCGCGCATTCCCGGCTCGCTTGCGGTCGCGACGCTCGTGACCTGCGCGGTGTTCGCCACGGCCACGGGCATCGTCGGCGCCGTCGTCACGCTGATGGGACTGCTCGCGCTGCCTGCGATGCTCCGCGCCGGCTACAACATCAAGGTCTCCGCGGGGGTGATCACGGCGGGTGGCTGTCTAGGTATCCTGATTCCGCCCTCCGTGATGCTGATCGTCTATGGCGCCACGGCAGGCGTGTCAGTGGTGAAGCTCTACGCCGGGGCATTCTTCCCCGGGATCATGCTGGCCGGGCTGTACGTCGTGTACGTGGTCCTCCTCGCCAAGATCAAGCCCTCCCTGATGCCGCCGCTGGCGGAGAGCGAGCGCAGGGTAACCCTCCCGGAATTCGTTTCGCAGATCAAGGCGGCGGCCACGACCAAAGTGTTGCCTGCCCTGGTTGCGGCGCTCAAGGGGCGCCGCAACGCAGGCTATCCGACGAAGCGGATCGTGCGCGAGCTGCTGGTGACGCTCCTGCCCGCCATCGTGTTCGCGGTGCTCATGGGCCTGACCTGGCACGCGCTCACCAAGCCCGACGTTGTGACCGACACGACGGGGATGCTGTTCTCCGACGAGGCACCGAGCGAGACGAGCTCGGGCCTTCAGGAGCCGCCCAGCGAAGGCGGGCTGCAGGAACCGCCGACGGAAGGTGCTACGCCGCCGCCGGCGCCCGCCGCGCCCGAAGCGAAGGCGCCCGCTGCGCCGGTCGCCAAGCAGGTGCCCGCGGAACCGGCTGAATGGAAACGGGTTCCCGCGCCTACCGGCTTCTGGATCGTATTGGGTGTCGGCACGCTCGTGCTGATCGCCTTCTACGCGATATTCACATTCACGCGACTTGAAGTTTTCAAGATGCTCCTCGCATCTTTCTTCCCGCTCGCAGTGCTGATTCTCGCGGTGCTCGGCACGATCGTGTTCGGACTCGCGACGCCTACCGAGGCGGCCGCGGTCGGATCGCTGGGCGGGTTCGTCCTGGCGGCGGTCTATACGCTCTACGCGTTGCCCACGGACCGCCGCTCGAAGCTCCTGCGACAGTGGATTCCGTTGTGGGTGCTGATTTTCGTCTCGATCGTGTGGTTCCTGCTGCTCAAGTTCGAGGTCCTCGAAACGCACGTCCCGACATGGGTCGGCTGGGTCACGATCGTCGCGACCGCCGTGTGGTGCGTGCTCGCGACGTTCCAGCTCAAATTGCAATCGACCGTCAGGGAGTCCGTCTTCCTCACCGCGAAGACGTCGGCGATGGTGTGCTGGCTGTTCGTCGGTTCGTCCATCTTCTCGGCTGCGTTCGCGCTGCTGGGCGGCCAGGACGTGGTCGAGAAGTGGGTGCTGTCGCTCGGCCTCACCCCGATCCAGTTCCTGATCCTCGCGCAGGTCATCATCTTCCTGCTGGGGTGGCCGCTGGAATGGACAGAGATCATCGTGATCTTCATGCCGATCTTCATTCCGCTGCTCGCGAAGTTCAACATCGACCCGCTGTTCTTCGGCCTGCTCGTCGCGCTCAACCTCCAGACCGCGTTCCTGTCGCCACCCGTGGCCATGGCCGCGTTCTACTTGAAGGGCGTCTCTCCACCGCACGTCACGCTGAACCAGATCTTCGCCGGTATGCTGCCGTTCATGGGCATCCAGGTCGTGGCGCTCGCGCTCCTCTATGTCTTCCCTGGCATCGGGTTGTGGCTGCCGAGCGTCCTCTACAAGTAAGCCTGCGGGTTGCATCGTACGTGTAGCGAGGAGTAACCTCCGTTGCAGGAGTTCCACGCAACGGAGGTGACATGCTCGTCAGCGAAATCCTGCGCATCAAGGGCAGCACGCTCTTCACGACCACGCCGGACGGCCTGGTCATCGATGCGGTCAAGGTCATGGCGGACAACGACATCGGCTCGCTGGTGGTCATGGATCACGGCAAGCTCGTCGGCATGCTGACGTTCCGCGAAGTGCTCGCAGCGCTCGCCTCGCGCGGCGGCACGCTCGGCGATGTTCGCATCTCCGAAATCATCGAACGCGACCCGCTCACCGCAAACCCGCAGCTCGACGTGATGGAGCTGCGCGGCAAGATGCTCGAGCGGCACGCGCGGTACGTGCCCGTCATGGAAGACGCGACGCTGCAGGGCGTCGTGTCGTTCCACGATGTAGCCAAGGCGGTCTACGAGGAGCAGTCGTTCGAGAATCGCATGCTCAAAAGCTACATCGGGGATTCGCCGACCGCCGCTCGCTAGGCGGCATCGACGATGTAGATCGCCGGACGTTTCCCGAAGCGCGCCGGATCCTCGCGCTTCCACGCCAGCGCCGTGCGCCGCTCGATCGTCTCGGTCGGGAGCGTGAGGTCGCACGCCACGAGCACGTTCGTCCCGCCGCGCAGCGACTGCGCAAGCGACGCGATCATCGCCTCATTGCGATAAGGCGTTTCGATGAAGATCTGTGCACGCTTCACGGCGCGCGAGTCTTCCTCCAGCCGGCGGATCGCCTGCGCGCGCTCGTCCGCGGGCACCGGCAGGTAGCCGTGGAAGGCGAACTGCTGGCCGTTCATGCCGGACGCCATGAGCGCGAGCAGGATCGACGACGGGCCCACGAGCGGAACGACGCGGATCCCTTCGCGATGCGCCGCGGCCACGATCGTCGCGCCGGGGTCGGCGATGCCCGGGCACCCGGCGTCGGAAAGCACGCCGACGTCATGGCCCTCGTTGAGCCAGGCGATTGCCGTGTGGGCCTGGAAGGTCTGCATCGCAAGATCTGCGATCGCGCGCTCGTGCGCGAGCGTCTTGAGGAACGCACGCGCGGGCTTCGGCGTTTCGACGATCCAGTGGGTGAGAGCGCGCGCGATCGAGATGGTGCGCGCGGGCAGGACATCGTCCGGCGGAACGACGCCGAGAAGGTTCGGCACCAGATAAAGCATTCCGCTCACGTCAAGGCGCTCACGCCTTCGGCGAGCAGCATCCGGCACAGCGCGATCAGCGGAAGACCCACGAGCGCCGTTGGATCGTCGGACGTGATGCGCTCGAAGAGCGCGATGCCGAGCGCCTCGGACTTCACGCCGCCGGCGCAGTCGTAGGGGGCTTCGCGGTCGAGGTAGGCGTCGATCTCGGCATCGGTCAGGGTGCGAAACACGCTTACGACGTCGACCATTTCGCGCTGGCAGCGCCCGGTCTTCGCGTCCACGAGCGCGATGCCTGTGTGGAAGACGATCGTCCGGCCCGACAGCGCGCGCAGCTCGCGCTGCGCGGTCGCGCGATCGCCGGGCTTGCTGACCGCGCGGCCATCGCAGTCCGCGACCTGGTCGGAACCGATCACGAGCGCGTCTTCGTAGCGCGCGGCGACTGCACGTGCTTTCGCCTCGGACAGGCGAAGGGCGGTGGCGACCGGCAACTCGCCCGAAGATGGCGTTTCGTCGAGGTCGGGCGCGCATACCTCGAAGGGCAGGCCGAGCCGGGCCAGCAGCTCCCGCCGGTAGCGCGAAGTGGATCCCAGCACGAGCGTACGGCGGTTTTCCGTTGATTTTTCTGGCATTTCTTTGACAGTACACCCACTTTTCAGCTATTATTCTACGTTTACCTCGACTCGCACCGTGGTCGGCATGAAGGCGGGCAGCATCAAGGCAGGCACGTTCGACGCCCTCCGGCTCGCGCGAGACCGCGGGATCCTGACAGGTTCGCTGGATGTGGAGATGTCCGAGCGACTCGAAGATCGGACCGCCCCCGGCCCCGGAACCGTGGCATGGCGCATCGAGGGCACCGCGGACGAGCTCGGCCGGCCGGCTATCGCCATCGACATCGAGGGAGCGGTGCCCGTGACGTGCCAGCGATGCCTGTCGGATTTCGCCCTTGCCGTCGAGCGCCGCACGGTGGCCGTGCTGGCGCGAAGCGAAAAGGAAGCCGACGAGCTCGATGCCAGCAGCGACCACGAAGTCGTGGTCGCGGATCATCCCCTCGACGCGGTCGAGCTGGTCGAGGACGAACTGTTGTTGTCGCTGCCGTACGCGCCGATGCACGACACCGATTGCGGCGAGGGCGGCGAGCGCTAAGAGCAACGCACTACACGAACGAGGAGCACCTCATGGCAGTCCAGCAAAACAAGAAGTCGCCGTCCAAGCGCGGCATGCATCGCGCGCACGATCATCTTTCGGCGCCCGCGCTCGGCGTCGAGCCCGTGACCGGCGAAACGCACCTGCGTCATCACATCAGCCCGAGCGGCTATTACCGCGGCAAGAAAGTCGTCAAGACCAAGGCGGACGAGTAGGCGGGCTTCAGCCCGACGCGACGTTGCGTCGCGCCAAAGCGCGACCTACACGCACATTCGCATGCCGGTCACAATTGCTGTTGACGCCATGGGCGGCGATCACGGCCCGTCCGTGACCGTCCCGGCATCGCTGCAGTTCCTCGATGAGCACGCCGACGCGCGCGTGGTCCTGGTCGGCCTCGAGCCGGCGATCACCGAGGCGCTCGCCAAGTCGCGCTCGTCCGCGAAGCAGCGCGCCGTGGTGCGTGCGTGCAGCGAAGTCGTGACGATGGACGAGCCCCCGGCCGACGCGCTGCGCAAGAAAAAAGACTCGTCGATGCGCGTGGCCGTGAACCTCGTCAAGGACGGTGAGGCGCAGGCGTGCGTTTCGGCCGGTAACACGGGCGCGCTCATGGCGATCGCGCGCTTCGTGCTGAAGACGCTGCCGGGTATCGATCGTCCCGCGATCGCATCGCAGCTTCCTACGCGCAAGGGCGTCACGACTGCGCTCGACCTTGGCGCCAACGTCAACTGCACGCCGGC
>Ga0207701_10004119_pt1 | contig 14815 bp, 13 predicted proteins | sample KBSSwiSSwithPhiX_FD_184294 | JGI IMG/M metagenome (GOLD analysis project Ga0207701, IMG submission 184294) | Switchgrass rhizosphere bulk soil microbial communities from Kellogg Biological Station, Michigan, USA, with PhiX - S5 (SPAdes) (version 2) | ecosystem: Environmental > Terrestrial >... | reverse complement strand
GGCGTTGACGTACATCTTTCGCCATGCGGGGGAGCTTGGCGTGCGCACGGCCGACTACGCGCTCTGGGGCAGCTCTGCCGGCGCGAGGATGGCAGCTTCGATCGGGTCGCATGGCGCGGCGGAGTTCGGTGGTGCTGTGCTGCCGCCGCCCTCGGCCATCGTTCTGCTCTACACAGGTCACTCCGACGTCGCCGCGCCGGAGCCGCCGACCTTCGTAGCCGTAGGTGAGAGAGACGGGATCGCACCGCCAGCGGTGATGGAACGGCGCGTTGCGGCGCTGCGGCGGGCGGGCACGGACGTCGAGTATCACCGATATCCGCGCGTCGGTCATGGCTTCGGCCTCGGCGTCGGAACGAGCGCCGAGGGATGGATCGGCGACGCCATTCGGTTCTGGATGAAGCACGCGAAGCGCCGCGAGCGCGTAGCTCCCGTGTAGCGCCCGTCAGTGATTGGAACGAAGGCTGACCATCCGACCCTCTACATCACATTGCAGAAGCAACGGAGAACTCTCGCATGAAAGCATCCATTCTCGGGCTGTGTGTTCTGCTCGCGACCGCCGTGTCGTCCGGTGCGGCACAGCAGGCGGCGCCTGCTCCCGCGGCGCCTCCCACGAAGGCGGAGCAGGAGGTCCTGACGCTCTCGAAGGACAAGTGGCGCTGGATGTCGGAGAGGAAGGCCGACACGCTCGCCACGCTCTTCGACGACAAGGCGATGTTCGTCCACATGGGCGGTGCCTGGGGCAAGACGCAGGAGGTCGAGATCATCCGGAGCGGCGGCATTCACTACAAGCACGCCGAGATTTTCGACGCGTCGGCGCGGATCATCGACTCGACCGCCATCGTGTTGAGCCGGATTCGACTCGATGCCGTCGTCGGTGGCAATGAAGTCAGCAATCCGTTCATGGTGACCGAGGTGTACGTGCGGAAGAACGGCACCTGGAAACTGGGTTCGCTCTCCTTCACGCGGCTGATGGGGCAGTAGAGGCGGGGGAGGGATGTTGCGAACGGCTCGCCGGAGGCATCGAACGGGGGGTCGTCGCATTGCCAGTGCGGCCGGCTCGGAGCGATCTTGCAACGCGGGCTGAGCGCTCGCATGCCTTCACGACGGCTCCGGGCGATGGGCACTCGCGCACTACTCCTCAACTTCGCGATCTGGACACTCATCGGCGCCTTCCAGGCGTCGAGCTGGGTGCTGTCGCCTGCCACGGCCGGCACGCCGCAGCCGGGCCGCCTGCTCGCGATCGCGCTGTTCAACGCATACGTGTGGGCGGTGCTCACGCCGCCCGTGTTCCGGCTCGCCGGGTGGATGAACCGGGATCGCGAGGCGCGCCTGCACCGCGTACCGCTCGTCGTCGCCGCCGGGCTCGCCGTGAGCGTGGTCGTGACGGTGATGGCGTTCGGCGTGCACCGCCTGCTTCTCCCGCCGCCGCCGTCGTCGGCCGGCGCCCACGTCAGCCCGTTGATGGCGCTCTGGCACATGGGGCGGTGGTACGGTCAGCAGATCGTCGAGTTCTTCGGCATCGTCGTCGTGGCGACCGCGAGCGAGATGAGGCGACGCTTCCACGTGCGCGAGCGTGAGGCGGCCGAGCTCCAGGCGCAGGCGAGCCAGCTGCAGGCGGAGCGCGCGGAGCTGCGGGCCCGGACGGCGCAGCTGCAGGCCCAGAGCTCGGAGCTGCAAGCACAGCTCGCGGAAGCCCGTCTCTCCGTGCTTCGGGCGCGCCTCAATCCACACTTCCTCTTCAACACGCTCAACGCCGTCTCCGCGCTGGTGGCGAAGAACCCACGCGGCGTGCGCGACATGATCGCACTCCTGAGCGAGCTGCTGCGGCACGCGCTGGCGGAGTCCAAGGAGCAGGAGATCCCGCTGCGCGACGAGCTGCGGTTGTTGAAGCTCTACCTCGAGATTCTCGAGATCCGCTACCAGGGGCAGCTCCGAACCATCGTAACCGCCGAGCCGGATGTACTGGACGCCCTCGTGCCGAACCTGATCCTGCAACCGCTCGTCGAGAACGCCATGAAGCACGGCATCGACCGGGCGGGCGGCCACGGTACGATCGAGATCTCGGCATCGCGGATCGGGGAGGATCTGGTGCTGAGCGTGAGCGACTCGGGGCCCGGCGAGGACCCTGGGCCACCGTCACGCATGAGCGGCGTCGGGCTCCGTCTCACGCGAGATCGCCTCACTGAGCTCTACGGCGAGGAGCAGCGAGTGGAGCTCCAGCCGGTGAAGGGTGGAGGCACGAGCGCACGCATCGCTCTGCCCTACCACACGAGCGAGGATCTGCACGTGTCCGAGGAGCTCGTGCGGACTTGACCGACCGCGCCGTCCGCGATGCGCGCGTGCTCCGCGTGCTCGTCGTCGATGATGAGCCGCTCGGTCGTCAACGATTGCTCGACCTGCTGCACGACGAGGCGGACATCGAGGTGGTAGGGACCGCGGCCGACGGGGTGGCCGCCGTCGAGGCGATTCGATCCGTGCATCCGGATCTCGTGTTCCTCGACGTGCAGATGCCGCGCATGTCGGGGCTCGACGTCGTGCAGGCGATCGGCGCAGCCGACATGCCGGCCACGATCTTCGTCACCGCCTACGATCAGTACGCGCTGGACGCGTTCGACACCGCCGCGGTGGACTACCTCGTGAAGCCGTTCAAGGACGACCGGTTCGAGGAGGCGGTGCGCCGCGCACGGCGGCGAGTCGAGTCCGACAGTCGCGAGCGACTGCACGAGCAGCTCATCGCTCTCCTGCAGGGTGGCCCGAGCGCGGTCATCGCGCCGTCGCCGCTCCCCGACGCACCGGTCAGGCAAGGGGAGAAGTACCTCGAGCGCATCGCGGTGCAGATGCGCGGAAAGATGCGCGTGGTGCCGGTCGCGCAGATCGACTACGTCACGGCGAGCGGGCAGTACGTGGAGCTTCACGTCGGTGCGCACCGGTACATCATCCGGGAGTCGCTGCAGCACCTCGAGGAGCGGCTCGACCCCGAGCACTTCATCCGGGTGCATCGGTCCGCGATCGTGAGGCTCTCGCTCGTCGACACGCTGCTGCGAAGCGAGGGGAGCGACTACGAGATCCAGCTGAAGGGCGGCGTTCGGCTGCCAGTCGGCCGCTCGCGACGCGAGGCGCTGGAGCGACGGCTCGGCCGAACCTGGTAGCAACGGTGAGTCCGACCAGCCATTGGTCAGGATCGTGACCGGGCCGGTCAGCGCCGGGCACTAGATGAGCCGTTCCGTATGCGATTGGTTGAACCTCATGACTCAACGAGGAGCAACGATGCAGACGCGCACGCTCGGGACTTCCGGCCTTCAGGTCTCCGCCCTCGGCCTCGGCTGCATGGGGCTCAGCCACGGTTTCGGTCCGCCGGTGGACCGGGAGCACGGGATCGCGGTGATCCGCGCGGCCGTCGAGCGTGGCGTCACCTTCTTCGACACGGCGCAGGTCTATGGACCGTTCGCGAACGAGGCGCTGGTGGGCGAGGCGCTGGCGCCGTTTCGCGGCCAGGTGGCGATCGCGACGAAGTTCGGTTTCGCCATCGACGCTGATGGCGCGATACGCGGATTGACGAGCCGTCCCGACGACATCCGTCGCACGACGGAGGAGTCGTTGCGGCGGCTCCGTGTCGAGACGATCGATCTCCTGTACCAGCACCGCGTGGACAGAAGCGTACCCATCGAGGAAGTAGCTGGCGCGGTGCGCGACCTGATCGCCGAGGGGAAGGTGAAGCACTTCGGCCTCTCCGAGGCCGGTGTACAGACCATTCGGCGGGCGCACGCCGTGCAGCCGGTGACCGCGCTGCAGAGCGAGTACTCGCTCTGGTGGCGTGAGCCCGAGGCCGAGATCCTGCCCACGCTCGAGGAGCTCGGCATCGGGTTCGTTCCGTTCAGCCCACTCGGCAAGGGATTCCTCACCGGGAAGATCGACGAGACGACGACCTTCGACAGCAACGACTTCCGCAACACGGTGCCGCGTTTCTCGCCGGAGAACCGGAAGGCGAACCAGGCGGTCGTCGACCTCGTCGCCGCGATCGCCGCGCGGAAGAAGACGACGCCCGCGCAGATCGCCCTCGCGTGGGTGCTCGCGCAGAAGCCGTGGATCGTGCCGATCCCGGGGACGACGAAGCTGCATCGCCTCGAGGAGAACCTCGGCGCGGTGAACGTCGAGCTGACGGCGGGCGACCTGCGCGAGATCGACGAGGCGGCGTCGAGGATCACGGTGCAGGGGCACCGCTATTCCGAGGTCGCGCAGCAGATGATCGATCGCTGAGTCGGTGACGGGATGGCGTCTCGCCGCCCCGCTCGATGCCCTCGGTGAGCAGTTCGCTCCACGGTAGAGCCGTTCGCGCATGGCCGTCTGTGCCGCCGTTCGGCCGCCTCTACGTTGAACGATCAAAACTTTCGGATCGCCTGAGCGGAACGGCGAACGGATGCTGACACGACATCACGGCGTCGCAACGGGCGCATTACCACTCAAGGTCATGACGATCTCGAAGCACTTCATCATCGCCGCACTCCTGGTCGGCGTTCTCGCGCCAGGCCTCAGGGGAGCCAACCGCCTCCACGCGCAGCAACCGGCCGCACAAGCGGCCAAGCCGGCGCCGAAATGGGTCGTCCCGGCCGGCTTCCACGTCGACGTGTTCGCCGACAGCGTGGAGAACCCCCGCGAGATGGTGCTCGGACCGCAGGGCACGCTGTTCGTCGGAACGATGCGGGCGGGGAAGGTGCACGCGATCATCGATCGCAACGGCGACCACAAGGCCGACCGGGTGGTGCTGATCGCCAGTGGCCTCGACATGCCGAACGGCGTCGCGATGCGCAACGGCGCGCTGTACGTGGCGACGGCCAGCAAGCTCCTGCGATTCGACGACATCGAGCGGCACCTCGACGCGCCACCCAAGCCGGTCGTCGTGCGTGACAGCCTGCCCAACTCGACGGCGGGCCACCTCTGGAAGTTTCTCGCGTTGGGTCCGGACGACATGCTGTACATGTCGGTCGGCGCGCCGTGCAATGTCTGCGTGTCTCCGCCCCTGGTGTCCAGCATCGTGCGGATGAAGCCGGACGGATCGAACCTCGAGCTGTTCGCCGAGGGCGTGCGAAACACCGTGGGGTTCGACTGGCATCCCGTCACGCACGAGCTGTGGTTCACCGACAACGGCCGCGACGCACTCGGCGACGACGTGCCGAACGACGAGCTCAACGTCGCCTGGAAGCAGGGCCTGCACTTCGGCTTCCCGTTCTGTCATCAGGGTGACGTGGCAGACCCGCAGTTCGGTGCACAGCGTGCCTGCTCGACGACGGAGCCGCCGGTCCAGAAGCTTGGCGCACACGTCGCGGCACTGGGCTTCACCTTCTACACGGGATCGATGTTCCCCGCGAACTACAAGAACGCGGCGATCATCGCGCAGCATGGATCGTGGAACCGGTCGAAGCCGAGCGGCTATCGCGTCATGGTGGCGCACACGGATGGGCGGAAGGTGACGAGCTACGAGACCTTCCTCGACGGCTTCCTGCCCGGACCGAGGGACAGCTTGCCGGGCGGTTGGGAAGCGCAGCGCGTGGCGCTCGGCCGGCCCGTCGACGTGCTGCAGATGCCGGACGGATCGGTCCTGATCAGCGACGACACCGGCAATCGCATCCTGCGCGTCAGCTACCGCAAGTAGCTGATACTCACCGTGACGTGCGACGTGCGGACCTCCGGGCGTCGACTTCGAGACAGCATTCCAATCATGAAGAACACACCTCGCTCACGATTCGCCACGATCATCGCGATCGCCGCCGTCACGGCGTTCGCGCCCGTCGCCCGCGCGCAGGGCCGCACTCAGCTCGCGCCCAGCGACAGCGGCGTCTCACCCGAGAATCTCACGTCGAGCCGCGACGGAACCGTGTACTTCGGCAGCATGACGAAGGGCACGATCTACCGCGCGGCGCCGGGCGCCGCGCGAGCCGAGCCATGGATCCTCGCCTCGGCCGCGGGGCTGACGAACGTGCTCGGCGTGCTCGCCGACGACAAGTCCAACACCCTGTGGGTCTGCCAGAATCCGACGCGCGGTCAGGGCGGAGCGCCCGGAGTCGGCACGACGGCCCTCCGATCGTTCGATCTGAAGACCGGCGCCGCCAAGGGCACCTACCCGTTCCCTCCGAACAGCCGCATCTGCAACGACATCGCGGTGTCGGCCGATGGGACGGCCTACGCCTCCGAGTCGTTCGGCGGTCGAGTGCATCGGCTCAAGCCCGGCGCCACCGCGCTCGAGGTGTGGGCGAGCGGTGACCAGATCATGGTCATCGACGGTCTCGCCTTCCTCGCCGATGGGTCGCTGTACGTGAACAACATCGGCACCAGCAAGCTCTTTCGCATTCCGGTGAAGGCAGACGGCAGTGCAGGCGCGATCGTGCCCATCGAGACATCGATGCCGCTCGGGCGGCCCGACGGGTTGCGGACCGCGGGTCCGAACAAGCTGATCCAGGCCGAACAAGAGGGGCGTGTCACCGAGCTGACGATCAATGGTGATCGCGCCGAAGTACGCGTCGTGAAGGACGGCCTCACGCGGCCGGCCGGGGTCACCATTCTCGGAGACTCGGCGTTCGTGCTCGTGGAGTTCAACAGAGCCATCGTCGTGCCCTATCGCCCATGATCGTCGCATGCGCCGCGCGATGACTGCTGGGCGCCAGCAGCGATGAGCGCCTGCGAACGATTCACTCACCGATCACCATGACGATCCTCAGATCGACGCGCGTCGCACTCACCGTGTTGGCCGTACTCTCGGTACCGGGTGCGGTCTGCGCGCAGACGGTGCGAACCGCTTCCGGCGTCGTGCGAGGCGTGACCGAGGGCGACGTCTCCAGCTTCAAGGGGATTCCATACGCCGCCGCGCCGGCGGGCGCCTACCGCTGGCGGCCGTCCCGGCCGGCACCGGTGTGGAAGGGGGAGCGCGATGCCACGAAGTTCGGCGCGGACTGCCCACAGGCGGGAGGATTCGGACCGAACGCCCCGCCGATCTCGCCGACGTCTTCCGAGGACTGCCTGTTCATCAACGTGTGGCGACCGGCCGGCGCCGCGGCCAACGCGAAGCTCCCCGTGATGGTGTGGATCCATGGCGGGGCGTTCGTGTTCGGCAGTGGATCGCAGCCCGACTTTTCGGGAGTGGCGTTCGCCAAGCAGGGCGTCGAGCTGGTCACCTTCAACTACCGTCTCGGCCGGCTCGGCTTCTTCGCGTTCCCGGCACTTACGCGCGAGCATCCGGAGGAAGTCAAGGGCAACTACGCCTACCTCGATCAGATCGCGGCGCTGAAGTGGGTGCAGAAGAACATCGCGGCCTTCGGGGGCGATCCGAACAATGTCACGATCTTCGGAGAGTCCGCCGGCGGTGTGTCGGTACACACGCTTCTGACTTCACCGCTCGCGCGCGGGCTGTTTCAGAAAGCGATCAGTGAGTCTGGCGGCTCCCGGGATGGCGTGCTCACCGGCCGCCCGATGAGCAGGAACGGCGTCGACAGGAACTATCCGGTGTCGGCCGAGACGATCGGAGTGAACTTCGCGCACTGGAAGGGAATCGAGGGCACGGATGCCGCCGCGCTCGCGAAGCTGCGCGCGCTCAGCGCCGCCGACATCATCTCCGGAGGTCAGGAAACCGCGGGGCAGGGCGGTCCTCCGGTATACTCGGGCCCGATCTTCGATGGGCGGCTGGTGAAGGAGACGGCGCAGAGCGCGTACGAGGCCGGGCGTCAGGCGAAGGTTCCGCTGATCATCGGATCGAACAGCGCCGACTTCGTCGGCTTCATCAGCGCGGACTCGAAGGATGCGCTGTGGTCTCAGTTCGGCGAGAAGAAGGCCGAGGCGGCCAAGCTCTACGATCCGGACGGGTCCACCGAGCTCCGGACCCTGCTCACCATGGCCGGTACGGACAAGGTCCAGGCCGAGCCAGCCCGCTTCGCGGCGAACGCGTTCGTCGCCAAGGGCGCGCCGGCGTACATCTACCGCTTCTCCTACGTCCCCGCGGCGCTGCAGGAGCGGATGCGGATCGGAGCGCCGCACGGGTTCGAGATTCCGTTCGTGTTCAATACGCTGGGTGCTCGTCCCGGGTCTAACCCAACGCCCGAGGATCAGGCTGTCGCAAAGACGGTCAACACGTACTGGGCGAACTTCGCCAGGACCGGCGACCCCAACGGTGCAGGTCTGCCGCGGTGGCCGCGCCATGATCCGAGGACGAACGAGATCCTCGAGATCCGGCCTGATGGGTCGGCAGTCGGCGAGGAAGATCCGAGAAAGGCGCGACTGGACGTGACCGAGTTCGCCGCGAAGCTCGCCAAGGCCGGCCGCTGACGGAGCTCCCGATCCAGGAGCACGATGGCCGCATCGTCGTGCCGACCATGAACCAGCCGGAGAAGCGCAACCCGGGAGCAGCACAGATGAAGCAGACCCTGGCCATTCTCGCGCTGCTGTCCCTCGGCCGTGCCACCCTCGTGTCGGCGCAGGATGCACCAGCCCTCGTCATCACGCACGCCGCGACGCGCAGCACGGTCGCGGCGCCCTCGGCGACGTTCACGGGAACTGCGCGCGTCGAAAATCTGTGGGATACGACGGCGACGATGCGCTCCTACGGAGGCTCCGTCGCGTTCGACTCCGGCGCACGCACGGCCTGGCACGTTCACGCCCGCGGACAGGTCATCATCGTCACCGCCGGCGTCGGTCGCGTCCAACTCTGGGGCGGTCCGGTGGAGGAGATCCGGACGGGAGACGTCGTGATGATTCCCGCCGGCGTGAAGCACTGGCACGGCGCCGCGCCGGCCACCGCGATGACCCACATCGGCATCGTGGAGCGAAGCGGCGCGCAAACCACGCAATGGCTCGAGAAGGAGACCGACACGCAGTACGACGCCCGACCGACGACGCCGCGCGCGTCGAGCGCGCCTGCCGCCGCGCGAAACGCGGGTGACGGCACGCAGCCCTCCGCCGCTCAGCGGTTGATGGGTGACATCGCGCCCAAGCTCGCGCAGCTCACCGACAGCGTTCTGTACGGCGACGTCTGGAAGCGGCCTGGCCTCTCGCCGCGCGATCGCAGCCTGGCGACGGTGAGCGCGCTGATCGCCATGAACCGGCCGGATCAGCTGCGCTCTCATCTCACCATCGCGCGGCAGAACGGACTCACACAGGAAGAGGCGATCGAGACGATCACCCACCTCGCATTCTACGCGGGCTGGCCGAACGCGGTGACCGCCGTCGGGATCGCACGAGAAGTGTTCGCGGGAACCGGTCGTTGATCGCACCGGGCATCGAGGCTTGGAATCTGCGGCGGGTTCGACCGAACAGCCGCGTTACATCGTGTGAGGAGGAGGCATCTCATGCAGGATGACGGGTCGGAATACTTCGCGCCCCCTGTGCCACCGGCAGCCAAGTCGGAGGAGGCGACAGCCGAGCCGCCCATGGTCGGCCCGACGCGGCGCGCGTTCCTCGCTCAGACGATCGCGGGCGGCCTTACCCTCGCCGCGCTCGAGGCGCTCGGGCCGGAGGCCGCGCTGGCCGAGCTCGGCCTGCCGCCCGACGCTGCCACCGGCTCGGCGAGCGTCGCCGCGGCGGAACACACGGCTCGCGTCACCTTGACGGTGAACGGCACCGCGCACACGCTCGACCTCGACACGCGCGTCTCGCTGTTGGACGCACTCCGAGAGCACCTGAAGCTCACCGGGACGAAGAAGGGGTGCGACCACGGCCAGTGCGGCGCATGCACGGTGCTCGTCAACGGCACGCGCATCAACTCGTGTCTCACCTTCGCGGTCATGCACGAAGGGCACAACGTCACGACGATCGAAGGGCTCGGCACTCCCGCCCAACTGCATCCGATGCAGGCCGCGTTCGTGAAGTACGATGGCTTCCAATGCGGCTACTGTACCCCCGGCCAGATCTGCTCGGCGGTCGCGGTGCTCGACGAGATCAAGGCCGGAATCCCGAGCAACGTCACGGAGGACTTCACCGCTCGGCCGCGGGCGACCAACATCGAGATGCGCGAGCGGATGAGCGGCAACATCTGCCGATGTGGCGCCTACTCCAACATCGCGGAAGCGATGGCGGAAGTCGCCGGGAGGAGTGCATGAGGCCCTTCAGCTACCAGCGTGCGAAGACGCCCGCCGAAGCCGCCGCCGCGGTGGCCCGCACGCCCGGCGCGAAGTTCATCGCGGGCGGCACCAACCTGCTCGATCTGATGAAGCTGCAGATCGAGACGCCCACGCACCTCGTCGACGTGCAGGATCTGAAGCTCGACAAGATCGAGGCCACTCCCGACGGCGGTCTGCGCATCGGCGCGCTCGTGACGAACACCACGCTGGCGGCACATGAGCGCGTGCGCCGCGACTACGGTGTTCTGTCTCGCGCCATCGTCGCCGGAGCTTCTGGCCAGCTCCGCAACAAGGCGACGACGGCCGGCAATCTGCTCCAACGCACGCGCTGCCCGTACTTCTACGACACGGCGATGCCGTGCAACAAGCGCGTGCCCGGATCCGGATGCGCAGCGATCAGCGGCTACAATCGCCCACACGCGATCATCGGCTCGAGTGACGCGTGCATCGCGACGAATCCGAGCGACATGGCGGTGGCGATGCGCCTGCTCGACGCGAAGGTCGAGACGGTGCGGCCCAACGGGTCGTCGCGTGTTCTCCCGATCGCCGACTTTCATCGCCTGCCAGGCAAGACGCCGCAGGTCGAGACGAATCTCGCCCCGGGTGAGCTCATCACCAGCGTGACCCTGCCGAAGCCGCTCGGCGGTACACACCTCTATCACAAGGTGAGAGATCGCGCGTCGTACGCCTTCGCACTCGTCTCCGTCGCCGCCGTGATCCAGCGCGACGGGAGCGGCCGTGTCGCGGTGGGTGGGATCGCGCACAAGCCGTGGCGCGTCGAGGCGGCGGAGGCAGCGATGCGACGCGGAGCGAAGGCCGTCGCCCAGCGTCTGCTCGCCGGCGCGCGACCGATGCGCGACAACGCATTCAAGATTCCGCTCGTCGAGCGCACGCTCGCCGCGGTGATGTCCGAAGCGAGGGGCTGACGATGAAATTCGACAAGCCAGCGGGTCCGAACCCGATCGATCAGCTCAAGGTGGTTGGACGCCCCGCCGACCGCATCGACGGACCGCTCAAGACCACGGGTACCGCGCGCTACGCGTACGAGCGCAACGACGTCGCGCCCAACCAGGCCTACGGCTTCGTGCTTGGAAGCGGCATCGCCAAGGGACGGATCACGCGCATGGACACGGCGGCGGCGAAAGCTGCACCGGGCGTCCTCGCGATCGTCTCCACGCTCGACATGCCCCGGCTCACGCTCGGGCGCTTCAATACCGCGTCGCTGTTCGGCGGCCCTGTCGTGCAGCACTACCACCAGGCGATCGCCGTCGTCGTCGCCGACACGTTCGAGCAGGCGCGCGGGGCCGCGGCACTGATTCGCGTCGATTACGCCCGGGAGCCCGGACAGTTCGATCTCGCCGCACGTGCGCCGACTGCGCGCCTGGCGGGAGCCGCCGGGGCCCCTCCGGTGGAGACTCGCGTCGGCGATTTCGAGACGGCGTTCGCAGCCGCTCCCGTGACACTCGACGCGACCTACACGACGCCGGACGAGACCCACGCGATGATGGAGCCCCATGCGACGACCGCGGCGTGGGATGGCGACAAGCTCACGGTGTGGACCTCGACCCAGATGGTCGCCTGGGCGAAAGGCGAGCTGGCGAGGACGTTGAACATCCCTCCGGCCAACGTCCGCGTGGATTCGCCCTACATCGGTGGCGGCTTCGGCGTGAAGCTGTTCGTTCGCGCGGACGCGGTGCTCGCAGCGCTCGGCGCGAAGGCGGCTGGTCGCCCGGTGAAGGTGGCGCTCACCCGTCCGCTCATCGCCAACAACACCACCCACCGCCCGGCGACGATTCAACACATCCGGCTCGGCGCGACGCGCGACGGCAGGCTCACCGCCATCGCGCACGAGAGCACGAGTGGCAATCTGCCCAGCGGCAAGCCAGAGAACGCGGTGGCGCAGTCGAGGCTCCTCTATGCCGGCGCCAACCGGCTGATCGCGCTCCGCCTCGCGGAGCTCGACCTGCCGGAGGGCAACGCGCTGCGCGCGCCGGGCGAGGCGCCTGGACTGATGGCGCTGGAGATCGCGATGGACGAGATGGCGGAGAAGCTCGCCATCGATCCGGTGCAGTTCCGCATTCTCAACGACACTCAGGTCGATCCGGAGAAGCCCGAACGTCCCTTCTCGACACGCCCGCTGCCCGAGTGCCTGCGGCTCGGCGCCGAGCGCTTCGGCTGGAGCAAGCGCAATCCAAAGCCCGCCTCGGTGCGCGAGGGGCGCTGGCTGATCGGCATGGGCATGGCGGTCGGATTCCGCAACAATCAGGTCGTGTCCTCGGCGGCGCGCGTTCGGCTCGACGGGTCCGGAGTCGTGACCGTCGAGACGGACATGACCGACATCGGCACGGGCAGCTACACGATCATCGCGCAGACCGCAGCGGAGACGATGGGGATCGGGCTCGATCGCGTCGTGGTGAAGCTCGGCGACTCGGACTTTCCCGCGTCGGCGGGATCCGGCGGTCAGTTCGGGGCGAACAATTCGACGGCGGGCGTCTACGCCGCGTGCATGAAGTTGCGCGAGGCGGTCGCGGCGAAGCTGGGTCTCGACCCGGCCGCCGCGGTGTTCGCCGACGGCCGAGTGCACGTCGGAGATCGGAGCGCCGCGCTCGCCGACGCCGCCCGCGGGGGTGAGCTCGTCGCCGAAGACCTCATCGAGTACGGCGACCTCGCGCGGCGCTATCAGCAATCGACCTTCGCCGGCCATTTCGTCGAGGCGGCGGTGGACAGCTTCACCGGTGTGACGAGAGTCCGCCGCATGCTCGCGGTCTGCGCGGCGGGGCGCATCCTCAACCCCAAGACCGCTCGCAGCCAGGTGATCGGCGCGATGACGATGGGGCTCGGAGCGGCGCTGATGGAGGAGCTTGCCGTCGATACGCGGTACGGCTTCTTCGTCAACCACGACCTCGCTGGCTACGAGGTGCCCGTCCACGCCGACATCCCGCATCTGGACGTGATCTTCCTCGACGAGGTCGACGACAAGTCGTCGCCGATGAAGGCGAAGGGGATCGCCGAGCTCGGGTTGTGCGGCGTGGGCGCGGCTGTGGCCAATGCGATCTACAACGCCACCGGCGTGCGCGTGCGAGATTATCCGATCACGCTCGAGAAGCATCTCGAGCGATTGCCGGTGGTGACGTGACGCCGGTCGATCGCTGAACGCGCTCGTGCAACGAGCTCATGCTCACCCACGCCAGTAGCGCGATGAAGTCCCTGATCATCGCCGCCGCTCTCTGTCTTCTGTCCCTCGGCTGGGAGCCACCACGACGCCTCGCGCACGCGCAGTCGCCGAATGGCCAACGAAAGGTGTTGATCGTGTATCTGTCCCGCACGAACAACACGAAGGCCATCGCGGAGATCATCCACGAGAAGGTCGGCGGCACGCTCATCCCGCTCGAGCTGGAAACGCCGTATCCCGCTGACTACCGGGCGATAGTGCAGCAGGTCGTGCGGGAGAACGAGACGGGCTACCTGCCGCCGTTGAAGACGAAGATCGACGACATCGCACGGTACGACGTCGTATTCCTGGGCTTTCCGACGTGGGGAATGCGGCTGCCGCCACCGATCAAGAGCTTTCTGCACCAGTACAGTCTGAATGGAAAGACGGTCATCCCATTCAATACGAACGCGGGATATGGCGTGGGCAGCGCCTTTCAGACGGTGCGGGAGCTCTGTCGGCAGTGCAACGTTCTCGAGGGATTCACGACGAGAGGTGGAGTCGAGCGGGACGGCCAGTATCTCGTCATCAAAGGGACGAGGGCCGAGGAGGCCAGGATGGAAGTCGATACTTGGTTGAAGAAGATCGGCGTCACCACCACCCCCGCGCCGTCGCGTTCGCGGACCGGGCAGGCGACGATGCGCGTGATGATGCTCGGTGCTGCCCCGCGCTAGGGGAAAGCCTGACGGACCGCGCGATCCTTCCAGTCCCGGCGTGATGTCGACCGCCCGATGTCCAGCAATGCCGGACAGCGAGCGGGCCACGGCGACGCGATGTTGAGAGCCAGACGTCAGGTGGCCAACGCCCTTGACTGGAGGCTCGTATGGGAACCCGTGCCATCCCGCTGAAGACCAGCGCAACGCATCCGGTTCGCGTCCACGTCGACGCGCCGACCGCGGAGCGCAACAGGCTCACCACCGCCTTCCGCTGCATCCTCGCCATCCCCCACGTCCTCCTCGTCGGCACCCCGATCGCCGCCGCGATGACATGGAGTCGCACGAGCGAGGCAGGGGTGAACTACTCGTGGGGCGCCGGGGGCGGTGTGCTCGGCGCGGTCGCGGTGGTGGCCGCGATCATCGCCTGGTTCGCCATCGTGTTCACCGGAAGCGCGCCCGATGGGCTGACGAAGCTCTCCGCCTTCTATCTCCGCTGGCGCGTCCGCGCCTCGGCGTACGTCGCGCTGCTGCGCGACGAGTACCCGCCGTTCGGTGACGGGGCGTATGCGGCAGAGGTGGATCTCCCAGCCGTCGTAGGGCCGCGTGATCGCTTGACCGTCGCCTTCCGGCCGATCCTCGCGATCCCGCATCTCCTCGCGATCTGGGCGATCGTCGCGGGGGTCGGAGAGCTGCCAGTAGAGTGACGAGACCCGGAAGGTGACGTGGCTGTTCGGGAGCACGAAGCGGTATGAATCACCATAGTGGTTGCCGCGGCTGCTGCTGGGTTCGCCGACGAAGATGGCGTCGCTCCAGTCTTCGAGCGCCGAGATGAGCATCTGGGCCGCGGA
>Ga0207701_10004117_pt1 | contig 14817 bp, 18 predicted proteins | sample KBSSwiSSwithPhiX_FD_184294 | JGI IMG/M metagenome (GOLD analysis project Ga0207701, IMG submission 184294) | Switchgrass rhizosphere bulk soil microbial communities from Kellogg Biological Station, Michigan, USA, with PhiX - S5 (SPAdes) (version 2) | ecosystem: Environmental > Terrestrial >... | reverse complement strand
GGCGACGCCGGCGCCGGCCAAGCGGCGAAGATCGTCAACAACATGCTGCTCGGCGCGACCATGGCCGCGACCTGCGAAGCCTTCGCCCTCGCCAAGAAGCTCGGCCTCGACCAGCAGACCTTCTTCGACATTTCGTCGAAAGCCTCCGGCCAAAGCTGGTCGATGACCTCATATTGCCCCGTGCCCGGCGTCGGCCCGGAAACACCGGCCGACCGCAATTACGAGGGCGGCTTCATGGCGCAGCTGATGCTGAAGGACCTCAAGCTGGCGATGGAGGCGGCGCAGGCCGCGGGCGCCTATACACCGATGGGCGCGGAGGCGGAGGAACTCTACCAGCGCTTCGTCAACCTCGGCGGTGGCCCCAAGGATTTTTCAGCGCTTATTAAGATGATCGACGACAGTTGGCGGAAGCCGGAATAGGAGTTTGTATGAAGTTTGTAATTGCCGTTTCCACCATCGCCCTCGTGGCGTCGGTCGCTGTCGCCAAACCGCTGTCCCAGGACGCGGCGCTCAAGATCATGCACGATCGACATGAGGGAATGGAGTCCATCGGCAAGGCCAACCGGGACCTTCGCCGCGAATTGACCAGCGACACGCCGAACATGGCGACCGTCAGGGCCGCCGCGAGCCAGGTCTCCAATCTCGCGGGCAAGTCGTCGCACTGGTTCCCGGCCGGGACGGGACCCGAGCTCGGCAAGACCGGCGCCAAGCCTGAGATCTGGCAGCAGCCCGCCGACTTCAACGCCAAGCTCAAGGATTTCCAGGGCGCGGCGAAGGCGCTTCAGGCAGCGGCCGCGAAGGGTGATTCCGGCGCGTCCAAGGCCGCCTATGCAAGCCTCGGCAAGACCTGCAACGCGTGCCATGAGACTTATCGCATGGACATGCACCACTAAGCATGAAGCAGGCGATCTGGGACCTGCCGACCCGGCTCTTTCACTGGCTGCTGGTCGCGCTGGTCGCGTTCAGCTGGTGGTCGGCGGAAAATGGCGAGACCGACCTCCACATCTGGTCGGGCGTCGCCATACTGTCGCTGCTGATCTTCCGGCTTTTATGGGGCTTCTTCGGCAGTTCGACCTCCCGCTTCTCGAATTTTGTGCGCGGTCCGAAAACCGTCGTCGGCTACCTGCACGATAAGGACAGCTGGCGTGCCGCCGGCCACACGCCGCTCGCAGCCCTCAGCATCCTTACCCTGCTCGCCCTCATTGCGGCCCAGGTCGGTCTTGGCCTGATTTCGGTCGACGAGGACGGCTTCTACGAGGGGCCGCTGGCCCATCTCGTCAGCACGGAGGTCTCAGAGGCGGCACGCGAGCTGCACGAGCAATTGTTCAACCTGCTGCTCGCCTTCATCGTCCTGCATATCGCGGCGATCGTCTATTACCGCATCCGGGGCAAAAAGCTGACCAAGGCGATGATTACCGGCAAGGGCGAGCTCGGCAGCGGCGTCGAGCCGATGCAGCGCGGCAAGTGGTGGGCCGCACTGATCTGCCTCGCCATTGCCATCGGCGTGACCCGCTGGGTCGTGGCCGGCGCCCCGCCGTTCGGGGGTTGATGTCTCGGCTTCGCAGCGCCACATCGCGGGCATGTTGATCGAGACCGAACTGACGCCCAACCCGGCGACCCGCAAATTCCTGCCCGGCCGCACAGTGATGGAGACCGGAAGCCGCGACTTCCCGAATGCGGAGAGCGCGGAAGCCTCGCCGCTGGCAGAGGCCCTGTTCGCGACCAATCTCGTCGATGGCGTCTTCTTTGGCCGCGACTTCATCTCGGTCAGTGCTGTCTCGGGTGTTCAGTGGGATGCGCTGGAGCCGGACGTGCTTGGCATCCTCCTCGACCATTTCGTCAGCGAGGCCCCGCTGTTCAAACCCGGCTCGGCGGCCGGCATCGCCGTTGAAAATGACGCTCCTGCCTTCGAGGAAGACCCCGCCGACGCCGATATCATCGAGCAGATCCGGGATCTGATCGACACGCGCGTGCGCCCTGCGGTTGCCCAGGACGGAGGCGACATTGTCTACCGCGGTTACAAGGACGGCACGCTCTACCTTGCCATGCAGGGGGCCTGCTCCGGCTGCCCATCCTCGGCGATCACCCTGAAACGCGGGATCGAGGGCCTGATTAAGCATTACGTCCCGGAAGTCGAAACCATCGAAGCCATTTAGGCTTGCCCCGGCGGGCCGCTTGTGCCCAAATCGCTAAACACTTGTTTTGAGTAGGAGCACGAGGCTCGTGATCCTTGCGTTCGATACGTCGACGCCAGCCTGCACCGTCGCCTTGTTCGCGGCGGACGGCAGCCTCTTCGCCTCACGCGATGAGGTCATCGGCCGCGGCCATGCAGAACGCCTCGTTCCACTGATCGCCGAAATGCTCGACGGCCATTTGCCCTCGCAGGTCCTGGTGGGTGTCGGCCCCGGCAGTTTCACCGGCATGCGCATCGCCATCGCCGCCGCGCAAGGCTTGGCGATCGGATGGGACGTGCCCCTCCACGGCATGTCCTCTTTGGCATTGCTGGCAGCGACTGCACCCGGAGATGGACCAGTCGCGGCTGCCGTTGCAGGCGGCCACGGCGAACTCTTCGTCCAGCAGTTTCGCCGCGATCACTTCAAGCCCACCAGCGACATGATGAACCTGCCGGCTCAGGACGCGGCCAAAGCCATCGACGCGCAGCTGGTCGTCGGTACCGGCGCAGAAGCGCTGGTCGCCGCTCGCGGCAATGGCGACGCGCTGCCAATCCTTCCCTCCGCTTCGAATGCGTTGAAGCTACCGTCCAAGCTGCGCACCCTCGAACCCAAGCCGCTATATGCCCGGGCGCCGGACGCCCGGCCCCGGGAGGCGGCATGAGCACGGCGGCACAGGCGACGCCTTTGCGGTTGGTCGCAGGGGAATCGAAGGACCTGGATGAAGTGATGGACGTCATGACGTCGGCCTTCGATCCGCACTTCGGTGAGGCATGGACGCGGTCGCAATGTGCGGGAATCCTGCCGCTTTCTGGAGTGCAACTCGTCCTCGCTCGCAACAAGGGTGGGGTCTGCGGCTTTTCGTTACTGCGGACGGTTGCGGATGAAGCAGAACTGTTACTGCTGGCAGTCTCGAAAGACTCGCAAAGCCAAGGCATCGGCGGCGCATTGCTCGACCACTTCATCGATCAGGGAAGGGAAGCCGGCCTCGCTCGCCTTCACCTTGAGGTCCGCGACGGCAACCCGGCGGTCGCCATGTATCAAGCCTTCGGATTCGAGGAGGAAGGTCGCAGGCGCAAATATTACACTGGCCGCGACGGCAGCCAACATGATGCGCTGACAATGGCCCTCAAGATTTGATTGATCGAAATCAAGACGAATAGTGTCTGACTATTGCCGCGTAACAAAAGGCGGCGTAGTGACCCCGCGACTGCGGAGGTGGGACGGGCCGCCACAGCATTTTCCAGCTCGGGGAAAATCCACATGTCAGACGAATCTCAAGACGAAATCCTGATCACCATGACCACCGAAATTGTCGCTGCTCATGTCAGCAACAATAGTGTTGCGGTAAATGACCTTCCGACACTGATTCAGAACGTTCACGGTGCACTATCAGGCCTTTCCGGCCGCGCCTCCCCGGAAGCGCGCCCGGAGCCCAAGGTGCCGATCCGCTCTTCGATCAAGCCTGACTATATTGTTTGCCTTGAGGACGGGAAGAGGCTGAAGATGCTGAAGCGTCACCTGATGACGCATTACCAGCTGACGCCCGACCAATATCGCCAGAAGTGGGGCCTTGCGGCCGACTATCCGATGGTCGCTCCCAATTATGCGGAGCAGCGCCGGACGCTGGCCAAGTCGATCGGCCTCGGCACCAAGCGCCGCAAGACCAAGGGCCGCTAAGCCTATTGCGGGGTAATTCGGCCGATCAAAGCCGGATTGCCCCGCACGCGCGCGCGCCCTAACTAACAAGCCATGACGCGTAAGATCGACATCGAGGCGCTGTGCGCCGACAAGGGCCTCCGCATTACGGAGCAGCGCAAGACCATCGCGCGCGTACTCGGCGACAGCGAGGACCATCCCGACGTCGAAACCCTTCACGCCCGCGCCGCCGCAGTGGATCCCAACATCTCGATCGCCACGGTTTACCGTACCGTCCGCTTGTTCGAGGAAGCGGGGATCCTGGAACGCCATGAGTTCGGCGACGGACGCTCACGCTACGAGGCAGCCTCGGAAGCGCACCACGACCATTTGATCGACGTCGAAACCGGCAATGTCATCGAGTTCGTCGATGACGAATTGGAGATGCTACAGAAGCGCATCGCCGAAAAGCTTGGCTTCCGGCTCGTCGACCATCGCATGGAGCTCTATGGGGTCGCTCTCAATCGCGGCCGCTGAGGAGCAATCCTCCCGCTTTCGCGCCTATTTCCGCCTCGCCGGGCTGCTTTTCATCTTCGCGATCTGCGCCCCGCCGCATTTCGTCTCCAAGCTCTTCGGACATTCACCCTGGCCGCGCCGCTTCCTGAAATGGGTGGCATGGGGTGCGGGCATCGACTTCCGGATGGACGGGCCGCAAGCCACGCGCGGCACCTTGCTCCTCTCCAATCATGTCAGTTGGCTCGATATCCCGATCCTCGCCGGCGCGACTGGCTGCGCGTTCGTCGCCAAGGCGGAGGTCCAGGATCATTGGTTCCTGAAATGGATCGCCGACCAGAATGAGACGATCTACATCGACCGCAGTGTCCTGCGCTCGATCCACGGCCAGCTCGATGCTTTGTCGAACGGATTGAAGCGTCCCCAACCCTTGACGCTCTTCCCCGAAGGCACCGTCAGCGACGGGAGCCGGCTGCTACCGTTCAAACCAAGCCTCCTCTCCGCTGTCGCGCCGCCGCCCGAAGGCGTCATCATCCGGCCGGTTGCCCTCGATTATGGGCGCCTGGCTCCGATCATTGGCTGGGGCACCGGCGAGCCGGGACTGCAGAACTTCTTCCGCGTGCTGGGGCTCAAGGGGCGACACAATGTCACGCTGCACATGCTTGGCGCACTTCCACCGGACGCGGACCGAAAACTCCTCGCCCGCCATGCCCACGACGCCATCGCCGCCGCGCTCGCGCCTTCCGGTATCGCCCCGGCTCGCGTATAGGCCGCGTCACCAATGACGGATTCCCCAAAAACATTTCGAGTCAAAAGCTTCGGCTGCCAAATGAACGTCTATGACGGCGAGCGCATGGCCGACCTGCTGGGTTCCCAGGGCCTGACCGCAGTCGCCGACAATGAGGATGCCGACCTCGTCGTCCTGAACACCTGCCACATCCGCGAGAAGGCGGCCGAGAAGGCCTATTCCGACATCGGCCGGCTGAAGCGCGAAGACGGCTCGCGACCGATGATCGCTCTGGCTGGCTGCGTCGCGCAAGCCGAAGGCGCGGAAGCCAAAGCGCGCAGCAAAATGATCGACATCGTCGTCGGCCCGCAGGCCTATCATCGCTTGCCGGAGATGGTCGCCGAGGTCGCGAACGGGAAGCGCCCGGTCGACACGGACATGCCTGCCCTCTCCAAATTCGGCGCCCTGCCCTCCCGCCGCAAGGTCGGCGCCAGCGCCTTCCTCACCGTCCAGGAAGGCTGCGACAAATTCTGCACTTATTGCGTCGTGCCGTACACGCGAGGCGCCGAGATCAGCCGCCCGTTCGCGGACATCGAAAGCGAGGCCCGCTCGCTAGTTGAAGGAGGCGCGCGCGAGATCACCTTGCTCGGCCAGAACGTCAACGCCTGGGAAGGCACGTGCGGCGGCCTCGATGGTCTCATCCGCGCCATCGCCCGTATCGATGGGCTGGAGCGCATCCGCTACACGACCTCGCACCCCGCCGACATGAGCGACGCGCTGATCGCCGCCCATGGCGAAGTCGAGAAGCTCATGCCCTATCTGCATCTGCCCGTGCAGTCCGGGAGCGACCGTATTCTCAAGGCGATGAACCGCAGCCACAGTGCCGAATCTTATCTTCGCACCATCGAAAAGGTGCGCGCGGTGAGGCCGGATATCGCGATATCCGGCGACTTCATCGTCGGCTTTCCGGGCGAAGGTGACGAAGATTTCACGCAGACATTGTCGATTATCGATGCAGTCGGTTACGCATCGGCTTATTCGTTCAAGTACAGCGCCCGTCCGGGCACGCCGGCGGCAGGGATGGGGGATCAGATCTCGCGGGAAATCATGGAGGAACGGCTGGCCAAGCTGCAGGAACGGATCATCAAGCACCAGCTTGCGTTTAACCGGTCGAAAGTGGGCATCGACACCCAGATCATGATCGACCGAAAGGGTCGCGGCGCCGGACAGATGGTCGGCAAGTCGCCCTGGCTGCAGTCCGTCCATGTCGTGACTGACGCACCGATCGGCTCGATGCTGGACGTCACGCTTACCAGCGCCGGCCCGAACAGCCTGGGCGGCGCGCTTAGAACCGCGCCCGTCCTGAGCGCCGCCGAAGGGGTGGCTGCCTGATGTCCAAACGTGATCTCGCCGCCGTCGGCGCCAACGATTCAGGCCGCGCCCGCCTCGAACTGGAGTTCGAGCAGCCCTATCTCCTCGGCCCCCTGTTCGGTGACTATGACCGCCACCTGGTGATGATCGAGGACCGCCTCGGCGTGAACATCGCCGCGCGCGGCAACCGGGTCATGATCGAAGGCGAACCCGACGCCGCCGCCCGCGCCCGCGACGTGCTCTACGGCCTCTACAACAGGCTCGACCAGGGCCATGACGTCGATACCGCAGCGGTCGAGGCCGTCATCGGCATGGCCGCCCAGCCCGCGCTTGACGGCATCATCAGCGAAGAAGTGGCCCAGCCGCCGCGCGTGATGATTCGCACGCGTAAGAAAACAATCGTTCCGCGGTCCCCGGTCCAGACGACCTACATGGAAGCGATCAACCGCGACGATATGGTGTTTGCGCTCGGACCGGCCGGCACGGGCAAGACCTATCTTGCCGTCGCCCAAGCGGTCGCCATGCTAATTAGCGGCCAGGTCGATCGCCTGATCCTTTCCCGTCCCGCCGTCGAAGCCGGTGAGCGCCTTGGCTTCCTGCCGGGCGACATGAAAGAAAAGGTCGATCCCTACCTGCGCCCGATTTACGACGCTCTATACGACATGCTCCCGACCGAGCAGGTCGAGCGGCGCATCGCCAGCGGCGAAATCGAAATCGCGCCCATCGCCTTCATGCGCGGCCGCACACTGAATGACGCCTTCATCATCCTTGATGAGGCGCAGAACACGACACCGGCACAGATGAAGATGTTCCTGACCCGCTTCGGCATGCGCAGCCGGATGGTCATCTGCGGCGACCCCAACCAGATCGACCTTCCCGACGCGGGCCGTTCGGGTCTTGCCGACGCGGTTTCGCGGCTCGAAGGCATTCGCGGTGTCGCCACCGTTCGCTTCTCGTCCGCCGACGTCGTCCGCCATCCGCTGGTCGGACGCATTGTCGATGCGTATGAGGGAGAGTCTGCGAAGAGAAGTACTGGCGTATGATGCTGGACGTCGCCATCGAAGCCGACGCGGAGTGGGACAGTAGAACCGGCTGGGAAGAGCTGGTGTCCAGGGCCGCGCAGGCCGCCGTCGCCGAAAGCGCCTTTCCGCAGCTCGCCGCCTCCGTCCGGCCGGTCGAGCTCAGCGTCCGCCTGACCAGCGACGAGGAAGTCCGCATCCTCAATGCCCAGTGGCGCCGCAAGGACAAGCCGACCAACGTCCTCTCCTTCCCTATGGCCGAAGCCTATGAGTTGGAGCAGGCCGACGACGAAGGCCCGGAACTGCTGCTTGGCGATGTGATCCTCGCCCACGGTGTCTGCGAACGCGAGGCGGCAGACAAGGCAGTGTCGATGGAGGATCACGCCGCGCATCTCGTAATTCACGGCACGCTGCATTTGCTCGGCTGCGACCATGAAAACGACGGGGACGCCGAGGACATGGAAGCACGCGAAGTCCGCGCGCTCGCACGCCTCGGGATCGCCGACCCGTATAAGGTCGACGCCTGATGGCGACGCGGCAGGACGACGAGGGCGGCTCAAGAATTTGGCGCGGAATGCGGGCCTTGCTGTTCGGCGGGGACCGCGAACCGACGCTGCGTGACCAGATCGAGGATGCGATCGACGAGGCGGAAGAGGGCAAGGAGGTCAGCGGCGACCTCAGCTCGCAAGAGCGCCTCATGCTCCGCAACATGCTTCACTTCGGTGATCGCACCGCCGGCGAAATTGCGGTCACCCGGGGCGAGATCGTCTCGGTTCCCGACACCATCAGCTTCGACGAGCTGGAGGCCAAATTCGCCGAAGCGGGCCACAGCCGCCTGCCTGTCTATGGCGAGAGCCTGGATGAAGTGATTGGCATGGTCCACATCAAGGACGTCTTCGTCGCGGCCCGCGACCCGTCGATCGATCGATCGCTAAACACGCTGATGCGCACGCCCTTGTTTGTGCCGGAGAGCATGGGGGTCCTCGATCTTCTCGCGAGAATGCGTGCCGAACGCATGCATCTTGCCATCGTCGTCGACGAGTTCGGCGGCACCGAGGGCCTCGTCACCATCGAGGACGTCGTCGAAGAAATCGTCGGCGACATAGAAGACGAACACGATGAGGAGGAAGCCAGTCGCCTCGTCCTCCTCGACGATGGCCTATGGGAAGCCGATGCCCGGCTGGAGCTTGAGGAGCTTGCCGAAGCGATTGATCCGCGCCTCGCGACCGACGAAGACGAGGTGGATACGCTCGGCGGGCTGGTTTTCCTGCTTGCCGGCAAGATTCCGGCCAAGGGAGAGCATGTGGTCCACCCCAGCGGCTGGCGGCTGGAAGCGGTGGATTCCGATCCGCGCAAGATCCTGCGCGTACGCCTCCATGCACCGGAAACGGGAACGCCCGAAGCCTAGTCTTTCGCGAACAGGTTCTCCGGGTTCGCCATCGCCTTGAATTCCAGTGCATTGCCCGAGGGATCGAGCAGGAACATCGTTGCCTGCTCACCCGGCTCGCCGGCAAAACGGATCGCCGGCGGGATGACGAATTCGATGCCTGACTTGACCAGGCGCTCGGCAAGTCCCTCCCAGTCCTTCATCGACAGTACGAGCCCGAAATGCGGCACCGGAACATCCTCGCCATCGACCTCGTTGCTCGCGCGGTGCGGAGCATTTTCAGGAGTCAGATGAGCAACGATCTGATGACCGTAGAGATCGAAATCGATCCAGCGGTCCGAACTCCGCCCCTCCGGGCAGCCGAGCAGCGTCCCGTAGAATTCACGGGCGGCGGCCAGGTCGTGAACCGGGAAAGCGAGGTGGAACGGCGGCATACCCATGCGCGAAGCCTGCTAGCCCCTTTGCCTCGCGTCGGCTAGCGAGGCGCGCGATGAAGTCCTTCGCACTCGCTTTCGGCCTTGGCATCCTCTCTGCCTTCGCATTCCAGCCGGTCGGCTGGTGGCCTTTGATGCCAGCCGCCTTTGCCCTGTTATGTGAGCTCATCAACCGCACCGGCTCGTTGCGGCGCGCCCTGCTGAACGGTTGGGGGTTCGGCCTCGGCCAGTTCATGCTCGGCCTCAACTGGATCGCTACTGCTTTCACCTTCCAGGCGAAGATGCCGGCGTGGCTCGGCTGGATCGCGGTCGTCCTCCTGTCGCTCTATCTCGCCGTCTATCCGATGCTCGCCGCGGGTCTCGCCTGGCGTTTTGGCCGACAGAAACCACTGGCGCTGGTACTGACCCTTGCGGGAGCATGGGCGGTGACCGAATGGCTCCGTGCCACGATCTTCACCGGCTTCGCCTGGAATCCGGTGGCGGTAACGCTCATCGACACACCTCTCCGGGCTATCGCTTCCGCCGTCGGCACCTACGGCCTCTCGGCAATCGTGGTCCTAATCGGCGGCCTGGTCTGGCTTGCTACGCAACGCGAATTCAAGCCCGCTGCCGCCGGTGCCGCGATCCTTGCCCTTGCTGCATTCGCCTTCTGGCCGCGAGCAGCGCTAGCCCCGGCAAATCCCAAGCCAGTCCGCATCGTCCAGCCGGACATCGGCCAGGAAGATAAATGGCGCGAAGGTTTCGGCGACGCGGCCGCCGACAAACTCGCCTCGCTCTCATTGCCCCGTGCAAGCCAGCCGCGCCTGCTGCTTTGGCCCGAGGCCGCGATCACCGAGCCCGTCACCGACGAGCGCCGCGATCCGCGCGCACAGATCCTCGCGCAATTTGAACGGATGCGGGCCACCCTTGTCCTTGGTCCCGGCGATACGCTGGTTACCGGCGGCATCGGCCTGACTTCGAAGGACGGCCACTTCCTGACCGGCGCAACCAACAGCGTCTACGCCATCGCTCCCGGCGGCCGCGTGCTGGGCCGCTACGACAAGGCGCACCTGGTCCCCTACGGCGAATATCTCCCGATGCGGCCTCTTCTCTCGGCGATCGGCCTTTCAAGGCTCGCGCCGGGCGATCTCGATTTCGACGACGGCCCGGGCGCGCGGACCATCGACCTGCCCGTGTTCGGCAAGATGGGAGTCCAGGTCTGTTACGAGATCATCTTCTCCGGCGAGGTCGCCGACCGCGCGCACCGCCCCGACTTCATTTTCAACCCGTCGAACGACGCCTGGTTCGGGCGCTGGGGCCCGCCGCAGCACCTCGCCCAGGCCCGGCTTCGCGCGGCGGAAGAGGGCATTCCGATCATCCGTGCGACTCCGACCGGCATTTCCGCCGTCGTCGATGCCGATGGCCGTCTTCTAAAGAGCCTGCCGTGGCATGCGGCGGGCCGGATCGACACGGTTATTCCGGCCGCCCGTGCTCCAACGCTCTTCGCCCGGCTCGGCAACGCTATTCCGGTGGTTTTGGGCTTTCTATTGATTGCAGCCGGCATTGCAGCCGGGCGGTTCCGACGCTACAGCGCCGCCAACATATAAAGATTTCCTTATATCAGGATTCATCGCCGAAATGCGCAGCTCTTATCTCTTCACTTCCGAATCGGTTTCCGAAGGCCATCCCGACAAAGTCGCTGACCAGATTAGCGACGCCATCGTCGACCTCTTCCTCTCCAAGGACCCGGAAGCGCGCGTCGCCTGCGAGACGATGACGACGACCAACCGCGTCGTCCTTGCCGGAGAAATCCGCGGTCGCGGTATCATGGACCAGGACGGAAATTGGGCGCCGGGCGTCCGCGAAGAGATCGAATCGACCGTCCGCGGCGTGGTGAAAAAGATCGGCTACGAACAGGCAGGCTTCCACTGGGATCGCTTCGACTTCGCCAACCACCTCCACCCGCAGTCTGCGCACATCGCGCAGGGCGTCGACGCCGGCGAGAACAAGGATGAAGGCGCGGGCGACCAGGGCATCATGTTCGGCTTCGCCTGCGACGAAACTCCGGACCTGATGCCGGCGACGCTCGATTACAGCCACAAGATCCTGGCCGAAATGGCCGCCGACCGCCACGCCGGCCGCGCGCCGTTCCTTGAGCCGGACGCCAAGAGCCAGGTCACTTTGCGCTTCGAGGAAGGCAAGCCGGCCAAGGCCACCGCCATCGTCGTCTCGACCCAACATGCACCGGGCTACGACAAGGGCGAAAAGCAGGCCGAGCTCCATGCTTATGTGAAGGACGTGGTCGCCAAGGTCATGCCCGCTGAGTTGCTGGGCAACGAAACCGTCTACCACATCAACCCGACCGGCAGCTTCGAGATCGGCGGCCCGGACGGCGACGCCGGCATCACCGGCCGAAAGATCATCGTCGACACATACGGCGGCGCGGCCCCGCATGGCGGCGGCGCTTTCTCGGGCAAGGACCCGACCAAGGTCGACCGTTCGGCCGCTTATGCCGCCCGCTACCTCGCCAAGAACATCGTCGCGGCCGGCTTTGCCAGCCGCTGCACGATCCAGCTCGCCTATGCGATCGGCGTGTCGAAGCCGCTGTCGCTCTATGTCGACACGCATGGCACGGGCAGCGTTGGCGACGACCGGCTTGAAGAGGCGATCGGCAAGATCGAAAAGCTCGGCGGCCTGACCCCGCGCGGAATCCGCACGCACCTCGCGCTCAACAAGCCAATCTACCAGGCGACCGCCGCCTACGGCCACTTCGGCCGCAAGTCGGAAGGCGATTTCTTCCCTTGGGAGAAGACCGATCTCGTCGACGATTTGAAGGCCGCGCTCGCGGCCTGAGTGGCCTCATGACCGCTCACAAGGCTGGCGACCCGACGACGCTCAACCGCCTTTACGGTCGGTCGAGCGGACATAAATTGCGCAAGGGCCAGGCTGACCTGGTCGCAACCTTGCTGCCCCAAATCTCGGTGCCGCCGGAAGGCGAACTCACGGCTGCAAGCCTGTTCGGCGAGGACCGGCCGCTGCACCTTGAAGTCGGGTTCGGCTCAGGCGAGCATCTCGCCTACCGTGCCGATTTGCTGCCCGACCACGGCTTCATTGGCTGCGAACCGTTCGTGAACGGCGTCGCCACCGCGCTCGGGCATATCCGCGACCAGCATCTCGGCAATGTCCGCATCCACATGGGCGACGCGCTCGAGGTACTCCGGCGGTTGCCGGACCAGTCGCTGACGATGGTCTATTTGCTGCACCCCGACCCTTGGCCGAAGGCGCGCCACGCCAAACGGCGGATGATCAACGACGGCCCGCTCGGCCTGATCGCCGCCAAGATGAAGCCGGGCGGCGAATTTCGCCTCGCGACCGACGATCCGACCTATCTCAACTGGTCGCTGATGGTCATGCAGCGCCACACCGACGACTTCGAATGGGTGGTCAAGGAACCCGGCGAGTGGCTCCGCTATCCGTCAGGCTGGCTGGAAACCCGGTACGCCGCCAAGGCCCGCCGGCAGGGCCGAGTCCCGCACCAATTCCGCTATCGGCGGCGCGAATCTTCACAATCTTCGCAGTGACGAAGGGGGCGCTCGAGCGCTCAAAGTTCGCAAAAGTCACACTCACATCGCCCGGGCGGGTGTGCGCGCACGCGCCAGTGTGCGGGAACGGGATGATCACGATGCGAATGAGCCATTGGCTCGGTTGCACAGTAGGATGGGTGTAGGACAGCGAAATCTAATGGCAGCTTTGGGTGGAAAGCGGACACTAACTCAAGCGCAGAATCCCTTGGGCAGTAACCGCAATGAACAGGATGCCCTCGGCTGAAACGAACGCCCAGAACTTTCCGGGGTCGTCGGCTCTGTTGACGTGGTGCCAGCTCGGCGGTGCTTGATAGAGGCGGATTTCTCCGGTCGTGAGATGTACCGTGAGACCTAAAAACAGGGCCAATGCTATGAAGCCTGCGAGTTGCGCGTCCATCATACGAATGTCGCACTGACTGGTAGCGTCCGCAATGGGTCGAAAGCTGCCACTAGCGTCCGGGCCAAACTAACCCGCCAGCCCCGGCAAACTCCGTTCCAGCCCGTCGAGCACGAACTGTACCGCCAATGCGGCGAGGATGACGCCGAGGATGCGGGTGATCATGGCTTCCAGCTTGGCGCCGATCAGCTTCATCAGCGGGCCCGCCGCCAGCAGCGCGACGAGGGTCAGGACCATAACCGCGGTCAGCGCGCCGAGGACGATCGCGCCCTGCGTCAGGCCTTCGGCCCGCGCCGACAGCAGCATGATCGAGGCGATGGAGCCGGGCCCGGCGATCATCGGGATGGCCATGGGGAAGACGCTGATATCCTCCGCCTCCGGCGTGCCCTTGATCTCTTCCGCTCGTTCTTCGCGGCGCTCGGTCCGCCGTTCGAACACCATGTCCAGGGCGATCATGAACAGCATGATGCCGCCCGCCAGCCGGAAGGCCGACAGCGAAATGCCCAGCGTTCGGAGCAATGGCTCGCCGAGGAGCGCGAAGAAGACGAGGATGCACCAGGCGACCAGCGTCGAACGCACGGCCATCTTGCGGCGGTGGGTGAGGTCCGTGCCGCTGGTCAGCGAGGCGAAGATCGGCGCGCAGCCGGGCGGGTCGATAATCACCAGCAAGGTGATGAAGGCGGTGGTGAAAAGCTCGATCACAGGCCGGCGGGCTCGCTGAGGCCTTCGCGGCGATGCGCGGCGACCAAAGTGTTCCGGAGCAGCATGGCGATGGTCATCGGCCCGACGCCGCCCGGGACCGGGGTGATCGCACCGGCCACTTCCTGTGCTTCGTCGAAGGCGACGTCGCCGACCAGCCGCGTCTTGCCTTCGCCCGCATCGATCCGGTTGATGCCGACGTCGATGACGGTCGCGCCGGGCTTCAGCCAGTCGCCTTTGACCATTTCCGGGCGGCCGACGGCAGCAACGACGATGTCCGCGCGGCGCGCGACATCGGGCAGGTTCTTCGTCCGGCTATGCGCGATGGTGACGGTGCAGCTTTCACCCAGGAGCAGCATCGCCATCGGCTTGCCGACGATGTTGGAGCGGCCGATGACAACGGCGTCGAGGCCGGACAAGGAGCCCAGCTCCTGTTTCAACAAATAGAGACAGCCAAAGGGGGTGCAGGGAACGAGCGCGTCCGCGGCTCCGGTCGCCAGCTTGCCGGCGTTGATGGGATGGAAGCCGTCGACGTCCTTGGCCGGGTCGATCGCCGCGATGACCTTTGCGCTGTCGATATGGCCGGGGAGCGGCAATTGGACGAGGATGCCGTCCATGGCGGGATCACGGTTCAGCCGGTCGACCAACGCGAGTAGTTCGGCCTCGCTAATGTCCGCGGAGAGGTTGTGGCTGACGCTTTCCATTCCCGCTTCGCGTGTCGCCTTGCCCTTGGAGCGGACATAGACGGCGCTGGCCGGGTCTTCGCCGACCAGCACGGTGGCCAAACCAGGGGCGCGGCCCGTAGCAGCGCGGAAGCGCTCGACCTCTTGCCCGACAAGGGAACGGACTTGCTGGGCGGCGGCGCGCCCGTCGATCAGGCGGGCCGCCATCGGCTCAG
>Ga0207701_10004114_pt1 | contig 14825 bp, 14 predicted proteins | sample KBSSwiSSwithPhiX_FD_184294 | JGI IMG/M metagenome (GOLD analysis project Ga0207701, IMG submission 184294) | Switchgrass rhizosphere bulk soil microbial communities from Kellogg Biological Station, Michigan, USA, with PhiX - S5 (SPAdes) (version 2) | ecosystem: Environmental > Terrestrial >... | reverse complement strand
CGCGATCGCGCACTGTCGCCGGGAGCGCCTCGCGAAGCTGCTCGTGAACGCAACCGGCCTGGTCGGGGTTCGCATTCCGTCCCTCGTCGACCGGTTCCTGATGGCGGAGGATTGGGCACAGGAAGCGAAGAGCATGGTGGCCGTGGCGCTCGTCGTCCATCCCGAATACATCCATCCCGAGAAATTCGGGGTCGTGGTCGCCGCGCGGTTCGGCCTGACGCTGGAAGTCGATGCCTCGGAGCTCAACGCGCTCGAGTGGCTGTCGGGCATCGCCTAGACGGCCGCGTCGACCCATGGCCTCCTCCCATCTCGACACCTTCATCTCGCGCGCCACTGCACGCAGCCGCGAGCTTGCCGAGCCCGCCGACTGCGTGCTCGCGCTCGCACCGCTGATGTTCGACCTGCTCGAGCGGGACAGGACGTTTCTCCTGCCGCAGCACTACCGCAGCAGCCCGGAAGGCTACTCGCGCAACCTCATCTACGAAGCGCCCGACGACAGCCTGTCGCTGTATTCGATCGTGTGGCTGCCCGGTCAATGGACGCCGGTGCACGACCACGGCAGCTGGGGCATCGTCGGCGTGATGGAGGGCGTGCTGGAGGAACGGAGCTACGTTCGCCTGTCACCCGACCGTGGCGCCGACAGCGAGATCGACCTCGCGCGCGGCGGCACGATCCTGCTGCAGCACGGCGCGGTCACGAGCTTCGTGCCGAACCCCGATCACATTCACCTGACCGGTGTGCCGGCCGAGCGGCCGCGCGCGGTCAGCCTGCACCTGTACGGCCGCATGATGAGCGACTTCAACATCTACGACGTCGAAGCGCGGACGCGCCGTCGCATCAACGTGGCGCACAACGAGAGCTGATTACTCGAGCTTCACGCCCGCATTCTTCACCACCTTCGCCCACAGCGCGGTCTCGTCGGCCACGAGCTTCGCAGATCGCTCGGGATCCGCCGCCACCACCGTCAAGCCGAAGTCGTTGAGCTTGTCGGCGACTTCGCTCGTCGCAAGCACCTTGGTGAGCGTGTCGTGGAGCTGCGTCACGATCGCGCGCGGCGTCTTCGCGGGCGCCGCGAACCCGATGATGATCGTGCCGTCCACGCCCGGGACGCCTTGCTCGGCGAACGTCGGGACGTTGGGCAACGACTTGAAGCGCGTGTCGCCGGTGATGCCGATCGCGCGGAACTTCCCCGCGTTGATGTGCGGGATGGCGGTGCCGGGCACGGCGAACAGCACGGGCACCTGTCCGCCCAGCACGTCGGTGACCGCGGGACCGGCGCCCTTGTAGGGGACGTGCACGAGGTCGATGCCCGCCGACGTCTTGAGCATCTCGGCCGCGAGGTGCACCGGCGTGCCGTTGCCGGCCGATGCGTAGGTGATCGTGCCGGGCTTGGACTTCGCCATCGCGACCAGCTCGCCGACCGTCTTCGCAGGGAAAGCGGGATTGACGACGAGCACGAGCGGGCCGCGAGCGATGAGCGAGATCGGTACCAGGTCGCGCTGGGCGTCGAACGGCATCGACGGATACAACGACGGGTTCGTCGCGAGCGCGGTATCGAACAGCGCGATGGTGTAGCCGTCGGGCGCCGACTTGGCGACCGCGTCGAGGCCGATGTTGCTGCCGGCGCCGCCGCGGTTCTCGATGACGATCGGCTGCTTCAGCGCAGCGCTCCATCCGGGGGCGATCATGCGCGCGACCGCGTCGCCGACGCCGCCGGGCGGGTAGGGCACGATGAGACGGACGGGCCTGCCGGGATAGACGTCCTGCGCATGGCAGGCGAACGAGACCGCGAGGAGCGCGAAGATGCGGATGAAGACGTTCATGCCCGACCTGCCGGCAGGAAGCGCGGGTCGCCGAGCCCGAAGCGCTCGAAGGCCATGTCGATGTCGCGGCGATCCTCGTCCGTCAGCGCGGGGAATGGCGCGCGCACGAACGTGTTGCGCAGGACGCCCTGCTTGACCAGCACGTACTTCATGCGCACGCGGTAGTCGCGCAGCGGCGCCCCCCAGCAGATGCGGGCGAGCGGTCCCAGCTTGTTCCACGACGCGTACGCCTCGGTCGCGCGTCCGGCCGCCGCGTGCTGCTGCATCTGCACGATCGCGGCGGTCGCGGTCGCCGCGAATCCGATCAGGGCGCCGTCGCAACCCATCAGCATCGCCTCGAGGATGAACGTGTCGCTGCCGGTGAGCACGCCGATCTTGCGCGGCGCCGCCGCGGCTTCCTCGATATTGGCGAGCGTGTTGTCGACGCTGAACGAGGCTTCCTTGATGGCCACCACGCCGTCGATCTTCGACAGTGCGGTGATCGCGCCCCGCGGGTAGGCCGCGATGTTGTTCTGGAAGGCGACGATCGGCACGCGAGCGCTTCGCGCGACGGCGCCGTGGTAGTCCTCGATCATCGGGATGGTGACGCCGCCCAGGAACGCGGGCACCGGGGGGAAGACCACGATGCCTTCGGCGCCGGCATCGACGAGCTTGCGCGACAGGTCCGTCGCGGCGCGCGTGTTCGTCACGCTCAAGCCCGCGAGCAGCGCACATGCGCCCGCGATCGTCGCCTTGCAGCGTCGCACGTTCTCCAGCTGCTCGCTTTCGTCGAGCGAGCTCACTTCGCCGACCGCCATGTTGATGGCGATCGCCGCCGGCCGCGCTTGGGCGACCTGCGCGACGTAGCGGTGCGTCGTTTCCCAATCGATGGCGCCGTTCTCCGTGAACGGCTGCACGGTCGCGGCGATGATGCCGGCCGACAGTTGCGCGGTCATGAGCCTCCTTCCGCCGGCGGCACATCCGCCGGCGATGGCTCGATCATACCGCACGGCGCGGCCGCTCCGGGGGGGCCCAATGATGATCATGTCGGGGCTCCGCCCGCCATCTCACCTATTGCACATGGCGGCTGAATCATTATCATATATGAGATGCACGAGGATTTCGCCGCCCTGCCGCGGTTTCCGTTTCGCCGGACCGATCCGACGCAGCCGCCGGCCGAATACGCCCGCGCCCGCGCCACCCGGCCGGTGTACCCGGTGTCGCTTTGGGACGGGCGCCGCGCGTGGCTCCTCACGCGCTACGACGACGTGCGCGCGGTGGTGGCCGACCCGCGCTTCAGCGGCGAGTTCGCCAATCCCGGCTTCCCCGCAGTCACCGCGGCACGGGTGGTCGTCGACCGGAACGAGCGCGCCTTCGTCGGCATGGACAATCCGCGACACGACCACTACCGGCGCATGTTCACCAACGAGTTCAGCGCCAGGCGGATGATGGCGCTGCGTCCGAAGATCGCAGCCATCGGCAACCGTCTGATCGACGACCTCCTGACGATGGCGCAGCCGGCGGATCTCGTGGCGCACATGGCCGTGCCCTTTCCGTCGCTGGTCATGTGCGACCTGGTGGGCTCGCCCTACGAGGACCACGTCTTCATCATGGAATGCGCAGCGGCGCGGCATGGGCTGACGCAGACGCCCGACCAGGCCGAGCGCAAGGCGCGCGAGCTCGCGGGCTATTTCCTGCAACTGATCGAGCGCAAGGAGCAAGCGCCCGGGGATGACTTCGTGAGCCGGATCGTTGCGGAGCACGTGCGCACGGGCAACCTCTCGCGCGAGGATTTCGCGGAGGTGGGTGCCATGATCCTGCGCGCGGGCCACGACACGACGACCAACATGATCGGGCTCGGCACGCTGCTCCTCCTCGATCACCCGGAGCAGGCGGCCGCGGTGCGCGACGACCCGGAGGTCGTGCCCGGCGCCATCGAGGAGCTCCTGCGCTACGTGAGCCCCGTCCAGTTCGCGCCGCGACGCGTCGCGCTGGAGGACGTCGAGATCGCCGGCGTGCTCATCCGCAAGGGCGAGGGCGTGTTCGCGCTCAACCCTGCCGCCAACCGCGACCCGGCGATGTTCGACGACCCCGACCGCCTCGACGTGCGCCGCGACGCGTCGCATCACCTGGCCTTCGGCTTCGGCATCCACCAGTGCCTGGGCCAGATGCTGGCGCGCATCGAGCTGCAGGTCGTCTTTCCGTTGCTGCTGCAGCGCATGCCGAACCTGCGCGTCGCGGCGAGGGAGGGCGAGATCCGGTTCAAGGACGACATGCAGATCTACGGCGTGCACAACCTGCCGGTGGCCTGGTCATGAGCACGTTCAAGGTAGCGGTCGACGAGGACCTCTGCATCGGCGCCGGCCAGTGCGTGCTCGTCGCGCCGCAGATCTTCGACCAGGACGACAGGGGCCTCGTGATCCTGCTCCATGCGACGCCGCCGCCCGCACTCCACGACGCGGCGCGCAAGGCCGCGAAGCTGTGCCCGGCCCGCGCCATCACGATCGAGGAACCCGACGCATGACGGCGCGGCGCGACCCTACGCCGCTCGCGCGTCACGTCGCGGCCGCGCGCCGGCCCAAGAAGGCATCGGAGCAGCTCGCCGACGAGATCCTGGGCTACATCGTCGATCGCAACCTCGCGCCGGGAACGCGCCTGGCGCCCGAGCGGCAGATGCTCGCGGACACCGGCCGCGCCCGCGGCACGTTGCGCGAAGCGCTGCGCCTCCTCGAAAGCCGCGGCGTCGTCGAGGTCAGGGCGGGGGCGGCCGGCGGGGCGTTCGTCCGCAAGCCGCAGCCCGCGGACCTGGGCGGCGCAATCACGACCGTGCTGCTCCTCGAGGGCGCGTCGATGCTCGACGTCCTCGCCGCGCGCGAGGACATGGAGGTCGCGGCGCTCATGCGCGCGGTACCGCGCATCAGTCCGCGGCATCTCGCGATCATGCAGGATTCGGTGAACTGCCTGCGCGAGCACATCGCCGACCGGGACCGCTTTCTGGTCGAGGCGGGCCGCTTCCATGCGGTCATCAACGAAGCGGCCATGAGCCCGGTGCTGCGCATCCTCAACGAAGCGCTTCGCGCGACGCAGATGTCGTCCACGAGCGATTTCGCGATGACCTACAGGAAGCGCGTGGCCGACGAGCACCAGGACATCATCGACGCGCTCGTCGAGGGCAACGCGCAACGCGCGATCGACCGCATGCGCACCCACGTGCACACGTCCGCGCACTCGTGGGCCGTGCGGCGTACGGCAGCCGCACCGGCCAGCGCGGCTTAAAATCCTGCCATGCAGCTCTCCGGCATTCGCGTCGTCGACCTCTCGCGCATCCTCTCGGGGCCGTTCTGCTCGATGTTCCTCGCGGACATGGGCGCCGAGGTCATCAAGATCGAGGACGTGGCGGAGGGCGATCCGGTGCGCAAGCAGGGCGTGCTGCACAACGGTTACAGCCTCTACTTCGCCTCGTTCAACCGCAACAAGCGCTCGATGACCCTCGACCTGCGCAGCGCTGCGGGCATGGCGGTGCTGCACAAGCTCATCGCCACCGCCGACGTCGTGATGGACAACTACCGGCCGGGCGTCATGGAGAAGATGAAGCTCTCGCGCGCCGAGCTCGAGGCGATCAAGCCGGACATCGTGTCCGCCCACATCACCGGATTCGGGCTCGACGGGCCGTACCGCGACCGGCCCGCGTTCGACTTCATCGCGCAGGCGATGAGCGGATTCATGAGCGTGAACGGCGACGCGGGCCAGGCGCCGATGCGCGCGGGTCCGCCGATCTCCGACCTCGTGGCCGGCGCGTATGCGGCGATGGGCATCTGCGCGGCCCTCGTGCGGCGCGAGCGCACCGGCAAGGGCGAGGAGGTCGCGACCAGCCTCGTCGACGGCATGGTGGCGAACCTCGCGTTCCTTTCGGCGCACTACTTCGGCACGGGCGAGCAGCCGCCGCGCACGGGCAACGACCACGGGCTCGTCGCGCCGTACGGCCTGTTCGACGCGAAGGATGGGCAGGTCGCGATCGCACCGTCCAACGACATGGTGTACGTCAAGCTCCTCGACGCGCTCGGTCTTTCGCACCTGAAGGACCATCCCGATTTCAACACCAATGCCGGGCGCTTCGAGCGGCGCACGGCGATCAACGCGATCGTCAACGAACGGATCGGCAAGCAACCGATCGAGCACTGGGTCGGCGTGCTCAATGCGGCAGGCGTGCCGTGCGGCCGCGTGATGAGCCTGCCGGAGGTATTCGAGGACCCGCAGATCCGTCACCAGCAGATGCAGATCACGATCGACCATCCGGTGCACGGGAAGCTCGACGTGCTGGGCTTCCCCATCAAGTTCACGAAGGACCCGTGCGTCGTGCATCGGCCGCCGCCGGTGCTCGGCGCGGACACGGACGACGTCCTGCGCGAGCTCGGCTTCGACGACCAGGAGATCGGCTCGATGCACGAGCGAAGAATTGCCTGAGGAATCGGTCATGGACTATGCAACCCCATCGCGCGAACGTCCCCGCGTCCGCGTCACCGAAGTCGGCACCCGCGACGGCTTCCAGTCGGAAGAGCGATTCATCGACACGGCGGTCAAGGCGGAAATCATCGATGCCCTGATCGCCGCAGGCGTACGCCACATCGAGGCCACGTCGTTCGTGAGCCCGCGGGCGGTGCCGCAGCTTGCCGATGCGCATGAGATGCTGTCGCTCCTCACGCGGCGCAAGGACGCGAGCATCGCGGCGCTGGCGCCCAACGCGCGCGGCGCCGAGCGTGCGCTCGGTGCGGGTGTGGACGAGATCGTGTGCTTCGTGTCGGCGAGCGAGATGCACAACCGCGCCAACCTCAATGCGTCGATCGACGAGTCGCTTGCGAACGTAGACGAAGTCGCGGCCATCGTGCGCGGCAAGGTGCACGTGCGGGGCGCGGTCGCCTGCGCGTTCGGCTGCCCGTTCGAGGGCGAGGTGCCCGTGGAGGCCGCCATGCGCGTCGTCGACCACTACGCGAAGCTGGGCGTGGATGCGCTGACGCTCGGCGACACGACGGGCATGGCGACGCCGCCGACCGTCGCCCGGCTGGTCCAAGCGGTCGCCGAGCGGTATCCGTCGCTCCCGATCGCGCTCCACTTCCACAATACGCGCGGCGTCGGCCTTGCCAACGTGATGACCGGCCTCGACCTCGGCGTGCGCGAGTACGAGTCGTCGATCGGCGGACTCGGCGGGTGCCCGTTCGCGCCCGGCGCCACCGGCAACATCTGCACCGAGGACCTCGTCTACCTGCTCGAGGAATCCGGGTTCGACACGGGAATCGACCTCGACGCGTTGATCGGCGTCGCGCGTCGTGTAGAGTCCGTCATCGGCCGCCAGTTGCCGGGACAGGTGATGAAGGCGGGCCCGCGGCTTCGCAAGTACGCGCTCGAGGGCGCGCGACGGGCGCAAGGCTGACCAGTCATCGCTACAGGAGGAACTTCGATGTTTCGCTTCGTCGTGGCGGCGCTCGCCGCCGTCGTGCTTGCCGCGCCGCTTTGTGCGCAGGACTATCCGTCGCGCCCCATCCGTCTCATCGTTCCGTTCCCGCCGGGCGGCGGCACCGACGCCGTGTCGCGCCTCGTCGCGCAGGAGCTGTCCAAGCAAACCGGGTGGACGGTCGTGGTCGAGAACAAGGCCGGCGCCGGCGGCATGATCGGCCTGCAGGAAGCGGCCAAGGCCCGCAACGAGGGTTACGACATGGTGATGGGCCAGGTCGACAACATCGTGATCGCGCCCGCGGTGCAGCGCACCGGCATCGTCGATCCGGTGAAGGACCTGACCCCGGTGATCCAGGTCGCGAGCTCGCCGTTCCTGTTCATGGCGGCGACGGGCTCCAAGTACAACACGCTCGGCGACTGGGTGTCCGAGGCGAAGGCGAATCCCGGCAAGCTCACGTATGGCACCGCCGGCTACGGCACGTTCACGCACCTCGCCGTCGAGCTCCTGCAGAACGCGGGCAACTTCAAGGCGGTGCAGGTGCCTTACAAGGGCGCGTCGCCCGCGATCACCGATCTGCTCGGCGGCCACATTCCGATGGCGGCGCTGTCGATCGCGTCCGGCATGCCGCACATCCAGGGCGGCAAGGTGAAAGGGCTCGCGGTGACGTCGGCTGCGCGCAGTCCCGCGCTGCCGGACGTGCCGACCGTCGCGGAGTCCGGGTTCCCGGGCTTCGAGGCGAACGGCTGGCTCGCCATCTTCGTGCCCAACGGCACCCCGCCCGCGGTAGTCGCGAAGCTGAACGCGGAGATCGGCAAGGTCATGCAGAGCGCCGAGATGAAGAAGCAGCTGCTCGCGCAGGGCGTGGAGGCGCGCACCAGCACGCCCGAGCAGTTGGGCGCGATGGTCAAGAGCGAGACCGCGAAGTGGGGCAAGATCATCACCGACGCGGGCATCAAGGAGTAGCGCGCGCGCATGCGCATCGCCGACGTCCGCATCCACGTGCTCGCAAGTCCGCTTGCCGAGCCGTTCGCGTTCTCGCAGGGGTGGGTCAGGCAGCGATCGGCCACGCTGGTCGAGGTGATCACCGACGACGGCGTGACCGGCTGGGGCGAGGCCTTCGCGCAAGGCCTCGAGCCGCCGCAGATCGCGGCCGCGGTCATCGAGAGCGCGCTGGCGCCGCTGGTCGTGGGCGCCAATCCGCTCGACACCGAAGTCCTGTGGCACCGCATGTACCACATGACGCGCGACTACGGGCGCAAGGGATCCGTGATCGCCGCGATCAGCGCGATCGACATCGCGTTGTGGGACATCGCAGGCAAGGTGCGCGGCGCGCCGGTTCACGCGTTGCTCGGCGGCGCCTTTCGCACGCGCGTGCAGCCGTATGCGACGGGCTTCTACCGCATTCGCGGGCAGGGCGAGGCGCAGCGTCTCGCGGAGGAAGCGCTTCGCCACTTCGAGGCGGGCTTCGCGCTCATGAAGGTCAAGCTCGGGTATGGCGTCGACGACGACATGGCGTGCATGCGCGAGATCGCGCGCGCGATCCAGGGCAAGCCGATCCGCTTGATGGTCGACACCAATCACGCATACGGACGCGCGGAGGCGCTGCGACTCGGCCGCGCGCTCGACGAGTACGACCTGCGCTGGTACGAGGAGCCGGTGGTTCCCGAGGATCTGCGCGGCTACGCGGAGTTGCGCAGCAAGCTCGCGACACCCATTGCCGGCGGCGAGAACGAGCACACGCTCTACGGCTTTCGCGAATTGCTGGCCGCGAACGCGGTCGACATCGCGCAGCCCGACGTCGGGTCGTGCGGCGGCATCACCGCCATGCGCCACATCGCAGCGCTCGCGCAGTCGCACGGCGTGCAGGTGAATCCGCACGTCTGGGGATCGGCCATCGCGCAGGCCGCTTCGCTGCAGGTCATCGCGGCGCTGCCCAACGCGCACCATTCGATCCATGCGCAGGAGCCGATCCTCGAATTCGATCGGTCGTCGCATCCGTTCCGCGAGCAGCTCGTCGCCGAGCCGGTGCGCCAGGTCGGGGGGTGGGTGGAGGTGCCGACACGTCCGGGACTCGGCGTGGAGGTCGACCGGGCGACGCTCGATCGCTACCGGGTTCACTAGGCGCCGCGTCTTATACTGATCCATGCGCCCCATGCGAGAGGGCGCCAACGAACGGAGGAAATCGATGGTCCTGCAACGCCGCATCGTGATGCGCGGGTTGTTCCTTGCGGTGGCGTGCCTCGGCTTGGGCGTGCCGGCGACGTCGGCTCTCGCGCAAGTGCCCGCGGGATATCCGAGCAAGTCGATCCGCTTCGTGGTGCCGTATGCGCCGGGCGGATTGCCCGACACGGTGGCGCGGGTCATCGCGCAGCGCCTGCAGGACAGGATCGGGCAATCGGTGATCGTCGAGAACCGTCCGGGCGCCAACGGCGCGGTGGCAGCGGCGGCGATGTCCAACAGCCCGCCCGACGGCTACACGTTCCTCGTGACCGACGGGTCGATGTTCTCCATCAATCCGAAGATCTACGCGAAGCTCGACTACAACCCGTCCAAGGACTTCGTTCCCGTCGCGCTCATCGCACGCGCGCCGCTCTTCCTCGCAGCGGTCCCGAACCTGCCGGCCAGCTCGCTGAAGGATCTCGTCGCTTACGCGAAGGCGAATCCCGGCAAGGTCAATTACGGCTCGTCAGGCATCGGCAGCACGCACCACCTGACGATGGAAGCGATCAAGTCCGAGTACAAGCTCGACATGGTGCACGTCCCGTTCAAGGGCACGGGCCAGTCGGTGCCGGCACTGGTGGGCGGGCAGGTCGAGGTGTTGTGGTCGGCATATCCGTCGCTGGCGGGATTCGTGAAGGACAACCGCGTGAAGCTCCTCGCGACCAACAGCGCGAAGCGCTCGCCGCAAGCGCCCGAGGTGCCGGCCGTCGCCGAGACGATCCCCGGCTTCGACTTCGCGCCCATCGTTGGCATCCTCGCGCCCACGGGTACGCCGAAAGCGATCATGGACAAGATCGCGGCCGACGTGGTTGCCGTGACGAAGACGCCCGAGGCGCAGAAGCAGCTCGCAGGATCGGGCATCGAAGCGGTCGGCGGCGGCTCGGACGATTACGCGAAGGCGATCGCGGACGAGAACGCGCGCATGGCCAAGGCGATCGACGCGGCGGGCATCAAGCCGGAGTGAGTGCGGCGGCTACGCTACGCGAGCATGGACGAGCCGCTCAATCCGGACCTGACCCTGCGCCTGCGCGTGCAGGACGCGCAGATGGTGGCGCAGGACATCCGGCAGTTCACGCTGGTCCAGGCGGACGGCGCGGAGCTGCCGGAGTTCACGCCGGGGTCGCACATCCTCATCCAGGCGCCGAACGGCGCCACGCGCCGGTACTCGCTGTCGAGCGCGCCGCAGGACCGTGATCACTACGCGATCGCCGTGAAGCGCGAGCCGGACGGCCGCGGCGGGTCGATCAGCATGGTCGACGAGATCCAGGTGGGTGACGTGCTCTTCGCGTCGCCGCCGCGCAACGAGTTCGAGCTCAAGGAGAATGCGCCGAGCTACACGTTCATCGCGGGCGGCATCGGCATCACGCCGGTGCGCTCGATGATCCGTCATCTCGCCAACACGAGCGACCGCCCCTGGAAGCTCTACTACCTCAGCCGCGACCCGTCGATGACCGCGTATCGCGAGGAGCTTGCCGCGCCCGAGTTTCGCGGCAAGGTGATCGTGCACCACGACAACGGCGATCCCGACCGCGCGCTCGACCTGTGGCCCGTGCTCGAGAAGCCCAAAGGCCACGTCTACTGCTGCGGCCCGAAAGGGCTGATGGACGCCGTGCGCGACATGACCGGGCACTGGCCGTCGTCGGCCGTGCACTTCGAGGACTTCGCCTCGCGCAAGACCGCGCGCGTCCTGGACGACAAGCCGTTCGTGGTGCACTTTCTCGGCGAGCCGATCGACGTTCCCGCGACCACCTCGATCCTCGAGGCGCTGCGCGCCCGCGGCCATCGCATCCCGAGCTCGTGCGAGAGCGGCACGTGCGGCACCTGCCGCATGAAGCTCCTCGCCGGCATTGCCGACCACCGCGACCTCGTGCTGACGGACGAGGAGCGGCTCACCAACATCATGGTGTGCGTGTCGCGCGCGCAGTCGCCCGAGCTGACGATCGCGCATGAATAACGACCAGGCGCCATTGCGCATCGGCGCCGCGGGACTCGGCCGCGCCTTCATGCTCATGCTGCCGACCTTCGTCGCGCATCCGCGCATCGAGCTCGTCGCCGCGTCCGATCCGCGCGAGGAAGCGCGCCGTGAGTTCGAGCGCGAGTTTGGCGGGCGCGCGTACGCGACGGTCGAGGCGATGTGCGAGGACCGCAACGTCGACGCGGTGTACATCGCCACGCCGCACGAGCTGCACGCGCACAACGTCGTCGCCGCGGCAGCACGCGGCAAGCACGCGCTCGTCGAGAAGCCGATGGCGATCAGCCTCGCCGAATGCCAGGCGATGATCGACGCCGCGGCATCGGCGGGCACCACCCTGGTGGTCGGCCACAGCCACGGGTTCGACCTGCCGTTCGCGCGCACGCGCGAGCTCATCGCGAGTGGGACCTACGGCGGCGTGCGCATGATCACCGCGCTCAACTTCACGGACTTCCTCTATCGCCCGCGCCGGCCGGAGGAGCTCGACACCGCGAAGGGCGGCGGCGTCGTGTTCAGCCAGGGCGCGCATCAGGTCGACATCGTGCGGCTGCTCGGCGGCGGCATCGTGCGAAGCGTGCGCGCGCACACCGGCGCCTGGGATGCGTCGCGCCCGACCGAGGGCGCGTACGCAGCGCACCTCACCTTCGCGGACGGCACGTTCGCGTCGCTCGTGTACAGCGGGTACGCGCACTTCGACTCGGACGAGCTCGTCGGATGGATCGGCGAGATGGGCCACCCCAAGGACCCCGCGAAATACGGCGCGACGCGCGCGGCGCTGCGCGGCGGCATGTCCGCGGCGGAAGAGGAAGCGTTGAAGTACAACCGAGCTTACGGGAAGACGTCGTCGACGAGCGCTGCGCCGGTGGCGCACAACCAGTTCGGCATGGTCATCGCCTCGTGCGACCGTGCCGACCTGCGGCCGCTGCCGGACGGCGTGATGGTGTACGACGATGCACGCACGTGGCTCGACGCGCTGCCGCCGCCGGGCGTTCCGCGCGGCGAGGTGATCGACGAGCTCTGCGACGCCATCGCCGGCGTGCGTCCCGCGACGCATTCGGGCGCGTGGGCGATGGCTACGCTGGAAGTCTGTCTTGCAATCCTGCAATCGTCGCGCACGGGCCGCGAAATCGAGCTCGAGCACCAGGTGGCGGTCGCAGCGTCAGGAGAACGAGCATGTTGACCCGGGAAGAGAACGAGCTGTTGTGCCGCATCGAGGGCGATGCGCCGATGGGACAGTTGATGCGCAGGCACTGGCAGCCTGTGTGCCTGTCCGAGGAAGTGAGCGAGGCCGACGGAAGTCCGGTACGCGCGAAGATGTTCGGCGAGCCGCTCGTCGTCTTTCGCGACACGGACGGGCGCGTCGGCGTGATGGACGAGTTCTGTCCGCACCGACGTGCATCGCTCTTCTTCGGCCGCAACGAGGAGTGCGGGCTGCGCTGCCTGTATCACGGCTGGAAGATGGACGTCGAGGGCAACGTCATCGAGATGGTGTCGGAGCCGGCCGAGAGCACGATGGCGCAGAAGGTGAAGCACAGGGCGTATCCGGTCGAGGAATGGGGCGGCTTCGTGTGGGCGTACATGGGGCCGAAGGAGACGATGCCCGCGTTTCGTCCGCCGCAATGGGCGCCGACGAAGGACACGCGCGTGAGCGTTGCGAAGGCAATCGTCCCGTGCAACTGGGCGCAGGTGCTCGAGGGCGCGATCGATTCCGCGCACAGCTCGAGCCTGCACTCGTCCGACATGGTGCCCGCGCGCGTGGGCAGCGCGGAAGCGACGGAGAAGACGTGGCTGCGCCCGTCGACCGACAAGGCGCCGCGCCTCCAGGTCGAGCGCGCGGGATACGGCTTCCGGTATGCGGCCATTCGCCGGCCGATCACCAATGCCGCGGCCACGGATTACGTGCGCTCGACGGTGTTCGTGGCGCCGGCGACCGCACTCATTCCGCCGAACAACAAGTACAACGTCGCCAACATCAACGTGCCGCGCGACGACACGAGCACCGCGTTCTACTTCATCGCGTGGGGCCATCCGCACAACACGCCGGATGTGGAAACGTGGCGCAAGTTCCTGGGGCAGCGCGTGGGCATCGACCTCGACGCTACGTACCGGCCGTTGCGCGGCGTCGACAACGATTTCTGGCAGGACCGCAATGCGATGAAGGCGGGGAACTTCACGGGCATCACGGGATTTCCCAACCAGGACATCGCGATGTGGGTCACGATGGGACCGATCGCCGACCGCACCCACGACCGCCTCGGCGCGAGCGACCTCGCGGTCGTCGAGTTCCGCAAGCAGATGGTCGCGGCGGTGCGCGACTTCGCCGACGGCAAGCCCGCGATCGGCACCGGCGATCTCGCCGTGCCCGCCAGGGTGTGCTCGTTCCAGGCCATCGTGCCGAAGACGGTCGACTGGAAGGCGTACGACGTCAAGCCCGTGTGGGAAACGCCCGGGCCGGTCCTCGAGCCGTCATACGACGTCTGAAGAACTGCATATGTCGAAGCTCAAGCTGTCGCTGGCGTGCTGGAACTACGACCGCACGCGCGCATTGCAGGACGGTTCCGTGCAGCCGGACGGGATCGACCTCACGTATCTCGACCTGCCGGTGGAGGAGACGTTCTTCCGCATGCTGCGCAACCGCGAGTTCGACGTGGCCGAGCTGTCGCTGTCGTCGTACAGCGTGTCGATGTTCCGCGAGCCGCGGCCGTTCGTTGCCATTCCGGTGTTTCCGTCGCGCTTCTTTCGCCACTCGTCGATCTACGTGAACGCCAGCGCCGGCATTCGCGAGCCGCGCGACCTCATCGGCAAGCGCATCGGCGTGCCCGAGTACCAGATGACGGCGCCGGTGTGGATCCGCGGCATCCTGAGCGAGCACTACGGCGTGCCGGTGGACAGCGTGACGTATTTTTCCGGCGGCGAGGAGGAGCCGGGGCGCACCGAGAAGATCGCGCTCGACCTGCCGCCCAACATCAAGGTGCAGCCGATCGGTCCCACGCAGACGTTGTCGGCGATGCTCGCGAGCGGCGAGATCGACGCCCTGCACACCGCGCGCATGCCGTCGACGTTCTCGCCCGATGGCGGTCCGGTGCGGCGACTCTTCCCCGACTTCAAGACGGTCGAGCAGGACTACTTCCGCAAGACCGGCATCTTCCCGATGATGCACACGGTCGCGATCCGGCGCGACGTGTACGAAGCCAACCGTTGGATCGCGCAGTCGCTCATGAAAGCGTTCGTGGAAGCGCAGCGGCGAACGTACGAGGACCTCTACGTCACCGCGGCGCTGAAGGCCATGCTGCCGTGGCTCACGTCGCACGTCGAGGAAGCGCGCGCTCTCATGGGTGACGACTTCTGGCCGTACGGCTTCGCGCGCAATCGATCGACG
>Ga0207701_10004113_pt1 | contig 14826 bp, 13 predicted proteins | sample KBSSwiSSwithPhiX_FD_184294 | JGI IMG/M metagenome (GOLD analysis project Ga0207701, IMG submission 184294) | Switchgrass rhizosphere bulk soil microbial communities from Kellogg Biological Station, Michigan, USA, with PhiX - S5 (SPAdes) (version 2) | ecosystem: Environmental > Terrestrial >... | reverse complement strand
CGAGAACTGCGTCACCTTCCTGGATCCGCTGATTGAATCGTGGGACATCGACTTCGCGACGTTCGCGATGGAGATCGTCCTGAACCACCGCCTCGCGCCAGGGCGCCCGAGAAAATTCGAGTTCGTGGAACGGCAACACGCGCCAGAGATCAACGAGGAGCCCGGGCTCCAGGCCTTTCTTCAGGATCCATCTCTGAGGGGGGATGCGACCGCCGAGGAAATCGAGTTTCTCAAGAAGTTGCAATTCAGCAGACACCGGCCAACCCCGCTCTATTACTACCGGGAGCTGCAGAACCTGCGAGACCCACTCCACTTTCGCCGCGCCGTCGATACGGCATCCGGTGACGTGCCCGACTAGTCTGTACGTTCTCTGCTCGAGTACCGGTTCAGCAGCTCAAGGAGCTTGGCCGCGGCTTTGGGCGGCCGCGCGCCCTCTCTCACGATGGCGCGGTTCCCCAGTTTCTTGCCATACAGCGCGGCGTTGTCATCCAGATCCTCGCGGAGCGTCGCTCCCTCCAGGGCCACGCCCACAAACAGCCCTTGCGTGCGCGACCACGACAGAATGTCGGCGTGCATTTGGGCATCCGTTTGAGCCGTGGCCGTCCGTCCCACGGGACCAGCCGCCGCGGAACCTTCCGCGCCCAGAGTGAATTTGCTTGCAAGCAGCTTGTCCGCTCCCCGTTCGCTCATGACCAACATGATCACGTCCGTCGATGAACCGCCTATCTGGAAACCCACGCTCCCGCCTTCGATGCGGACCGTGCCGGGCGCAGACCAACCGGTTCCGCCCTTGTTTCGACAGGCCAAGTATCCTTTCCCGTATTTGCCGCCAACGCCGAATGCAGCGGTCTTGAGGTCCGGAACAATGACGATGCAATAGGACTTCTCGAGGAGATCCTGAGGAATACCCTTATCCGGCGCCGCCATAATCTCTGAAAACACCGCCGCCGCGTCATCGAGTCGCTTTCCCGGCTCCTTCTCCTGCGCCAGCAGCGGCGTGAGCGCCAACGTCGTAGCCATCGTCGTCGCGATAATCAATTTCACTGTGTACCTTCCCTCTGCATGACTCTGTCTGTCCGCCCGCGCGTCGGTCGCATCACGGTGCATCCAGGCGCCTCGCGAAACGTCCTGACCCGAGTCGGCAGCCAGAACTTCTGCTCCAGTCTCCACCTTTGAAGGAGGCCGAGATGTTCCGTTTGGAACACCTCGATCGGCAGGATGAGGTCCAGGATGGAAGGGCCTCGAGCGTTCCGGAAACTGCAAGCGACGTCAGGCCTCTGATGCGCGGATGTCGAAGGAGAATGACCATGCTGTGTGCGGGCGGCGCGTGGTCTGACCGCCACCCCCAGGAACGGAGTAGAACCTGGACGACCTGTTGAAATCGGTGCGACCCTGGGTGACGTTCGCCGGTGGGGTGCTCGTCGTCGCGGTTCTGTACTGGGCGCAAGCCGTCCTCGTGCCATTCGCGCTTGCCATCCTGCTTACGTTCGTCCTGACGCCACCCGTCACCTGGCTTCAACGGTGGATCGGTCGGGTCCCTGCCGTACTGCTAGTGGTTGCGCTGGTGTTCGCGGCGCTCGTTCTCGCCGGTTGGGGTCTGACGCGGCAGATAGACAAACTCGCCGAGGACCTGCCCGGCTATCGTGCCAACATCCGAACGAAGATCGCCGACGTGCGGAATGCGAGCAGGGGCGGCGCCGTCGAAAAGCTGCAGGAAACGCTGGAAGGTATCAAGACTGATCTGGGAACGGAAGCGCCGAAAGGAACCGTGTCGCGCCCCGTTGTCGTGACTTCCAATCCGGCGACGGGGTTTTCGGCCTTCGCGTGGCTTGGGCCCGTCGTTGGACCGCTGAGCACTGCGGGCCTCGTTGCGGCGATGGTCGTCTTCATGTTGCTCGAACGCCGCGATCTCCGCGACCGCCTGATCGGTCTGATTGGGCACGGACAGCTCGCCACGACCACGAAAGCATTCGACGAGGCGGCGGGGCGCGTCAGCCGGCAACTGTTGATGCAGTCGCTCGTCAGTCTGCTGTACGGCATCGCGATCTTCGTCGGGCTGTACTTTCTCCACGTCCCTTACCCATTGGTCTGGGGAATCCTCGGTGCGGCGTTACGATTCATCCCCTACGTCGGTCCCGTGCTCGCGGCTGGTGCCCCGATTCTCGTCAGCCTCGCGGCGCTGAACGGATGGACTGGCCCCTTGATGGTCCTCGCTCTGTTCGTCGTCCTCGAACTGCTCACGAATCTCGTGCTCGAAACCGCGCTCTATGCAGGAGCGGTCGGCGTATCGCAGGTGGTGCTGCTCGTGTCCGTCGCGTTTTGGACGTGGCTGTGGGGACCGCTCGGATTGCTCATGGCAGCGCCGCTGACCGTGTGTCTCGTCGTGGTAGGCAAGCACGTGCCCGGCCTTGCGTTTGTCGGTCTGGTGATGGACGTCGCTCCAGCGCTCGCACCTGAGTACGGCTTCTATCAGCGCCTGGTGGCTCGCGACCAGAGCGAAGCGGCCGAATTGATCGACCACCACATCAAGACGGAGCCGCCGGCCTCGGTGTACGACGCGCTCCTGCTGCCGGCACTCAGTTATGCCGAGCGTGACCGGTTGGAGCGCCGGCTCTCGTCAGAAGAAGAAGCGGCGGTGATCGATGCGACGCGGGAGTTGATTTCGGACGCGGCCGGGATCATCCGCCGCCACGCGGAGACGGAGCCACCCGCCGCGGTAGCCGATGCCCCGCTCGTGGGACCGCGCGAGCCGCTGCGCGTACTGGGCTACGCGGTCAACGGGGGCGCCGATGAGGTGGCGCTCGAGATGCTGGCACATCTGCTGGACGATGTACCGATCGCCATGGAGATCACTGGTACGCGCATGCAGGCGGTGGAATTGATATCCCTGGTAGAAGACCGAGCATTCTCTGTGGTGTGCTTCGCGGATCTTCCACCCAGCTCGTCGTCGAAGACACGCTATCTTGTGAGAAGACTTCGAGCGGCACTGCCAGCGTTGCCAATCACGGTGGGACGATGGGGACCACCGGCGATGGCGGACGAGAGCTCGCAGGGACTCCTGGACGCAGGCGCCAATCATGTCGCCTCTCTGTTGCTCGAGAGTCGGAACTATTTCGGTGGTCTGCTGGAGATGTCCCGCCTTTCAGTGACGGACACCGCAGACACCCCCCGCCTCGCGACACCTCCTTCCATCGGTCGCCGGTCAGCTTGAACTGAAAGCGCCAGCCTTTGTCCCGCGATCGGTACGACATTGAACAGGCTCAGGGCGAGACGATCTGTGCGAAACGTCTTAACGGCGTGGGGCAGGTGGGCGAGTGTCGTTTGGGCCGTTGGGCGATCAAGCGTCGTGCCGTGATTGATCGGATGCGCGCATCACAGCTGCACCTAACGAGCTCTGATTTCCTTGGACGGCATCCGGCAAACGCCGGAGGGCTCCCACGAGCAGGTCCAGTTCGGCTTGGAGCTGTGCGATTCGCGTGAACTGCATGCGCAGCTCGCGTTCCGCAGCGGCGAGCCGCTTCTCGACGGACCACGTCGGTGATGAAGGAAAGCGGCGGATGACTCGCGCGCGCGAGGCACTCGGTACTGACGCGGATCTCTCAACTGCCATGGGCGAACATCTCCTATCCCCCGTAGCGTATGCCGAGCTCAAGAGGAAAGATGTACTGAATGGAACACGCTCAGCGCTGGTAGCACGAAGCCCTGAGGATGTTCTGTTCGGGACATCGCTCGTGCGGCGCTTTTGGTACTTTGCGTAGGAAGGTCCATGGGCATCAATGTCAAACGAACGCATTCCTTCGAAGCGGCGGTCGAAGCTGCGCGACGGCGCACCGAAAGCGGATACGCGCAGTAAGGATCCCCCAAGCGACCGCCCGCAAGCGGAAGTGCCGGTCGTCCTCGCGCTAGCCGAAGCCGCCAGACGCGAGGCGGAGCAGGTCAGGCGAGTCGCTGAGGAGACCCGCGAAGCCGGCGAACACGGCCGCAAGAGGGCTGAAGTGTGGCGGGAGGGGCGAGAACAGCTCCGAGAAGTGGCTGAGACTGCGCGCGCCGCCGGCGAGGAGGCGCGGCTCGCGGCCGAGAGCGCGCGTGATGCCGCGGTGGAATCCGTCAATGCGACCGCTGAGAGTTTGAAGACGACGCTCGAACAGATGTCAGTGGTCGAGGAAATGCGCCGGATTCTCCGGGACATACGCGACACGAAAAAGCTGGAGTCCAACTAGGCGTAACATCGCCAGCTGTTGCGCAATCATTTGTCCTGACCCCGGCAAATCCCCGTCACACGATCGCGACAGCTGACGTGATGACCCTCGGCAGATCGACCGCGAAAACACATCCGCGGCCCGGAAGGCTCCGCACCGAGATCCTTCCATCGTTCACTTCAGCTCCCCAGCGACTGAACGCAAGCCCGAGGCCCAAGCCGGTCCGGTCCGCGTGACGTTGCGCGAATGCTTGGAAGAACTCGTCGACGTTCCCCTCAGGCAAGCCGCCGCACTCGTCTTCGACCTCGAGAAGCACGCGGTCGGCGCTTGCGCTAACGCGCAGCATGACGGTCGTTTGAGCACGCGTGAACTTGAATGCGTTTTGAAGCAGATTGACGACGACCGCCGACAGAATCTGGGGATCGGCGTGAACGAGTGTTCCAACTTCGCCGGGCTGCACGATCAGCTGGAGATCGTGCGCCGCAGCTTCCATTGCCGCTGCTGACGCGAGATCCTCAATGAATGCTGGCACCGCGATGAGCACACGATTGTGAGTCCCTTGCCGCAGTCGAACTTCTGCGAACGATCGATTGACGAGATCCCCGAGCCGCGACAAGGTCCGCTTGAGCACCGCTCCGGTGCTGCCGCCGACTCCGACGTTGCCGGTTTTCAATATGTCGAACGCACTGCCGGCCGTGTTGAGAAGATTGCGGATCTCATGCGTGAAGAATCCGATTCGTTCATCCTCGCGAGTCGACTCGGCATCACGCATCGACCGATCGCGTTCTCTGCCGAATTCTGAGACGGCGCACGCGATCGCCTCGTCAAGGCAGCGATTCAAGGTCCGGAACTCAATGACGTGAATCGCGAGGTCCCGTTCCAGTGCGAGGTCGGTGATCGACTGACACACGTCGCCATAGGCATGAACGACCTGGGAGACCGTGAATCCCTGCAGCTGGAGTGCCTGGCCATGTCGCGCGGCGGCGCTGTCGATCTTCATGGTTGACGACAGCTGGTGTCGAAGCGCGTCGATCAGTTGATCGAGGAACGCTGGTACGCCGTACTCCAACTCCGCCGAAGCGGAAGGCGGCACCGGCCGAGTGTCGACTTTCGACCGGCAGCGCCGAATAATCTCTTCGCGGTTCTCGGCAATGAATTCGTGAAGCATGGTGTCGTCCATCCTTCTCGACTGGTGGACCCGCGCCGCAACCGCAGTCAAGTAGTCAACAGGAGTGTTGGATAGTCTCCTGGGTTGTTTTCAATCGGTCCGCCGTCGTCGGCCATCACGGACTCGGACCGTTCGGCTTCACGAGCGTCGCGATCGCACGACGCAGACGTGAGTTCCTGGATTCGGGTCAACGCTTCCTCGCGCAGGACCATCGCCTCACGTGCGATGCGTGCCTCGCCGAGGCGTTCGAATTGGGCTTGTCGTCGATCGAGCGCGTCAACGAACTCGCGTAGCGCCGAGACGATGGCATTGGGATCCGGCAGAACGCACCACCATTCAGGTATTGCTGCCGAGGGAAGTCGACGGCGGTGACGCTCGGTCGTACTCGACCACGCCTTCGTCAGGAGTCCGGAACTGGCGATCAGGTTGTGCCGAGCTCCTCGTGAGTTGCAGCAGGATTATGTTGAGACGGTAATACAGCGTTTCATCGAACAGCCCCTGCGCGACCAGGGGAAACAGCGGTTCTATCGTTGTGCAGACGACTTGCGTCCGGGTCCGAGGGTCTTCCAACCATTCCAGTATGCGTTCCTGCTCCGGTCTGCCAAACGCCGCGATGTCTTGCACGACGACTGTTCCACCCTTCAACGTGTGGAGTTCGAGCGGCGCTCCTGATCGCTTCATCGTGATCGGTTCGCCGAAATGTCGTTTCAAGAGGTGCAGAACGGCCTCCGTGCAGGCCATCGGACCTTCCAGCAGGACGTTGTGACGACCGGTGCAGATGTGACTCCATTCAGCCGTGGACGGGAGGCTGGCGGTTTGAAGATCCGAAGCGTCAACAGCGACCGTGCCCCGTGTCATCGCGTTTTCCCCCATATCCGCAGAGCTCATCAGGACCCGACTTGCGACCCGCACCACCAGGAACTCATTCAGAGGAGAGCGTATCGCTGTGCGCACAGTGGCCGCTGTTCAAATATGCACACCTGGGTTGCGTTGGTGGTCATCTATTGAATCTGCCTGGTCCAAAAGCGGAAAGCATCTTCGATCCATCCCTCGGCCGTCGTCCCTGTTCCGAGGCCGAAACCGTGACCGACGCCGCGGTACTTCCGGTACTCTACTTCGGTGCCGATTTTGCGCAGCGCCGCGACTCGCCGCTCCATGACTGCCGGAGGTGCGATGCCGTCGCCATCACCGACGGCAACGAACGTCGGAGGTTCGGTCGAGGCGACATTCGAATGACCCGTATAGAGAAGGACGACAGCCGAAGGCTTCGGCAATTCCGAACCGCCGAAACGGCCAGTGCCATTGGAACCGATGCTTGCGGCCATCCGTGCGCCGGCGGAGCTGCCCCACAGAGAGTAGCCGGCCGTCGTGACGCCGAGGACTTCTGCGTTCTTGAAGATGTACGACAGCGCTGCGGCCAAATCCTGTGTGGCGACCGTGCCTCCTTGCCCGGCGCGGTACTTGATCACGAATGCGTTGTACCCGCGCTTGCTGATCTCGGCCGCGTACGGGAAGCCCTCGTGCACAGAGCCGACGTACGCGAACCCGCCGCCCGGCGCGACGACCGCAAATGGAGCGCCGGACTTGCCTCTGAAAAAGAACAAGCCCGCGTCCGCTCGGGACGGCTCCCTCCGCTTTTCAGCATCGGTATAGATGTCGTAAAAGATCGTCTTTCCGGCGGTCGCGTCATCGACCATTCGATTGAGCGACGAAACAACGACCGCAGGATCCACGTGGGTGTGGTACGGGAGAAGCGACCCGATGTTTCTGAGTGGCATCCTCAGGTCGTAGCTCCGGCCATCCCACGGCAGCAAGAGGCGGCCGAAGCCAGTGAACGCGGGATGGTTCAGGAGATCGCCGATGCGGTCGTCAACCTGGAGGTGCGCCGGTTCGCTGCTTGCGCTCATATGTGGCGTCTCGGCGGCCACGGCCGCGCCCACCACGATAGACCACCAGAGCGCTCCCTTAATCAGTCGCGTCATGACGAGTCCGAAGGACGTGGGCTTACTGCGGGCGATACGGCACGACGACGGCCTTGGCGCGTTCGACGAGGACGAGTGCAGTGTCGCCGACGCGCGTCACGCCCGTGGCGCCCGTGAGCCCGTCCTTCACCACTCGCACAGTCGCGCGATCGCCGTCGATCGTCAGTTCCGTGACGCGTCCTTGGCCCTCCGCCTGAATCAGCGTCTTGGGACCCACTGTTCGCAACCCGTCCGGCCTGCTCAGCGGCATCGACGTCTCGATCTTCACCATCGCGCCGGCGCTGCCGTCGGCGTTCACGGGAATGCGGAAGATCTCCCCACCGAAGAACGTGTTGACGTACACCGCGCCGTCCGCAAGCATCGCGATACCATCGACGCCCGCAAGCCGCGGATCAGCAGGCACCCACAGGTCGAGCGCCGCGGCCCCGGACTTCAGGCGATGGATCCGATTGGCAAATGATTCGGTCGCGTACACCGTTCCATCGGTGGCGATGGCCATGTCGTTGCACACGCCGCCGTTACTGGGAAACGGGTAGGTGCCCTTGGCCGCGCCACTCTTCAAGTCGAACGATCGAAGCGCCGTCTGGCCAACCACGGGCGCGCCACCGCGGCCGCCCGTGTTGTTCTGGCAGACCCACAGCGTGTTGCTCTTGTCGTCGGCGAGCACACCGAGCACGTTGGTGAGGCCAGCAGTTGATCCCTGGATCCACGGTTCTGCTTGGGCCGCGCCGGGCGCGGCACGGTAGACCGTGCCCTTCGCCGTGCTGCCGAAGTAGATCGACCCATCCTGACTCGACGTCAGGTTCTCGGCCTGCGTGCCGGTGTCGTTAATCGTCACCTCTGTGCGACCCTGCGCGCGAACGAGCGCTGAGAGCGATGCACACGCGACGACTGCGAGAAGAAGGCGAGGGGCAGTCACTTTCCACCTCCCGCTCCATAGCTGACACGGATGAGACGATTGCCGGTGTCGTCGCTGATCAGAATCGATCCGTCCGGCAGTTGCAGCGCGTCGGCAGGGCGGCCGCTGGTGACGCCCATCCCACCGCGTCCGCCGAGCGCGGATGCCGAACCAGGCAGGAAGCCGTCGAGGAACGGTTCATAGCCAGTGACCTTGCGCCCGTCGGTGAACGCCGCCATGACGCGATAGCCGCTCAGCGTCGAGCGGTTCCACGACCCGTGCTCGGCGATGATCGCCGCGTTCTTGTATTTCGTTGGAAACATGTTGCCGGTGTAGAACGTGAAGCCAATCGCCGCAACATGGGCGCCGAGCTTCTGGACGGGCGGCTCGGTCGTCGAACACGCGCGTTGAGAGCCGAACTCCGGATCGGGAACGCTTCCCTCATGGCAGAACGGGAAGCCGAAGTGCATGCCCGCCTTGTAGGCCACATTGAGCTCGTCGTTCGGCACGTCATCGCCGAGCATGTCGCGGCCGTTGTCGGTGAACCACAGTTCGTGGGTCACCGGATGCCACGCGAAGCCGACGCTGTTGCGAATACCCTCGGCGTAGGTCTCGAGGCCGGTGCCGTCCGGCTTCATCCGCAGGATCGCGGCGGTCATTGCCGCCGGCGCGCAGATGTTGCACGTCGAACCAATCGACACGTACAGCATGTCGTCGGGCCCGAAGGCGATGAACTTCCAGGTGTGACCCTGGTTCGGATTCGGGAGGTTGTCGTAGACCGTCACCGGCTTCGGCGGCGCGTCGAGGTGCTTTTCGATATCGTCGAACCGCAGAATCTGGCTCGTGGTCGCCACATACAGCGCGCCGTTGCGCATCGCGACGCCATTGGGCTGACGGAGACCGCTGGCGATCGTCACGACCTGGTCGGCCTTGTGGTCGCCGTCGCGGTCGACGACAGCATAGACGTTGCCGGCGAACTGCGACCCGACGAACACGGTGCCCTGTGGGCCGAGCGCCATCATGCGCGCGTTGCCGACGTTCTCGGCGAAGACCTCGAACTTGAATCCCGTCGGAACGACCAACGCACCAAGCGGTCGAGGAGTCTGAGGAGGCTGACGAGCGAAGGCTGTCAAGCTGGCGCCAAGCGCACCAGCGCAGAGAGTAACGACGAATCGCGGCGTGGATATCTTCATGGTGTTATCTCCGAATGTCGTGAATGGTGGTTGTGACTAAAGCTCCTGCCGCGTGGGCCGGAAGAGGATCTCGTTGATGTCGACGTCATCCGGTTGGCCAATCGCAAACGCCACAGCGCGCGCGAACGACTCCGGCGAAATCGCGTACTCGTCGTAGAATTCGCCGACGCCTTTCGCGACGTCCGCTTCGGTGATGCTGTTTGGCAACTCGGTCGCGACGGCGCCCGGCGAAATGATTGTCGTGCGCAGGTTCCACGGCTTGACCTCTTGCCGCAGGCCTTCGGTGATGACCCGTACAGCGGTCTTCGTCGCGGCATACACGGCATTGTTCTTTCCGACCTTATGGCCGGCGACCGACGACACGTTGATGATGTGTCCCGCCTTCTGCCGCTGCATGTGCGGCAGCGTCGCAGCAATGCCGTACAACACGCCCTTGATGTTGATGTCGATGGTGCGATTCCAGTCGTCGATCTTGCGTCGCTCGAGTGGCGAATGCGGCATCACGCCGGCGTTGTTGAGGATCACGTCGACGCGTCCGTACTTTTCCACCGCGGTATCGACTAGCGCCTGGACCTGCGCGGGATTGGTGACGTCGGTCGCAACGAAGGACGCCGTGCCTCCCGTTCGGGTGATCTCGTCGACCAACGCCTGAAGCCGCTCGGCGCGCCGCGCACCGAGTACGATCGTCGCACCGCGCTCGGCGAGATACCGCGCCGTCGCTTCACCCAGACCACTGCTGGCGCCGGTAATGACGACGACCTTGCCGGCGATGTTCGTCCCGGTCGTGCTCATTGCGTCGGCGCCTTGACGTCGTACACCAGCAGCGTGTCCTGATTGCGCACGTACAATCGGCCATCACTGATCGCCGGGTGTGCCCAGCTCATTCGCCCTCTGTCGGGAATCTGGAAGCGTCCCTTCTCTTGGTAGCCGGACGGCGTCGCCTCGACGAGACCGACGACGTTGTTCTCACTCTGGATGTAAAGGCGACCGTCCGCGTAGGTCACCGATCCCTTGCCGACACTGCGGTCGCGCCACATCATCTTGCCCGTTGCGAATTCGAGGCAGGTCAGAATGGAGTCGTTGAATCCGTACAAGTACCCGTCGACCAGGACCATGCCGCCGTGGTGGTTCTTCATGTTGCGCGTGAAGTAGACCTCCTTCGCCTTTACCTCCCCGTCCTGCACGGTGAGATCGACGAGACCGCCGCCGGTGTCATACGCCGACGCGAAGAAGACCTTGTTGTCGGCGTAGACAGGGGTCGCGACGTTTGCTACGTAATTCGACGCCTTCGAATAGCGAAACATCAGCTTCCCATCCGAGGCCCTGATGCCGACGCCGCCGTTCGCGGTGAACGTCATATAGGTCCGGACCCCCTGCACCTCGGCGACGACGACGGAGGAGTAGGCGGCGGCGTCACTCAGGTCCTTGGACGTCCAGACGGTCTTCCCCGTCATCTTGTCCAGCTTCACCATTCCGGCGCCGCGCCCGCCTGGCGTGACGACCAGGTGTGGTCCATCGACGAGTGGCGACTCGCTGATCAACCACGGCAATTGCTCGCCACGAAATTCTTTGAGAATGTTCAGCTGCCACACAGACGAGCCGTCGGTCTTGAGGCACGCCAGATCGCCGTTCTCCGTGAGGACGTATAGACGGTCGCCATCAACGGTCGGCGTGCCACGCGGACCGGGGCCCTGGTCCATGCGCTGCCGCGTTTCGGCAGGACCGAGCGCCTTCGCCCAGACGGGTTTGCCGTCGGCTCGATTGAGCGCGATGACGAAGCTCACCTTGGCTCCCTCCTTGACGCCCCCGCCCTGCAGGAACACGCGATCGCCGGCAACAGCCATCGAGCCGTATCCCATCCCGAGATTGTCCGCCGTCCAGACGACGCGCGGCCCTCCGCTGGGCCACTCCTTCAGCAGGTTGGTCTCCTTTGAAATGCGGTTTCGGTCGGGTCCCTGCCACTGCGGCCAGTCAGCCCCTGCGTGGACGACAACCGCACCGAGAAACAGGGTCATTGCGAGTGTCAAAGCTCTAGCGAGGCTCCGCCTCAGACCGTCGAGGCTCCGCCTCGCTAGGCATAAGCTTGATAACGCCGCGCTAACGCGCGGACGGCTTGACCGAGCGGACGAAAAGTTGACTCGGAATTTCAGATTCGGCGCGGTCAAGCCTCTAGTCATGGCTGTGCCTCTCTTTTAGGTGTAATGGAGCGCGCGACGATGACGGTCTTCACTTCGCCGCTCCGCTGCGCTTGCGCGTGTGGTCGTCGATCCACTTCAGAATCAGATCGGCGATCTGCAGGTTGTTCTTGTCCTGCATGATCATGTGGCTGTTGCCGCGAATTCCGCGGTCGGGTGGGGCCAGCATTTCCGCCTGGCCCCCAGCGCTCTTGATGCGGCCAATCAGGGCCTGACACAGCTCGAAACGGGCCTGCCAGTTCGGCAGCGCGGGAATGCCAGTCGGATTGTCGCGGTGATCGCCGAACACGATCAGAATCGGCACGGTGGCGATCGCCTTGATCTCGTCAGCGGTGTAGGTCGCCGGGCAACTTCCGGGCTCGACGAGAACAAGGCCCTTCATCACCGCCGGATTGAGCAGCGTCGCTGCCAGCGGAAATACGCCGGACTGCGAATGTCCCATGACCACCGCACCGTTCAATTGCGCGGCGAGCTCCGACAGTGCCTTGATCGTCGATGTGGATGTCGTTCCTCGAAACATGTCAGGCACGGCCTGCTTCGAGAGTTCGTCTATTGCCGTCACGGGGAACTGGCTGTCGGAGAACGGCTGGCCGGCCGTCGAGCCGAAGCGGAAATTGGGCCAGACGCCTTCATCGCTAAATCGCAGCCAGATAGGGAGCTCGGTCGCTGCCTTCGAGCCCGCTCGCACGTCGTTCAACAGCGCCTGGTTGAAGCCCGAGCGGCCGCGCCCCACTTGATCGGGAACGTACACGGCGCGGCCTTTCCGAACGAAGTACTCGTCCCACCCCATTCGTCCGTCCGGCGTCGTCTCCCAGGACTTCCCCGTCAGCGTCGCGCCGTGCACCATGACGACAGGGACGTTGCCGTCGCCGCCCTGCGGCACCATGTAGTGCACGTACATCTGATTGACTGTGATGTGCCCGCCGGGACCGAGATCGCCAAGCTCACCCGCGGTCTGCTCGACCTTCTCACCACCGACGAAGAAGCTGCCTTGCGCTTTCAACACAAGCGGCTTGTCGGGCGTCTTCACATCCTTGAGCGCTTGCGCGGTGACGGCGCCGGGAACGCCGAGGACTGCAGCCACCATACCGATGACGACGACAGGACGAATCCACCAAGAGACAGGCTGAGGTTGCACGCGTGTTCTCCAATCTGCGTTCATTCTGACGAGCGTACCGGACCGGGTCACTCGTTCTGTGCCTATTCCTCCGGAGATCGGTAGCCAAATGCGGCTCAATGCCGGACGTTTAGGCAAGCTCACAATCGCTCCCGGTTGTACCATCGGGTCCCATGAGATCCACTGTCGCGGTATCGAGAGAGCGCAGCCTCGATGGACCCAGCGACTTGTCGCTGCGAAGATTCGCCAATCTGGTTGCGCGCTACGCGCCACACGATGGCGCGTTCCCGCTGCGCCTGCCGGGAACGTTTGTGGTGCGTCTCTCGCACATGACCGCCGAGCCCATGTACGCGACCATGCGCCCTGCGGTCTGCATCGTGGCGCAAGGAGCCAAGGTCGTCATGATCGGACGCGACGTGGTCGAATACGACCCGGCACATGTGCTCGTCCTCGCCGTCGATCTCCCGATTTCGACCCAGGTGATCCGAGCCAGCCGCAAAGAGCCGTATCTCGGTTTCATCCTCGACATTGATCCCGCACGCGTCGCTGAACTCGCCACGCGGGTATTTCCACACGGCGTTCGCACGCCGTCTGACGTTCGAGGTCTCTATGTCGGCCACTCGACGGACGGTCTCGTGGATGCGGTGACGCGATTGCTCGACCTGATGGCGGACCCTGAAGAGGCGGAGATGCTCGGACCGCTCGTCGTCGATGAGATCGTGATTCGTCTCCTGCGTACCGCGATTGGTCCACGAGTGGCGCAGATCGGTCAGCCCAAGTCTGGCGTCCAGCGAGTCGGCGAAGCCGTGTGCTGGATCCGCGCTCACTTTGCGCAACCGATCACGGTCGAGGAGATGGCGGCCTCGGTCCACATGAGCGCATCGTCCTTTCACGAGCGTTTCAAAGCCGTGACCTCGCTGAGTCCGCTCCAATATCAGAAGGTCCTCCGCCTGCACGAGGCACGGCGACTGATGCTGTTCCAGAAAATGGACGCGATCGACGCGTGCCACCGCGTCGGTTATCTGAGTCCCTCGCAATTCAGCCGGGAGTACTCTCGTTTCTTCGGCTGCGCGCCGACCAGAGATATCGCACAAGTGCGTGACCAAGGCTTCCTCCCCCAGGAACAGTGACGCCCTCACTCGCCGCGGCTACTGTCCAGTGAACCGTGGCGGACGCTTTTCGACCAACGCCGCGACCGCTTCTCGTTGATCGGCGGTGTGCTGAACGATTGCTTGATAGGCGGCGGAGAGCTCGAGGCATTCGTCGAGCGTCAGATTCATGGATTGGCGAATCAGACGCTTGTTGAGCCGCACGCTTCGAGGCGGGAACGCGGCGATCGTGCGCGCCATGCTCATGGCCGTCTCGAGCAAGGCGCTCGGCTCGACGACGTGCGTAACCAATCCCCACTGCTGCGCTTCTGGCGCCTCGAGCACGCGGCAGGTAAGCGCCATTTCGAGCGCACGCGGATATCCCACGACGCGCGGCAACAACCACGCGCCGCCGTCGCCCGGCACGAGACCGACCCGGAGAAAGCTCTCTGCGAACTTCGCGTCCGTCGCGGCGATGCGGATGTCGCACATGCAGGCCAGATCGCAGCCCGCGCCGGTCGCGGCTCCGTTGACGGCCGCAATCGCGGGCACGTCCAGACTCTGAAAGAGCCGGGGAATCATCTGGATGCCGGCTCGATACGCCTCCTGCATCTGCTGCGACGAACCGGCGAACATCGGTTCGACACCGCGCAGCATCTCCTTGATGTTGCCGCCGGAACAGAATCCTTCACCGGCGCCAGTCAGGACGATGCAGCTCAACCCCGTGTCCTCGTTGGCGCCAGCGACGAATGCAGTGAGCGCGCCGACCATGTCCGGCGAGAGGGCATTGCGCGTGGCGGCATCGTTCAGCGTGAGCAGCGCGACGGGACCGTGTCGCTCGATCAGAAGTGTGGAGTCGGTCATATCACCAGGCTGCCTCCAGCAGCGTCATCAACTCTGCATGCGGCATCGGGCGCGGGTTCTGCGTGAAGAACCAGTCGTTCACCACGTCTTCCGCAATCTGCGGCAAGGCGTCGTGCGGGATC
>Ga0207701_10004111_pt1 | contig 14831 bp, 11 predicted proteins | sample KBSSwiSSwithPhiX_FD_184294 | JGI IMG/M metagenome (GOLD analysis project Ga0207701, IMG submission 184294) | Switchgrass rhizosphere bulk soil microbial communities from Kellogg Biological Station, Michigan, USA, with PhiX - S5 (SPAdes) (version 2) | ecosystem: Environmental > Terrestrial >... | reverse complement strand
GCGACCGTGGGCGCTCCTCCTCGTCAGCGCGTATGCGATCAACACGTTATTCGCCATCACCTACAACGTGGGCGACCCGCACGTATTTTTCCTTCCTGGCCATGTCCTGACGGCATTGGCTGTCGCGTCGCTCTTTGCGAACCACAAAGGACTGTCGAGACCGCTATCGATCGCCGCGCCGGTCGTCCTGTTGGCGTACGCCTCGTGGTGCGCGTGGGACACGTGGCCGAGCGCGGACCGTCACGCCGATCGCCGGGCTGATGCGCTCGTGGCGCGAGTCGCTGCAGGTGTCACGGATATCAACGCCGTGCTCGTGTCGGATATGGACTGGCAAGCAGAAAACGCGCTCCTGTACTCGGCGCGGTACGAGCGCCGGCAGCTCGCGTGGCGCCGTGCAGCAGAAGTGCTGCCATACCTGCCGTTTCTCGTGCACGACAACCAGACGATCGGGCGCGATCTGGTGGTCGCCGCAGACGCCGCAGCGCGCGTCACCGCTGCGTACGGACCTCTCTTCCCGTTGATTCCTGATGTCGTTCCGGCCGGGATGGCCGAGCACGCAGCAGCGATACCGCGCGGCACACCGTATGTGCTCGTCCTCCTCGCGCCGACCGGCAACGAACACCTCAACGTAGATGACTTCGACACTGCCGTGACAACGCTCGCCGGACCGTCTGCCCACGCGCGAACCCGGGCGCAATTCCAGTTCTGGGCGGGTGTTGCCGGAGAGCGCAATGCGACGTATGAGCAATCGGATCGGCCGTTCAGGAAGGCGTTCGCGATACTCGGCGATCCGTTTTCGATTCGAATGGAGGCATGGCTCCCGTTCGAGACCTTTCGCCGGGCAGGATTCGGACATGTCCTGCGCGGGCGCGAGCATGTGCTGACCGTCGAACGCGGCGTCAGCCTCGTGTCATTCGAACGCGACGGCACTCCGGCCGTGGCGTACGCAGCCGGCCTCTATGCGCCCAGAGCCCGTTTCCGCATTCCGGCCCTCATACCTCAGCAGGTGGCGGACGGCTCGGGTGCTATTCTCAAGACAGCGCCCCTCGTCGCTTGGGGCAGGCAATTACCTGGTCGACCATGACTCGTAGCTTTCTCGTTCTTCTCGCCCTCACGGTCTCCGCCGCGCTTCCCTCGGCGCAGACAAAGCGATTACCCGATGCGCTCGCGAAAGACCTACAGGCACGCTATCAGTTGATCCGCGACTTCTCAGCGGATTTCGTTCAGAGCTACCGCGCCGGCGTTCTGAAGACACAGACCCGGGAGAGCGGCAGAGTGTCGGTGAAGAAGCCGGGCAAGATGCGGTGGACGTACGCGAAGCCCGAACGCAAGGAACTCGTGTCCGACGGCCGCCGGATGTTCTGGTACGTCCCCGACGACAAGCAGGTGATCGTGCGAGACGCCACGACGCAGGCCACCACGCCGGACCTCTTTCTCAGCGGCCGCGGCGATATCGCCCGTGACTTCACCGCGTCCTACGTCGACCCGCCAATCCCGGGAACAGTAGCGCTCAAACTCGTCCCGCGCCGGTCGGAGCCGGAATACGAGTACCTGGTGCTGGCGCTCGATCCCGCAACGCTGCAGATCCGAGGCCTGACCACCCGCGATCATCAGGGCGGAGAGTCGAGCCTGACGTTCACCAACATGAAGGAGAATCGCGGGCTCTCCGATAACGACTTCGTCTTCAAGGTCCCTGGTGGCGTTACGGTTGTGACCGACGCGGCACGTTGATTTCCTGCGCAAGCAGGCCATTCGCTCGGCCTCCGCTGCGCTATATTCGTCTCGCTTCGGCCACGAGGACGCATGCCGAGTTCCGCGAGACGAATCGCCAAGGTTCTGCATCCCACGACAATCGTTGAAGACGGTCCTGCGAACAGCAACCGGGCCGCCGTCATCGTCTGCCACGGGATGGGCCAGCAGATTAAGTGGCAGACGCTGTGCGAGCTCGTCAGCTCACTGACACGCGCGCATGTCCTCAAGCCGGATACCGAGGTTGCTGTACGGCAGGTGCGCTTCAAGAGCATCGCCGAGCACGCGCCGCTCGGCGGTGAGCGCGAGACCGGCGAGCCGTTCTTCCTCGGGCGGGCGGAGGCCACGCTCCAGATGCCCGGGCAGCCTGGCGCCAGCCGCGACGTCCACATCTATGAGGCCTACTGGGCGCCGTTGACCGAAGGGCGCATCACACTGATACAGACGATCAGGTTCCTGATCGACGCGGCACTGAAAGGCATCCGGCACTCGTTCCGCACCATCGCACGCTACGACGGCGTCTCCGGCGTCGGCGATCCGCCGATCGTCGAACGGCCGCGGCCGTATCACACCGTCCTCTGGCTCCTCGGTCTCCTGCCGATCCTGTTTTCTGTGATCGCAATGAACCTCGCCATTACCGTTGCGCAGGTCCGGCGGCTGCTCACGGACAGCGGAGGTCTGACGAGATCGCTGCTGGCGGCCCTGACCGGAGACTTATGGACGTTTGAGCTGATCCTTCTCGGGGCGTTCCTCGCGTTCCGCGCGGCGCTCACGTGGCGACGCGCGGCACGCCAACATTCCTCATCGTGGCACCTGCCGGACGTGGCGAGCTGGACCCTGTGGGCTGTGGCAGGATTCGTGGCGGTGGTGTGTGTGGCGACAGGCCTCTTCGTCATTCCCGCGCACTACTGGACACATCAGGGTCCACAGCCGTACACACCTGGGCCACGCGAATACGCGCTGCTCCGCTGGCCGGCGGACGTCGCCCAGCGAGCGATCGCAGAGCTCTTCACACGCGTCAATGATGCAGGCGTGCTGCGCACGACCGCCGACGAACGACCGTGGCGCGCGCTGCAGACGCACGCACTCTTCGTCTGGGGCGCGATCCTGTACGCCTCCGTTCGTGGCCGCCGAATCCTCGTCGAGTATGTCGGCGACGTGGCCATTTATGTCGCGTCGCACACGCTCAGCACGTTTGATCAAGTGCGCGACGACATCAAGGCCCTCACTCGCCACGTCGTCTGTGCGATCTATCAGCAGGGCCGGTACGAACGCGTGATCATCGTCGGGCACTCCCTGGGCTCATTGATCGCGTACGACGCGCTCAACGGCGCGATGCTGGCCGATTCGCTGTCCGGCGCCTACGGCACGGAGCGCACGCGACGGTTTGTGACGTTCGGTTCGCCCCTCGACAAGACGGCGTTCATCTTCCGGGCGATCGACGCGGTGAAGGCGCCGTTTCGCGAAGGCCTGGCGGCCAGCGTCCAGCCGCTCCTGATCTACCGGCCCTCGCCGCGGACGACGTTTGACTGGATCAACCTGCGGTCGCCGCACGACGTCATCAGCGGCAGACTGGATCTGTATCCGCAAGTCGACAATCGATTGGATGCGCAAGCTGACACGCCCCTCTGGGCGCACGTCCAGTTCTGGTCGAATGAGCTGCTCGCGAAGACGATTGCCGAAGCGTGCGTGGACAATCCGCCAGGATGGCCGCCGGCGAGGCCGATTCCGGGCTACGAAATCGCTTCCGACGACGGTGTTGCCACGCAGGTCCGGGCGGTGTGATCTACTCGACCTTGGCGACCTGCGCGCCCAGCGAGACGAGCCGTTGCACGACGTTGCTGTAGCCGCGCTCGACGGTCTCGAGCGGCGCGACGCGGGTTTGGCCCTCCGCCGCAAGACCGGCCGCAATCAACGACATCCCGGAGCGCAGATCGCGACTGTCCAGGATTCGCCCTCCGCGCAGACGCGTCGGCCCTGTGACGATGATGCGATGGGCATCGGCAAGGAACATATCAGCGCCCATGCCGCTCATCTGCTCGAGAGCGAAAAGCCGCAGCTCGTACATCCAGTCGTGGACGAGCGTTCGGCCTACTGATTGCGTGGCCAATACCGTCACCAGGCTGACGAGGTCACTCGGAAACGCCGGCCACAATCCGGTGGTGATGCGACGGACCGCGCGTGGCTTCGACGGCTTCACCGTGAACACCCCATCGCGCATCCCGCACTCGACGTTCATCCGCTTCAGCACCGACGCGACGACTTCGATGTCCTCGTCGCGGGCGCCCTCGATCGCGATCTCTCCTCCGGTAATGGCCGCAACGACCGCCCAGCTGCCCGCTTCAATGTAGTCGCCGCCAAGGCATTGCTGTGCGCCGGCGAGCTTGCCAACCCCTTGGACGCGCAGCCTGGAACTGCCGATGCCCGACACTTCGGCGCCCATCTTCGTGAGGAACTCACACAGTTCGACCACGTGCGGCTCAGTCGCCGCATTGCGGATTTCGGTCAGCCCCACCGCCGATGCCGCCGCCAGCAGCACGGTCTCTGTACCGGTCACCGACGCCTCTTCCAGGTACATCGACGCCGATTTCAGGCCATCCGGAGCGTGCAGAGCGTGGTCGGGCCCACCGTCGTCGTGCGCGCCCATCGCCAGCAACGCCTCGATATGCGTGGAAATCGTACGGCGCGCCGGAAAGTCTCCACCGGGCGGCGCGATGTGAGCCCTGCCGGTCCGCGCCAGCAGCGGGCCGAGCAGGAGCACTGAGCCGCGCAGCCGGCCCACAAGTGAGCGGTCAGGCACGTGGGTGCGAATAGACGGCGTCCGGACACGCAGCGTCGTGGTGCCAATGCCTTCGACCTCGGCGCCGAGGTCAAGCAGCAGGCGCGCCATCACCTCGACGTCGCCGATGCGCGGGACGTTCGTGAGGACACATTCCTGGTCCGTCAGCAGACACGCCGCGAGCAGCGGGAGCGCGGCGTTCTTGTTGCCCTCGACGGACACGCGGCCTTCCAGCCGGTGGCCGCCTTCGATCAGGAGACTCGACATCCTCGCACCTTCGCCGTCCGTTCACACGTCCCGGTTCTCGCTTCCGGGTTCGTGTTCTGCGTTTGCTAACGTTCAGTATTCGGGGTTCTACGACTGCAGAAACTCAAGATCATCGTCGCGGCCAAAGCCGACGAATACCGGCTCGGGCCGGAGGCTGATGCCAAATCGATCCAGCACCCCGCGCTTGATTCGCGTTGCAAATCTCAGCACATCACGTGCTGTTGCGCCACCACGATTGATCAGCGCCAGTGTATGTTTGCTCGAAATCCCGACCGCTCCATCCACTTCGCCGCGACGAAAGCCCGAACGCTCGATCAGCCATGCGGCCGGCAGCTTGACTCGACCGGAGCCGACTGGAAACGCTGGCGGCGGGCCGCCCGCGGCTGCGGCCACTCGATCATGCTCACGTCCGTCGACGATCGGGTTCATGAAGAACGATCCGACGCTGCGCGTATCCGGATCGTTCTCGTCCAGCACCATGCCCTTCCGACCGCGGACCGCAAGCACGGCGTCGCGTACGTCGGCCACGCTCGGAGACGTCGCTCCTCCACGAGACAAATAGTCCACGATGTCCGGATACGTGGTCGTGGGCGCCGAGGGCCGCAATCGAAACGTCACGTCGCAGATGACGAAGCGGCCGGCATCGGACTTCTTGAACCGGCTCGTCCGATACGCAAATCCGCAGTCGGCACCGGTCAGGATGTCCATCGCCCGTGTCTGGCGGTCGTACACCGTCAGTCGATGGATGCTCCCGGCCACCTCCTGGCCGTATGCGCCGACGTTTTGAATCGGTGTCCCACCCACGGTCCCTGGAATCCCCGACAGACACTCGAGGCCCGCCAGGCCACGATCAACGCATTCCGCGACCGTCGCATCCCACGCCTCACCGGCTCCAACCGTCACGAGGCTGTCGTCTTCATCAGTCACGTACCTCCGGCCACCGATGTCGAGATGCAGGACGAGACCATCGAATCCCGTGTCGGCAATCACCAGATTGCTGCCGCCGCCCAGCACGAATAGCGAAACACCCCGGTCCTCACTCCACCGATGGGCGCTCTCCACATCGTCGACGGTCCTGGCTGTCAGCAGCCACCGGGCCGCGCCGCCGATTCGCAGGGTGGTAAAGGCGGCCAGCGGAACCGCAGAACGAACAGCCGCGGGCACACTACTCGAATGCAAGGAGCCTGGCTTCCTGTGCAACAAGCGCAGACAGCGCCTCGCCACGTGAACATACTCGAAACTCAATCCAGTCGCCGGGTGCCAACTGCGCAGCAAGCGGGACATCGGCAGAGATCACGACGGCCAGTTGTGGATAACCTCCCGTCGTCTGACGGTCGGCCATCAACAGGATTGGCTCCCCCGACGATGGCACCTGAATGGCGCCCACGAATGCGGCGTCGGAAATCATCTCGTGATCCCCGAGGCGGGGAATCTGGCCGCCCTGCAGTCGGTATCCCATCCGACTCGACTGTGAGGAGACCATGAAGCGAGTCCGTTCGAGGGCATCCAGCGCGTCGGGCGGAAAGTGGTCGATCTGCGGCCCGGGGATGACGCGCACTCGCGCACCGCCGCCACGAACGTACGCGGTCGCCTCTGGCGCCGGCCGACGTCGCCCAACGACAGGTCCCGAACTGCCAAGGCCAAGTCGATCGCCCTGCATGAGCGCACGACCATTCCATCCACCCATCCGCGTCAGCACATGGGTGGACCGGCTTTCGAGCACACGAGGCACGTCGATCCCACCGTCCATCGCCACATAGGCCCTGGCCCCGAACACACGGTTCGCGAAACGAAGCACGCCTCCCGCCGGGCATGCCACCGCTGTGCAGTGCGGCACTCGTGCGCCGTCAAGAGTGGCTCCCAGATCCGCACCGGCAACGGCGAATGTGGTGCGCTGTTCAAAGCGCAGTTTCGGCCCGGCCAGCGTGGCCTCGAGGACCGCCGCGCCAGGCGCATTCCCGACGAGCGCGTTCGCAGTCCGGTACGCGACCCAATCCATAGCGCCGCACACTGGCACGCCGCTCGACTGATGGCCCCAGCGACCGCTGTCCTGCACGGTTGTCAACAGTCCCGGGTCGATGATGCTGATCGACCGCGCGGCCGTTACCGACTGCGCCCCCGGCCGCACGCTGGCGATGTCGGGGCGTACCCCGTGCGGCTCCGCGCGGAATCGCACGGAATCACCAGGCGCGAGTAAAGCGGCGGGCCATTGGGTCGCGTCGAACATCCGCGTGGTCGTGTGGCCGATGATCTGCCATCCGCCGGGAGAATCGGAGGGATACACCGCCGTCTGGCCCCCGGCGATGCCAACCGATCCGGCGCGAACCCGTTGACGGGGAGACGCCTTCCTCGGAGCCGCAATCGATGGATCCACGGATCCAAGATAGGCAAAGCCGGGAAGGAAGCCGAGCATGAATACCCGGTACGAGCGATCGCCATGTCGACTGATCACGTCCTCACTGCTCAACCCGCCGAATGCAGCAACCTCAGGCAGGTCCGGTCCCCACTGCCCTCCGTACTCGACCGGAATCTCGATTAATCGACCTTCGACCGGCAAGATGGTCGCAGCAGAGGCGCGCTCGAGGCTCGCGTGCACGTCGCGAATATCTGTCACCAGTGGATCGAAATAGATCGCCACAGATCGGTAGGTCGAAACGACGTCGCGGACACCCGGTATCACGTCGTCGCGCACCGCGGCGGCGATAGCAATAGCGCGGGCATTGACCTGAACGTCGATGACCGGCTCAAGCTCCAGCACCAGCGCCGAGTCGCCGGCTTCCTTAATCGCCGGCACGGTCCTGGAGCGCCCGGAGCAGCGTCCGATGAATGCCGCCGAACCCGCCGTTGGACATGAGCACGACGACATCCCCATCGCGATGCTCGCGCACGATGGTCGAGACGATGTCCTCGTTATTCGGAAGGTGGCGCGCCCGCTTCCCTTGCGCACGCAGATCCGATACGAGCCGATCGCTATCCAGGCGATCAGCTTCCGGCAGAGACGACCGGAACACTGCCGCCAGAATCACTTCGTCAGCGGCAGCAAACGCCGCCGCAAAAGCATCCTGGAACACACGGCGGCATGAGGAAGCCGAGCGTGGCTCGAAGACGGCCCAGATGCGTCGATCCGGATACCCGTTCCTCAGCGCCGAGAGCGTCTCATAGACAGCCGTCGGGTGATGCGCGAAGTCGTCAAGGATCGTGACTCCGCGAGCCACTCCCACGATTTCGAGGCGGCGCTTGATGCCCTTGAACAGGCGTAGGCCGTCGGCAAGCTGGTCCGGCCCCATGCCTGCCCTCGCGCCAACCGCGATCGCGGCCAGCGCATTGCGAACGTTGTGGACGCCGAGCAGGGGCGACTCGAAGGCCCCATATGGTTCGCCGTGACGCCGAACGTCGAATCGCGTCTGGCCATCGCGCGTGCGGAGATCGTGCGCCTGCCAGGTGACGCCATCTGCCAACCCGAACGTTTCGACCGGGCTGACGGCTGCGGCTTCCAGCGCTGCGGCATCAGGGCTGTCCGCACCAAGCAGCAGCAATCCCGTACGCGGGACGAGATTGGCCAGCCGCCGGAAGGCAAGGCGGACCTCGTCGAGATTGGCGTAGATGTCCGCGTGGTCGAACTCGATGTTGTTGATGATCGCGATATCGGGAAGGTACTTGAGGAACTTCGCGGTCTTGTCGAAGAACGCGCTGTCGTACTCGTCGCCCTCGATGACGAAATGTCGCCCCGACCCGACGCGATAGCTCGATCCGCCAGCACCAAAGTTCAATGCGATGCCGCCGACGAGCACGGTCGGTTCGAGCTTGCCGTGTGTCAACAGCCAGGCGGTGAGCGACGTCGTGGTTGTCTTGCCGTGCGTTCCTGCCACAACGACCGACTCGGCGCCCCACAGAAACTGGTCGCGAATGACTTCGGGCAGCGAGCAGTACCGAATCTTCCGTTCCAGCACTGCTTCGAGCTCAGGATTCCCGCGCGAGATCGCGTTGCCGACAACCACCAGGTCCAGGTCGGCCGTAATGTGTGCGGCGTCATAGCCGCTGAACGTTTGAATATGCTCGGCCGCCAGGAAGTCGCTCATCGGCGGATAGACGTTCTGATCCGATCCGCGAACGTCGTGACCGCGGCTTTTCAAGAGCGCCGCCAGCGTCGCCATGGCGGTTCCACACACGCCGATCAGATAGATGCGCTGACGATCAGCCAACGGCGGCTTCCTCGACAAGAAGCGATGGACGCGGATGTGTCGTCAGGCGCACGGTCACGCCGAGCGGCAGTGTCCAGCATGGTCCTGAGGTATGCCCTGAGGGGAATCCGTAAACAACCGGACCGTGAAAGCCCTTCGTGAGCCGCTCAATCACGGCGCGTGCCGTCACTGCACCACCAGGCTCGTCGCACGATCGCATTTCCCCGAACACCAGGCCTGAGGCGCGCTCGAGCACCCCGCTCAGGCGCAGCTGGGTCAGCATGCGGTCGATGCGATACGGTCGCTCGCCCACGTCCTCGATGAAGAGAATCGACCGCGATGGAGGGTCGAAGGCGTACGGCGTGCCCAGCGACGACACAAGGGTCGTCAGGGTCCCACCATGCAGAGGACCAACTGTCTCGCCGGATTGAAGAACCACAAGACCGTCGGGGGCCAGGCTGATCCCGGCTCCGCCGCTGGCCAGTGCCATGAACGAGCCTTCGTCGTACCCCGCCGACCCACGTGAGAGCCGTCGATCCAGCATCGGACCATGGAGGGCGGTAATCGCACACTGACAGGTCAACCACGACAGAATCGACGTGTTATCGCTGTAGCCGATGAACAGTTTCGGTGTGGCGCAGATCACGTCCCGATCCAGGAACGGCACCACGTGGACGCTGCCGTACCCTCCCCGCGTCGCAATCAGCGCGCGGACGTCGGGATCGCGCCAGTAGCGCAGGAAGGCACCGGCGCGCGATTCAGCGGTGCCTGCCAGATACCCGGCCTCGCGCGCAAACACGGTCTCGTCGTAGACGGGAACGAACCCGAGCCGGCGCAGCTCCGCAATACCAGCGTCGAACTCCTCTCGAGCGAAAGCGCTTGCCGGCGACACGACGGCGATCCGGTCGCCGCGTTTCAGGGCGGGTGGGAGACGGCGGCTCACAGGAAGCGGGACATCTCCTCTGCGATGCGCTGATGAGCATCGCAGCCCAGCACGTGCTGCAGACGCGGCACGCGCCCCGTTCCGACCGGCGCGGCGAGGAACCGTTCTTTCGCCTGCCGCAGACGCTTCAGCGCGTCTTCGATTCGCTTGTACGGGATGCGGCCCTGCTCCACAGCATGGACCAACGCTTCGAGCGTCACCGCTTGCACTTCTACATCGCCGCTGCAAATCAGTAAGGCATCACAGCCGGCGCCGATGGCCTGAACCGCCGCTTCTGGAACGGAGTACGACGTCGCAATCGCCTTCATCTCGAGATCGTCGCTCAGGATCACCCCGGCATAGCCGAGCTCGTCGCGCAAGATGGCCTGCACGATCTTCGGCGACAGCGTGGCGGGCCTCTCTTCGTCCAGGGACGGAACGAGCACGTGCGCGGTCATGATGAACGCCACGTCCGCTTTGATGGCGTCGCGGAACGGAACGCACTCAACCCGCCGAATGCGGTCGGGTGGATGCTCAACGAGCGGCAACTCCAGATGTGAGTCCACTGAGGTGTCGCCATGCCCGGGGAAATGCTTGCCGCATGCCGCCACACCGTGTTCCTGCAGGCCGCGGACGATGGCCACACCAAGGCGTCCGACAAGGTCCGCAGTGTCCGCGAGCGCACGATCGCCAATGACTGGATTCTTCGGATTGGTGTGAATGTCGAGGACCGGGGCATAGTCGAGCGTGATTCCGACGGCCCGCAATTCCGCCGCGAGCGCGGCGGCGAAGCGCGAGGCCAGCTCGACGCTTCCACTTCGTCCCAGCACCGCCATCGGAGGCCACTCGGTAAACGGCTTTCGCAGCCGGGCAACGCGGCCACCTTCCTGGTCGACGCCCACCCACAGTGGCAGTTCAGACGCGAGCGCCTGGAGGTCGATCGAGAGCTCGGCTACCTGGTCGGGGGCCTCGATGTTGCGCGCGAAGATGGTCACGCCGCCGAGTGAGAACTCGCGTGCGAGCGAACGGATTTCGGGTGAGAGAACGGGACCAGCGAGACTTCCAATCAGCAGTTGACCGATCTCGTGGCGGATGGCCGAAGGCACGAAGACATTATAGAGAACCGCTGTTCAGTCTTCCGGGTTCTCAGTTCCGGCGTTCGTGTTCCGGGTTCGGGGTTCGGGGTTCCTGGTTCGGCCGAACAGCGGGGTTCTATAATGCGTCCCCGTGACTATCGCGACCTCTGCCCCGACACGGATTGATCTCGCGGGGGGCACGATCGACATCTGGCCTCTCTACCTTTTCCACCCTGGGGCCCAGACCCTCAATGCGGCGATCAGTCTTCGCGCGACGGTGCGCATTTCCACGCGATCAGACGATCTGATCGTCATCCAGTCGGAGGATACGTCCACCACGGTCGAGGCGGGACGCTGGCAGGACCTCCGGTCTGAGCGCAAGCTCCGGCTGCTCTCCCTGCTCGTGCACTTCTTCGAAGGCCACGGGATCACGCTGACGACCAACAGCGCATCGCCGGCGGGGGCGGGCATCGCAGGATCTTCGGCAATGAACGTCGCCGTCTGCGCGGCACTGGCAGATTGGCGGCGAATCCATTACGAGCCGGAGGCGCTGCTGCAAATCGCCATGAACGTCGAGGCCCAGGCGATCAATGTGCCGACTGGACTGCAGGACTACCGGCCGGCCCTCTATGGTGGGATTGCGGCCCTCGAGCTCGAAGTGGACGGCGTACGCCGTGTGCCCCTTGACGTTGACCTGAAGGAGCTCCAACGCCGGATCGTTCTCTGCTACACGGGTGAGCCACGGAATTCCGGAACAAACAATTGGGACATCACGAAGAAGCACATCGACGGCGACCCTCACATCTTCGACTGCTTCGAGCGCATCCGGGACACGGCTGCGACGATGCGGACGGCGCTGACGCGTGACGACTGGGATGGCGTGGGAGCCGCTATCGCCGACGAGTGGGAAAACAGGAAGAGACTGTCGCCGGGGGTGACCACCCCGGGCATCGAGCGACTGATCACCCGCGCGGCTCAGGCTGGCGCGACGGCAGCAAAAGTATGCGGCGCCGGGGGCGGCGGCTGTCTGTTCTGTTATGGCCCTCCCGACCGTCGGGCCGACATCGCTGAGGCGCTTGGCGCCGGCGGCGCCACGATCCTGGATTACTCGTTCGAGCAGCACGGGCTGCTGCGTGGATAACCGGGCCATCGCTCAGGTGCTCGGTGAGATCGCCGATCTGCTGGAAATCAAGAACGAGAACGGGTTCAGGATCCGCGCATATCGATCAGCGAGTGAGACCATCGCCGCCTATCCGGACGCGATTTCGCGCCTTGACGACAAACAGCTTCGCGACATTCCTGGGATCGGCAAGGATCTCGCCGCCCGCGTCCGCGAGCTCGCGGAGACAGGCACATCCGCCTACCATCGAGAGCTCCTCGAGCAGTTCCCGCAGACAATCCTCGACCTTCTCCGACTGCAGGGTGTCGGGCCGAAGACAGTTGCCCTTCTCTACTCGGCGCTGAACATCAGCTCGGTTGACGCTCTGGCAGCTGCAGCCCGTGACGGCAGACTCCGGTCGCTGAAAGGCATGGGCCCGAAAAAGGAAGCACTGATCCTGAAAGCGATCGAGGAGCGTGAGAAGGATGCCGGCCGTCATCGGCTCGCTGACACAGCCACGGTATCCGCAGCCCTCGTCGAGTATCTGCACGAGCGAGCGCCCACGGTTGAATTCATTCCTGTTGGCAGCGTCCGCCGTGGATGCGATACCTGCGGCGATATCGACATTCTCGCCGTCGGTGGCGACCCGACCGTGATGGACCTGCTCCTGCAGCATCCGGGCGTCGAGCGCGTCCTCGGCCACGGTGAGACGAAATCCAGTATTCGGCTGCAAGGCGGTTATCAGGCTGACCTGCGTCTCGTGCCGGTCGAGAGCCGCGGCGCCGCCATGCAGTACTTCACCGGCTCCAAGGCTCATAACATCGTCATTCGCGACCGCGCGGTCCAACGTGGTCTCAAGCTCAACGAGTACGGACTCTTCGACCTGGATGACGACCGCCTCATCGCAGGCGATTCGGAAGAAGGGGTTTACGAAGCGCTCGATCTCGCCTGGATCGAGCCGGAACTGCGCGAAAATCACGGCGAGATCGAAGCGGCCCGTCAGCGTCGCCTTCCCCGCCTGGTGACGCTCGCCGACCTGCGCGGCGACCTCCACATGCACACGACCGCGACCGATGGCCGCGACGATCTCGAGACCATGGCCGCGGCGGCGCAGACACGAGGCCACGAATACATTGCGATCACCGATCACAGCAAAGCGATGGCGATGTCGAACGGACTGGATGAGCGTCGTGTGCTGGAGCATGCGGCCCGTGTCCGTGCGCTGAATGGCCGTTATGCGGGACTCACCCTGCTCGCGGGGGTGGAATGCGACATCCTCGCCGACGGCACCCTTGACCTCGCGCACGACTGCCTGGCCCAGTTGGACTGGGTGGTGGCATCCGTACATTCTCATTTCGGTCAGGAAGAAACGCAGATGACCGATCGGCTGATGCGGGGGTGGCGGTGGTCGACCCCGCGGCGCTCGAGGCGGCCATACTCAACATCGCGCTGAACGCGCGCGATGCGATGAGCGAAGGCGGAACGCTGACGATTCGCACGTCCACCGCGAAGGTAACGGAGCGGCCGCAGACCGACGACCAACCGTCGCCAGGCAACTACGCTGTGCTCGCCGTTCAGGACACCGGGTGTGGCATGACGCCGGAGATCGCCGCGCGGGCGTTCGAGCCGTTTTTCACGACGAAGTCCGAGCATGGCGGGACGGGGCTTGGGCTCAGCATGGTCTACGGCTTCGCGCGGCAATCAGGCGGCGCGGTGGTGATCGAATCAGCGCCGGCCGTGGGGACGACCGTGACGATGTTTCTGCCGCTCGCGCCTCCCGCCTCGTAGCCTCGCACGTCGCGCGCCCTGACGGTCACACCCGCACGCCACGGCAGACGGCCGTTACCGTTTCAGCAGCTCTCTGACTTGCGCGGCGTGCTGGCGCACTTCCTCATTGCCAGGATTCAGCTGGAGCGCGCGATCGAACTCCGTGAGCGATGCGGCCAATTGGCCCTGTCGCGCCAATGCCTGCCCAAGCAGGTCGTGGGGAACCGGATCCTGCGGACGGAGGGCGATCGCCTCGCGTGCTGCAGTGGCGGCCTGATCCACGAGATTGGCGTCGAGCAGCGCGGTCGCGAGGTTGCGCCGCGTCGTGCCGTTGGCCGGCTCCAGCTCCGCGGCGCGTCGAAACGCGGCAATCGCCTGCTCAGGCCGCCCCGCGGCGATGAGCGCCACCGCCAGGCGGTTGATCGCCTCCGTATCGTTCGGCCGGAGGCGCAGATAGCTGGTGTAGGCGCCGATCGCCGCGCCGACCTGCTCCTGGTTGAAGAGGATTTCGGCGAGCACTAGATGCGCATCGGCGTCGGTGGGCGCCTTGGCAACCGCGAGCCGCGCCTGTGCCGCAGCGAGGTCCCAACGTTCTGTTCGAGCGTAGGCGCGCGCCAGCGTCAGATGAGCCTGTGGCACTTCGAGCAGCAGCGGTTCCTTGCGGATGAACTCCTGCAATTGCGCGATCGCCTCGCCGGTCTGTCCCTCTGCATACAGCTCCATGCCCAGCGTGTAGTGCGCGCGTGGCGCTGTCTTGATGGCTTCGCGGAGGTGGCCCACACCTTCGGCCTTCCGCCCGCGCAGGAGCAGCTGTTCACCAACCATGTGCTCGCTCACACCGGTCGGCCACCGTTCACGCGTGAGCTCCGCCAGGCGCAGCGTGTCTGCATATTCGCCGTTGCGCGCGAACGTCTTCTCGAGCTTTCCGCTGCCGATCACCGCGCCGTCGAGCTCGATCTTCGCCCCCGCCGGATCGACCTCGACGAGCACC
>Ga0207701_10004110_pt1 | contig 14831 bp, 17 predicted proteins | sample KBSSwiSSwithPhiX_FD_184294 | JGI IMG/M metagenome (GOLD analysis project Ga0207701, IMG submission 184294) | Switchgrass rhizosphere bulk soil microbial communities from Kellogg Biological Station, Michigan, USA, with PhiX - S5 (SPAdes) (version 2) | ecosystem: Environmental > Terrestrial >... | reverse complement strand
GATGATGCGGGGTCCAGCTGCCGAACACGCCTGCGCCGATTACGACGACATGTTCGCGTCCTGCTGCCACGGCAATATGCCCCTCAGTTCGCCAAGCGTCGGAGCCCCCTCCGGCGTTGCTCCCTTGGAGAGCAAAAAGGCGTGGCGCACAATCTCCGCCTGCTGTTCGAGGCCGTAGCGGCTGAACGGCCGGCCCGGCACGAGCTCGTAGCGGTATTTGCAGAAAGGATGTCGCGCGAGCGGAAGGAAGAAGCGTCCGCCTTTCTGCGCCTGCCACACGTGCGCCATCTCGTGGATGAAGAAGCCTTGAGCGTGGAGCGATTCCAACGAGAAATCCTCAGACCATCCGCCGCCTTTGGGATGGAAATAGATGTTGCCCATAGGAGCCATGGCCGAGCGCTTTGGCTGGAACGGCCACCACTTGCCGCGGACCATCCGCACGCGATCATATTGGATAGCGTTGCCGAAAACCGACCGGGCAAGGTCGATTTCTCCGGGTGTGAGGGAGCGGGATTCCTGTTCGAGCATTGCAGCAGGGAACGCTGCTAACGCGCCGCTGGCGCACTTGCGAGCATCCATTGACGCCGCTAGGGCAGCGCAAAAGCAAACGGAGGAAAGCCCCAATGAGCGAGACTGCCGATCGGGTGAAGAAGATCGTCGTCGAGCACCTCGGAGTCGAGGCCGACAAGGTCACGCCCGAAGCGAGCTTCATCGATGACCTCGGCGCCGACAGCCTCGACATCGTCGAGCTGGTCATGGCCTTCGAGGAAGAGTTCAACGTCGAAATCCCGGACGACGCGGCCGAGAAGATCTCGACCGTGAAGGACGCGACCGACTATATCGACCAGCATCAGGGCTGATCCCCGGGGGGCGTAGGCCGCCGGTACGGATTCGCCGACGCTGGCGGCACGAACGGCTTCCCGAACAAAGCGGGAGGCCGTTTGTTTTTGAACTGACGGAGACAAAATCATGCGCCGTGTCGTCGTGACAGGTCTGGGGCTGGTGACGCCGCTTGGTGGTGACGTTGAGACCAGCTGGCGCAACATCGTTGCCGGCAAGAGTGGCGCCGGGCCGATCACCAAGTTCGACGCGAGCGACCAGAAGTGTCGCATCGCCTGCGAAGTGAAGCCGGCTGATCACGAATATGGCTTCGATCCGGCCAAGCGCGTCGACCACAAGACGCAGCGGCAGGTGGATCCCTTCATCGTCTTCGGCCTCGACGCCGCGGGCCAGGCGATCGAGGATGCCGGCCTCACCGACATGGACGAGGAGACCCGGCTTCGCGCCGGCGTTTCGATCGGCTCCGGAATCGGCGGGCTTCCAGGGATCGAGAAGGAAAGTGTCAATCTCCACCAGAACGGCCCGGGGCGGGTCAGTCCGCACTTCGTCCACGGACGGCTGATCAACCTCATTTCCGGCCAGGTTTCGATCAAATATGGCCTGATGGGCCCCAATCATGCGGTCGTTACGGCCTGCTCCACCGGCGCCCATTCGATCGGCGACGCGGCGCGCATGATCAAGGACGGCGACGCCGACATCATGCTCGCGGGCGGCGCCGAGGCGACCATCTGCCCGATCGGAATTGCCGGCTTCGCCCAGGCGCGAGCGCTCAGCACCAATTTCAACGACGAGCCGCAGCGCGCAAGCCGCCCCTACGACAAGGATCGCGACGGCTTCGTAATGGGCGAGGGGTCCGGCGTGGTCGTGCTCGAGGAATTTGAGCATGCGAAGGCGCGCGGCGCGAAAATCTACGCGGAAGTGGTCGGGTATGGCCTGTCCGGCGACGCCTATCACGTAACCGCACCGCATCCCGAAGGGTCGGGCGCCTATCGCTCGATGGAAATGGCGCTCAAGAAGTCGGGACTCCAGCCGACCGACATCGATTATATCAACGCCCACGGCACCTCGACTCCGCTCGGCGATGAGCTGGAGCTCGGCGCGGTCCGCCGCCTGTTCGGCAACGCAATCGGCTCGCTGTCTATGAGCTCGACGAAGTCGGCGATCGGCCACCTTCTCGGCGGCGCCGGCGCGGTCGAGAGCATCTTCTGCATCCTCGCGATGCGCGACCAAGTCGCTCCGCCGACGCTCAACCTCGATAATCCGAGCGAGGGCACCGAAGGCGTCGACCTCGTCCCGCACAAGGCGAAGGAGCGGAAGATCCGCGCCGTGCTGAACAACAGCTTCGGCTTCGGCGGGACGAACGCGTCGCTGATCATGAAGGCCGTGTGAAAAGGCTGCTGCTGATCGGCGGCGGCGCAGTCCTGCTCGCCGCGCTGGTCACGATCTACATGTTGTGGTGGAGCTCCGGCCCGAAACCCGGCCCGCACGACATCATCGTCGAGGAAGGGTCGACCGCAGCATCGGTCGGCCGCCAGCTGGAGGAAAGGGGCGCGATCCCGGGAAGCGCGAGAACCTTCTACCTCATGGCGCGCGTCTTCGGGTCAGGCGATCCGATCCAGGCGGGCGAGTTCCAGATCCCCAAGGGGATGAGCGCGGCCTCGATCCTCGACCTCCTTCAGCATGGAAAACCGCTGCAGCGACTGGTCACGGTCACGGAGGGCATGCCGGCGATCATCGTCGAGGAGAAGCTCGCGTCGAACCGCTATCTCACCGGCGCCGTGCCGCACATCGCCGAAGGCACCCTGCTTCCCGACAGCTACAGCTACGAGCGCGGCGAAGCGCGAAGCGCCGTTGTCGCCCGAATGCAGACGGCAATGGAAAAGACGCTTGCGGCGCTCTGGCCAAAGCGCAAGCCAACCTGCCCGGTGGCGACGAAGGAGGAAGCGGTCACACTCGCCTCCATCGTCGAGAAGGAAACAGGCAAGGCCACCGAACGGCCGATGATCGCCGGCGTCTATTGCAACCGCCTCCGCATCGGGATGAAGCTCGATGCCGACCCGACCGTCATCTACCCAATCACCAAGGGCAAGCCGCTCGGCCGAAGGATCAAGGAGTCGGAGCTGCATTCCGACGATCCCTACAACACCTACGCCCATGCCGGCCTTCCGCCGGGTCCCATCGCCAACCCGGGGAAGGAGAGCATCGCGGCGGTGCTCAACCCGGCGCAGACGAAGGCGCTTTACTTCGTTGCCGACGGCTCCGGCGGTCATGTTTTTGCGACCACTCTCGAGGAGCATGTCGCGAACGTGAAGCGTTGGTACGCAATTCGGCGTCGACGGGGTGAGATGTGAGGAACAGGGGTATTGCGCGTGGCCGGATGTTCGTCGGCGGGTTCCTGCTCTTCGCGGCCGTCATCGTCTGGGGGACCGGGATACTGACAAGCCCGCATGGCGAGTCGATCGCGCCCGGCACCGAGCACGTCAAGACGGTGGTTGTGATCTATTTGCGCAACGTTGCGCTCGCCACGATCTTCCTCGCCGCGGTTTCGGCCTTCCTGCTGTTTCCGGCGCGACGCCCAAATTCGCCGAGGCGGGACTGGGCAATAGGGATCCTGATCGGCCTGCTGATCGCGACAAGCCTTTATGAGCTCGTCTGGTTGAAGACTGCAGTCGTCGGCTAGGCGCCGAGCGCGCTCGCCGGGATGTAGCCCACGAGCCGGTCGGCACCGGCATAGCCCCACGCCCAGCCGACGCTGTTATCGAGCATGTCGAACGCGTCTCCGGCCTTCAGCTCCGCAAGCACTTCCGAGCCGTCATCCGGCTCCGCATGAAGCGCCGTCGCAATCGTCACATGCTTTTCGAGCGGCTCCAAATAATGCGATGCAATCACGCGCCCAGCCAGGGCGATGTCCGCGAGGTCCTTGCGATAGGCGTGGCGGCGGGGATCCGGGAGGTCGGATGGCCCGGAGAGCGCGAAATCAGCGGTGGTGCGCGAAGGCCGCCTGCCCGATGATTGGCCGGCTTGCCGCGGAGGCTCGGTCGCTCTCGCGGAGGTTGCGCTTGAACTCTTCAAGAAAATCGGCCCCGTCCTTGGTCCTGACGACGAACACGTTGCGGCGGTCGTCCTGGTCCCGTTCGCGGCGCAGATAGCCGAGTGCGCCAAGCGTGTTCAAGGCGCGCGTTACGACCGGCTTCGAAACGCCCAACACTTTGGCGAGACCGCGGACCGTGTGCGGGCCAGGGGTCAAATAGACGAGCATAAGAAGCGCCATCTGGCGATTCGTAAGGTCGGGCTCTCCTGATCGAACATAAGCAATCAGCGCCCGCATCCAGGCTGACAGTGATTCGTCCGCCATTGGCTGCACCCATCTCCTGCGCTTGGACAGCGCTTGCCCCGTTAAACCGGCGAGGCAGGGAATTGTTGCAGGCAAGTAACCGCAAAATGACCGGAAATTCGCCGGGCAGGAGCGAGAAGCAGCCTTAGCTAGCGGCGAAACGAGTCTGGAGAGCGGCGAAAACCGCCCTCAGGCCGAGCGCCTCGCCGCCTTTCGGACGGCCCGGTTTAGCCGCGTCGCGCCAGGCCCAGGTGTCGAGATGCGCCCACGGCACGGAATCGGGCACGAACCGCTTCATGAACATTGCCGCGACCACCGCGCCGGCCATCGGCGAGTTGGAGGCGTTGGCAAGGTCCGCGATGTCGCTCTTGAGCATCTCGTCATAGGCATCCCAGAGCGGCATACGCCACACGGGGTCGTCGACGTCGCGGGCCGCCTGCTCGATTTCGGACGCAAGGCCATCCTCGCTTACGAACAGGGCAGGGAGGTCGGGGCCGAGAGCGACCCGTGCCGCTCCGGTCAGCGTGGCGAAATCGACAATGAGCTCGGGCTCGCTCTCCGCCGCCCTCGCAAGTGCGTCGGCAAGGATCAGCCGGCCTTCGGCATCGGTATTGTCGATCTCGACGTTCAGCCCTTTTCGCGATTTCACGATATCACCCGGTCGGATGGCGTTGCCTGCCACCGCATTCTCCACCGCCGGGATCAGCAGGTGGAACCGGACCGGCAACCGGGCTGCGGCGATCAGCGACGCAAGCGCCAGCGCATGCGCGGCGCCGCCCATGTCCTTCTTCATGATTCGCATGCCCGATGCGGACTTGATGTCGAGGCCGCCGGAATCGAAGCAGACGCCCTTGCCGACGATTGCGATGCGCGGGTGGGCGGGCTTGCCCCATTCGGCCTCGATCAGACGCGGCGCGCGCTCGGGCGTTGCGGCAGCGCCCACTGCTGCGACCAGCGGATAGCCCTTTTGCAGATCGTCGCCTGCGGTGACTTTGATTTCGGCGTTGATCTCTCCGAGAGTGTCACGGACCGCCTGCTCGAGCTCGGACGGTCCCAACTCCAGGGCCGGCGTATTGACGAGATCGCGGACCAGCGCGGTCGCTTCGGCGAGTTGCACGCTGGGCTCGATTTGCGCCGGCTCCCCGCTCACGAGCACGCGCGGGCCGCGCTCGGCGTCGTCGTTCTTGCTCCGGAAATTGTCGAACCGGTGCTGCGCGAGAAGCCAGCCTAGCGCAGCTTTTCCCGGCGATCCTTCCGCCAGCCGGTAACTTCCATCGGGAAGCGTCTCCGACAATTTCGCGAGGCACCAGGGAGACAGCGACTTTGCATCGGCTACCGCGCTTACGACCTCGAAATCCTTTCCGCCTCGCGGGAGGATGAGGCTCGCATAGCCGGTCTTTCCGTCGAAGCGGTGCGCTTCGAGCAATGCGCGGTCCTCGGCCGGGCGCGATTTCAGCCAAGACTCGAAACTGCCCTTATCGACCAGATGGACGGTGTGCGCCTTTTGCCCGCGATCCGGGACAAGAAGTGGAGCGAAGTCGGTCATTGTCGGCCCTTAGCGAAGCTCGCGGGCCGCCCCAAGCCCGCTGACTTTCCTGCCTAAGGAAGAACGCGCCAATCGTTGTTGGGTCGGGGCGCCCTCTTCGGGAACGGACAGTCGTCGGCCCGAACCGGAGTCGGCTTCGGCGACCGCGCGCCGAGCTCCGAAAAACTCCTCTTGCCGTTCTGGAGCAACGTCCTGGAGGATGACGGCGGGGCGGCCCACAATAGCAAGTTCCGGAGCCTGCGCTTTGCACTGCTAAGCGCCCAGGCAAACGCCAGGTTCGTGCGTCCGATCCGGGGTTCGTCCGCGTCGTAGGTTCGCGAACCATGATAGTCTCTTCCCATTGTCGATCTCCTTCGCTGCGAAGCTTCGGGGGTTCGACGGGCTCCGCGAGCCCTCACACTATCCGCTCTTGCTAGACAGCAGGCAAATGAATAGAATTGCCGTTTATTATGCAGAAATTTGCATAAATCATGGACATTGCCGCCGCACGCACATTTCTCGAGATTGTGAAGACGGGAAGCTTCGTCCGCGCCGCGGCCAACCTCAACGTCACCCAGACCGCTGTTAGCGCCCGTATCCGAGTGCTTGAGGAGCAGCTTGATCGCCAGCTGTTCGTCCGCAACAAGGCGGGGGCGAGGTTGACGCCCGCAGGCGACCAATTTCTCCATTATGCGACAACGATGGTGCAGATCTGGGAGCGCGCTCTTCATCAGGTCGCAATGCCCGCCGGCAGGGACAAGGTCGTGACGATCGGCGGCGAACATAATCTGTGGAATCCGCTGATCCTGGATTGGCTCGTCTGGATGCACGGGGAATGCAACGACGTCGCGATCAGGGCACAGATCGACGTGCCCGACCGACTGATCGACCAGGTGCAGGAGGGAGTTCTGGACCTCGCCGTCGTCTATGCACCGCCGCATCGCACCGGCATCGTTACTGAGCTTCTGATCGATGAAAAATTGGTGGCGGTGACGACCGGCGATGGCGGGGACCCGTCATCCGACGATTATGTTTACGTCGATTGGGGCTCGGAATTCCGAAACAGCCATCACTCGGCATTTGCGGATGCTCCGAGCCCGGTGCTGTCGGTCAACAACGGCCCGCTAGCGATGGCGTATATCCTGGCTGTTGGCGGATCCGGCTATTTCCGGATGGAGGCCGCGCGGCCGTATCTCGAAGCCGGGGGGCTCCATCTCGTCGAGGACATGCCGAAATTCTCCTATTCGGTGCATGCCGTCTATTCTGCGAAAGCTGACGAAAGGCTGATGGAGCGTGTGCGAACCGGGCTTCGCGCCGTCCTGATCTAACAAAAATGGTGATGTGAACAAGCAATTCTATTCGTTTGCCTCTGCTTATCCGGAAGCGGATGCTCTTGCTGCAAAAACAACCTCAGGAGCGTCGAGGATGAGCGGCTCACCTGCCGGAGTACAACCGAAGGATCCCGGCCCGTTCCAGGACATCCCGCGATGGATCTGGACGATCTTCCTGTGCGGCTGGGGCGCGATCTTCCTCCTCTTCGTCCTCTTCTTCGCAACCGACGGCGGCGCGGCTTTCGCGATCACGATCGCGGTCATGTTCCTGTTCATGGCCTTCGGTCTCCCGATCGCGATGGCCGCGCAAGGCCATTGCGATGGCTACGAATGCGGGCGTGTCATCCAGACTCGCTCCGGCCCGCTTTCCGAGCGCGCGGCCGCGGTGCAAATTGCGCTCATTCCAGTTGCCGCGGCGATTGGTCTCACCGCGTTCATCCTCTTGGCCAAGTAGGATCACACAGTAGGGGTTCGATCCGTCATTCGCCGGGAGTCACCAGGAACTGCTCGATCCGACCGTTCGGGACAGGCTCGTAGAAGGTCGAGAGGTTGAGCGTCCGGTTCGGGTATTTGATGGTGTAACCCTGGATCATGAAGCCGCCGCGAGGGGTAGGCGACCCTGAAGGCGTGAAGGCCGTCGGTTCCCCAAGCGGAGCAAGGCTCGCCGCATAGTCGGCAATGGCCTGCGGCGTGAAATAGTAATTGGCGTTCGTCGTCAGCAGCGAACGGTCCAGTTTCCCAGCACGCAGCTGATCGAACACGGTTCGCGCACGCTCCGCTGCAGCAACCTGCGTCGCAGCCTGCCCCTGTGCAGTGAGGATCAGGTTCGCGATATTCCGTGCGATCCGCGTGTAGGCTCCTCCCGACCAGCTGTTGGTGAGGACGACCACTGCGGCTTTGTCGTCGGGATAGACGGCGTTGGAAGAGAGGAATCCGACCGCCTCGCCGGTGTGCGTGACGGCCTTGTGGCCGTTGCGCTCCCCGACGCTGACGCCCAGGCCATAGCCCGTATTGCTGCCGTCGTTGAGCTTGACGGGCTTTTCCTGCTCGGCCCAGTCGTCGGCGGGAATGAGGGTGCGGTTGATGCGCGCGATGTCCCACTTGGCGAGGTCCTCCGCGGTCATGGACAGCTCGCCGGCGGCATAGAGCCATCCTCTCGCGGGAGGAGTGACGGCTCGGACCGGTCCGAGTGCATAGCGGCCGTAGCCCGTCGGGAACCTGGGCCCATTGGCCTCGTCCTGGTCGAGCACGCTTTTCATACCGAGCGGGTCGAAGATCCGCCGCTTGAGGAATTTCATCAGCGGTTCGCCGCTGACTTTCTCAGCGATCATGCCTGCGACGACGTAGCCCGTATTGGAATATTGCCACTGGTCGCCGGCCGGGAAATCGACCGGCTGCTTCGCCCATCGGTCGACGATATCCTGCGGCGCGACGGTCCGCGACATTGCCTCGAAGCTGTAATCCTGCGGCCAGAAGTCGCGGATCCCGGATGTGTGCGACAGCAGCTGGCGAAGGCTGATCTTGTCGGCGCCGGTGATGTCCGGGAAATATTTCGCGACCTTGTCGTCCAGGCTGAGCTTTCCCTCGTCCTCGAGAAGCAGGAGAGCCATTGCGGTGAACTGCTTGGAGTTCGAAGCGATCTGGTAGGGCAAGGCGGTGCTTGCCGGCAGCGTGTCGGAGGCCTTGCCATAGGCCTTGTTGAGGACGATCTCGCCGTCGCGGACGATCGCGACCTCGGCTGACGGGACGCCCGTCTCGCCGAGCGCCTTGGCGACAATCTGGTCGATCTGTGAAATCTCCGCCGAGGTGAGCGGCCGCGAAGCGGCTGCGGGGGCCGCAATGACGGCCAGCAATGCGAATGCGGGTTTGAGCATCGGCCGAAATTAGCCGCGCCTGCCCCACTGTCGAGTCCTGCAAGGAATTCTTGGCTTGCGACACCTCGCTTGGGTGCGGGGCCACCCTCGGTGCTCCGGATTAACCCCGATTTCCTTCCGTTCAGATTCGTGACGAAAGCGGAGTTGCCCCGCTCTCGTGAGCGGGCAAAACGGGAAGGAGGGCGCAAAATGACGCCACTAGGGAAAACCATGGCCCTTGCAGGGCTGACCATTGCAAGCGGCCTGAGCCTCAGCGCATGTGCGACGGAAGACTATGTCAACCAACACATTGCGACCGTGAACCAGCGTATCGACGGCATCGAGGCTCGCCTCGGCCAGGTCGAAGGGACGGCCAACACTGCGAACCAGACCGCCCAATCGGCTGCTGCGGCCGCTCAGAACGCCAATTCGCGGCTCGATCAGCTGACCTCACGCGTCGACACGATCGAGCAGATGGTAACGAAGCACCACGCTCGGCATTGAGGCGTTTCACCGGCGTTCTGGCTTGATGTCTGACGGTCGAAGCGAGAGGTGATGCTGGCTCGAACCGTAACAGCACTGGCGATTGTGTTTGCGGCCGCTCCGGCGGCCGCCGCCGGCCAGACTCAACTTGTTCTCATCCCTGCTCAGGATCTTGGGGCCCTGCCGCCCGCGCCGGAGCAGCCGCCCGCGCGGCCGACGGTCGATCCGCCGCCCCAGGAGGCGGCGTCCAGTGCAGTCGCTGCAGATCCGCTCGCACCGCTCCAAACGCCCGAGCTCGCCTCCAATCCGTCTCCGGACGTGAAGCGCGTCACCGATTGGGTGATTGCCTCGGGCGACAACAATGGCCTGCCCTTCATGGTCATCGACAAGGTCCAGGCGGCGGTGTTCGTGCATCTGGCGGACGGCACGCTCGCCGGCGCCGGACCGGCACTGTTCGGACTCGCAAAGGGGGACGATTCCGTGCCCGGGATCGGCGCGAAGACGCTGTCGATGATCGGCAACCATGAGAAGACGACCCCGGCCGGCCGCTTCGTCGCGAATTTCGGACCGTCAGCGGAAAACGTCACCGTGTTGTGGATCGACTATTCCTCGTCGGTCTCAATGCACCCCGTGATCACCGGCAACCGCAAGGAAAAGCGCCTGCAGCGCCTTCGGTCGCCAACACCCGAGGACAACCGGATCACGTTCGGATGCATCAACATCTTCCCGGATTTCTACAAGAATATCGTCAAGCCGATCTTCAAGGATACGAGAGGCATCGCCTATGTCCTCCCCGACACGAAGACGCTGACCGAAGTCTTTCCCGCAATGCCTCAGCAGATCCAGGCGGCCAGCCAGTAATTCAGGCGCGCACCGCGGATTGTTGCACCCAACCGGGCGCCGTTCGAAGCCGCTTCGCGCGCAACGGCCTTAATCCCGCGGACTTTTGCCAGCCCGCCATCTCCGCGACTGCCCAGGTGCGGACGCCGGGGCGGCTCTGCATAGCGAAATAGAGGCCGAGGAGGGACGGGATCTGGCCGTTGCCGCCGGGTCGCTCGGCGCGCGCTGGCTCCTGGATGACGAAGGCTCCCCTCGGCTTCAGCGACTTGGCAACGCGGGCTGCAAGCTGCCGGTTCTGCTCATCGTCGAGATGGTGCGCGAGGTTCGACATCAGGACGAGATCGTAGCGCTCGGAACCGAGATCGGCCGCGACCACGTCGCCGGGCCGATGAACCAGACGGTCGCCGAGTCCCTCCGCTGCGAGCAAGGGGGCTGCGGCTTCAACTGCATCGGGCAGGTCGATGACCTCAGCCGAAACGCCGGGATATCGCCGGCAGATTTCCGCGGCGAAATGCCCGTGCGAGCCGCCCAGGTCGAGGATGCGGGTCGCTTCGCGCCGAAGCGGTACCAGCCGAGCGACCTCACGGCCTGTAATGCCGGCGAGCGCGCGCATTCCGCGATGGTAGAGCTTTCGCTCGTCGTCGCTCATCGAATCGTGGAAATCGAGCGGCCGGCCGCTTCGGACGAAGTCTTCCAGGGTTTCGATCCAGCGCCACTCGATCGCCTGGAGAAGCAGCTTGTCGCGGATCGAAGACGGCGCGGCCCCAGGAAGCCAGTGGCGCGAGCGCCGGGTCAGCCCGTAACGGCCATCCGCGACCCGCAAATAGCCGGATGCAGCAAGCGCATCGAGAAGCAGCTCCATCGGTTGAGGCGCACAGCGGCACTCGCCCGCGACCTCCTCAGCCGACAGGGGTCCTGCGGAGAGCGCGCCGAAAACATCCAGCTCCGCACCGGCCATCAAGGTCCGCGAGAGCAACATCGCGGCGTGCGTGTCGACCAGCGCTCGCGGCGCAATCTCGAACTTGAGCGCAATCCACTCCAGGATCGACTCCGGGATCGATCCGATTTTCATTCAATGCTCGGCAACGACTGGACCCCTCTCGACGTTTACACGGGCGGGCTGCACAATTCGCGCGAGGCATATGGCGCAGCTCAAATATGCGACACCTTTCCTGTTCCTGGCGCTCCTTCCGCTGGGCGGCTGGCTTGGCGGAGCGTGGACCTTCGCCGCGGCGCTCGCAACTCCGCTTTGCCTGACCGTCCTGGACGAGATTCTCGGCAGCGATGCAGCGCGGCCGCAAGACCCGATCGCACGGTTACAGCGGTGGCCTCCACGAACCTATGTCGTGCTCCAGCTCGCGGCCAACCTTTGGGCGGCATATTGGGTGGCGCGTCCTGCAACGACGCTGCTCGAGGCAGTCGGCCTCGCAATTTCCGCGGGCGTGACCACCGGCGTCTTCGGCTTCGTCGCAGCGCACGAAATGGTGCACAGCCCGAATCCACGCGAACGAGCGCTCGGCCTCGGCCTGCTGGCAAGCGTTTTCTACATGCATTTCCGGATCGCGCACGTGTACGGCCACCATCGCCGGGCGGCGACCTTCGATGACCCGGCGAGCGCGCGTTTCGGTGAGGGGCTTTATGCCTTCCTGTTTCGGTCGATTGGCGGCCAATTCCGGGAAGCCTGGCGGTTCGAAGCGGACCGGCTGCGACGCATAGGCCGGGCCGTGCTCGGGGCTGGCAACCGAATGATCGCCTATCTCGGCATCGAGGTGGCTCTCATCGCCGCTTTGGCGCTCCTGAGCTGGAAGTCACTCGCCTTCGTGGCGGCTGTCGCTATCATCGCGGTCCTGCTGCTCGAAAGCTTCAATTACGTCGCCCATTATGGCCTGAGCAGAAGAATTTCCCCTGATGGGGGTGTCGAGCGCCTCGCGCCCCGGCATAGCTGGAACAGCGCCAGGCGGATGAACAATGCGGCTTTGTTCAACATGGGACGCCACAGCGATCATCACCGTGTGATGACCCGGACCTATGAGGCATTGGACCCGATGCCGCGATCTGCAGAGCTTCCGTCGGGCTATGCGGCTGCCTTGTTGACCGCGCTGGTTCCGCCGCTGTGGCACCGGCTCATGGACCCCCGCGTCGAAGACGCAAGGCGGCTGGGCTAGGCGGTCACTCCGTAGAGGTCGTGCGCGTCGGAATCCTCGATGAGCGCCGAGACGATGTCGCCCTGTTTGAGGGACGCCGCATCGCGAAGGTGGACTTCACCATCGATCTCCGGGGCATCCGCCTTCGAGCGGCCGGTGGCGCCGCCCGTTCGCGGATCGACCGCGTCGATCAGAACGTCGAGCGTCTTGCCCACCTTGGCCGCAAGCTTCTCCGCCGAAATGCGTGCTGACAGGTCCATGACCCGCTCGTAGCGCTCCTGCTTCAGCTCTTCCGGAACCTGGTCCGGCATCGACGTCGCAGGCGCGCCTTCGACCGGCTCGAACTTGAACGCACCGACGCGGTCGAGCTGCGCCTCTTCCAGCCAGCGAAGAAGGTACCCGAAGTCCTCGTCGGTCTCGCCGGGGAAGCCGACGACGAAGGACGAGCGAACCGCCATGTCCGGCACCTGGGAACGCCAGTCCTTCAGCCGCTGAAGCACCTTCGCTTCATTGGCTGGCCGCTTCATCGCCTTCAGGACCTTCGGGCTCGCGTGCTGGAAGGGGATGTCCAGATAGGGGAGCAGAAGCCCCTCAGCCATCAGCGGGATGACGCTGTCCACATGCGGATAGGGATAGACGTAGTGTAGCCGGACCCAGGCACCCAGCTTTCCGAGCTCGCGTACCAGATCGGTCATGTGGGCGCGGACTTCGCCGCCTTTCCAGGGCCAGGATGCATGCTTGAGGTCGAGGCCATAGGCGCTCGTGTCCTGGCTAATCACCAGCAGCTCCTTCGTTCCGGCGACGATCAGCTTTTCTGCTTCGCGGAGGATCGCATCGGGCCGGCGGCTGACCAGGTCGCCGCGCAGGTGCGGGATGATGCAGAAGGCGCAGCGGTGGTTGCAGCCCTCGGAGATCTTCAAATAGCTGTAGTGGCGCGGCGTGAGCTTCAGCCCGCTTTCCGGCACAAGGTCGGTGAATGGCGAGGCTACGGGCGGCGCCGCCTCGTGAACCGCCGCGACGACCTCTTCATATTGCTGCGGCCCGGTGACTGCGAGAACGCTTGGAAAGCGCTCGCGGATGACTTCCGCTTCCTTGCCCATGCAGCCGGTGACGACGACGCGGCCGTTCTCGGCGATGGCCTCACCGATGGCCTCCAGGCTCTCTGCCTTGGCGCTGTCGAGGAAGCCGCAGGTGTTGACCAGCACCACGTCGGCGCCGGCATAATCGGGCGACATGTCATAGCCGTCGGAGCGCAGCTTGGTCATGATCCGCTCGCTGTCGACCAACGCCTTGGGACAGCCGAGCGAGACCAGGCCCACGCGCGGGGGCTTCGGGAGTGTTGTCGTCTTCATGAGGAAAGCGCGCCCTTAATGGAAAACCGCGCCTGAATCGAGGCTTAAGCGTCTGTGGCCGAATTGACGTCCACGATTTCGAGAATCCGGTCGCCGGAACGTAGCGACTGGAATGCCGGATCACCGGCCGGATAGGCACGGCCGTCCCGGACAAGTCGCACCACTTGGCCGGTGCAGATTTCATGTGGCGCCCGGCCGGCTTCATCCTCGCCAATAATGCGCTCGCGCAACATGATATTGCCTTCGGACGTGACGAGGTCGGCGAGATAGTCCGCGCGGTGGGGTCCTTCGAGCGAGCTGGCGAGCAGCAGGCCCGAGAACCTCACCGGGTTGATGACGGTGTCGGCACCTGCCTGCTTGGCGATATCTTCATTGTCCGTCTCGCGGATCGTAACGCTGATCTTTACATCCGCGGAAAGCTTCCGCGCGGTGAGGACAACGAGGATATTGCTGTCGTCGCGCCCGGTCGAGACGAGGAGGGCGGCGGCCCGGTCGACATGGGCTGCGAGCAAAGTCTCATCGCGCGAGGCATCGCCCTGCAGAACGGCGACTCCGCATTCGGCGGCGCGGTCAAGCGCCTCACGGTCATTGTCGATAACGACGATCCGCTGCGGAGGCGTGTTTCTGGCAAGCAGCTCCTCCAGGGTCTTTTCGTTGCTGACTCCGAACCCCGCCAGGAGGATGTGTTCGCGGAGGTTTCGCTGGATGAGTTTCATGAGCCATCGATTCCAGGTTTGTTTGAACAGGAAAGTGTAGGCGGTGCCGGCAAGCAAGAGCAGGAAGAAGATGCGGATCGGAGTGACGATGAGGGCATCGAACAACCGCGCCTTGTCGGTCACCGGGACCACGTCTCCGTAGCCGGTCGTCGTAGCACTGATCATGGTGAAGTAGATGACGTCAATGAAGCTTACGTGCCCGTCGATCTGGTCCTTGAGACCGTCCCGCTCGAACCAGTGAAAGGCGATGATGAAGACGATCATTCCCATCATGATCGACATTCGGATGGCGAAGTGGGCTGCCGGAGCCAGCCGGGACTGGCGGCGCAGGGTCATGTGCAGCGGGTCGAGGTGCCAGCGGCGGGCGGATACAGGCGCTGGCGATTTCACAGGCATCGCCTCGACCTTACCGC
>Ga0207701_10004109_pt1 | contig 14833 bp, 13 predicted proteins | sample KBSSwiSSwithPhiX_FD_184294 | JGI IMG/M metagenome (GOLD analysis project Ga0207701, IMG submission 184294) | Switchgrass rhizosphere bulk soil microbial communities from Kellogg Biological Station, Michigan, USA, with PhiX - S5 (SPAdes) (version 2) | ecosystem: Environmental > Terrestrial >... | reverse complement strand
TCGAATGAGCAAGGCGTTCCCGACAAAGAAATTCTGGCGCACCGGCACGTAAAAGAACGACTTCGGAGGCTCGAGTTTCGTCTCGTAGTTCACAGTTTTCGCGACACCGACGATTTGCATCCATTTGTCTTTCACTTTGAGTCGCTGGCCGATCGGATCTTTTCCCGGCCAATATTTGCCGGCCATCGTTTCATTGATGATCGCGACCCGCGGCGAGTTCTCGTCGTCGGTTCGAGTAAACTCGCGGCCGGCGACCAGTGGGATTCCAAGAGTGGAAAGATAATCCTCGCTGACCTGAAGATATTCCGCATTCGGTTGCTCATCGGGCGCAGGCTGGTAGCCGTCGATCTCGATCGGCGCGGAAGAAGGAGGGTTGTAACTGAACGGGGTCACTCGCGTCAAAGCCGCCGACTCGACACCGGGCAGCGCGCGGACGCGATCGAGCAACTGCGTGTGAAAAATTTTCGCGCGATCGAGTTTGTAACCTGCCGAAAACAAATCCACGACAGACATGATCACATTGTTGGTTGAGAAACCGGGACTGGCGTTTTGCATTCGCTGCAGGCTTTGCAAAAGCAATCCGGTGCCGGCGAGGAGAACAAAACTGAGCGAGACCTGGACCAGCACCAGAGCCGATCGCAATCGCGATCTCCCGCTGCCGCGAACCACTCCACCACCTTCGCTTTTGAGCGCGCCGGAAAGATCGACATGGCTCGATTGAATCGCCGGCATGAGGGCGAAAAGCATTGTCGATCCAATGCAGATCGCGACGCTGAGCAGAAGAACGCGCCAATCCATCTGTCCCGGATAATCAATCGTAATCCCGGGCACCGATGGCGGAAAGGCGAGCACGAGCGCGTTGCGGCTCCAATAGGCGACCGCGATTCCGCCAAGCGCGGCGATCAAGGAAAGGAGCAAGCCTTCGGTAAAGAGCTGCTTGATCAATCGGCGGCGTCCGGCGCCGAGCGCAAGTCGCATCGTCATTTCATGTCGGCGCAACAGTGATCGCGCGAGGAGGAGATTGCTCACGTTGGCGCAGGCGATGAGGAGGACAAAGAAAACGACGGCCGCGGTGATGCCGAGCGTGGTCGAAATCCCGCCGGCCGCGTTGAACGGCGTCTTCCACAACGGTAACAGCCCAACCTCGTGGCCGCGATCCGTTTCGGGGTAATCGTTCTCCAGCCGTTTCGCGATCGCGGAGAGTTCTGCCTGCGCCTGCTGCCGCGTGACGCCCTGTTTGAGAAAAGCGTAACCTTCAATCCAGCGCGCGCCCCGGTCCTCGAGTTTATAGCCCGTGTTATCGAACGTCTCCTGCATCGACGTCGGCACCCAGAAGTTGAACGAGTAACCGATGAAGGTACCGTGGAATTTTTCCGGCGCGACGCCGATGATAGTGTGCTGAACACCGTTCATTAACTGCGTTTTGCCAATAATATCCGGATCGCCTTTGTAACGATTCTTCCACGTCATGTAACTTATGACTGCGACCGGGTGCGCATTGCGTCCGGTTCCTTCTTCGGGCCTGAATCCGCGGCCGAGAATCGGTCGAACGCCGAGCGCGTCGAAATAATTCGCGGACACCATTCCTCCGACCGCACGCTCGGCGCGGTCGCCGTTGCTCAGTGTTGTACCAGTGATTTTATCGACAATGAATGACTCAAAAAGCGTCGAGTTTCTTTCGAGATCGATAAAGTCGGGATAAGAAAGTCCGGTGAAACCCTCAGCGCCCCGGGTCGTGCAGTTGAGGGCGAACATCCGGTCCTGGTGCGCGACGAGCGGATAGGGGCGAATGAGAATCCCTTCGATCCAACTTAGAGCCGCTGCGTTGGTGCCGATGCCGAGCGTCAGACAAAGGATTGCTAGAATGGAAAATCCCGGAGTTCGCCGGAGCATTCGCACGCCGTAGCGAATGTCCTGAACAAATTCGTCGGCCCATCGCCAGACACGCTGTTCGCGCGCGATCTCTTTTGTCTGCTCGATTCCGCCAAATAGGCGCAACGCGGCGTTGCGCGCCTCATTAGGCGACATTCCCGCGGCGATGTTACGCTCGGTCAGGAGATCGAGGTGCGCTTGTATTTCTTCCGCCATCTCGGCGTCACGGCGATTTTTGGAAAACAGTCCGAGCAGTCGAGAAAACCAGGCGCGAAGTCGCGGCATACTCTATTAGCCTCCCTCAAGGACGAGATCGATTCCCCTGGTAATCCGCAACCAGTGGTCCTTTTCCGCTGCAAGCTGTTTGCGTCCGGCCGAGGTCAGTTTGTAATAACGGGCTTTACGATTGTTATCAGACACGCCCCATTCCGCTGTGATCCACCCTTGAGCTTCCAAACGGTAAAGGGCGGGATAAAGCGATCCTTGCTCGACGTGCAAAATGTCCTTCGACATCTGCTGGATCCGATCGGCGATGGCGAGGCCGTGCCGGGGATCATGTTGGAGCGCTTTCAAGATCAACATGTCGAGTGTTCCGTAGACGAGGTCCGGTTTTTCTTTCGCCATAAGATTTTTCAAGCCTAGACAGTCTTGGTAAAGGACTCTTCAATCTTTTCCCTAGACTGTCAAGAGGAACCGTAGAGGCAGGCGTGTCGCCGGCACGGAAAATGGTAAGAACGCTCGCCGCCGAGCGCCTATCATGAGTCAGGTGCTTGGCACAAGCACCTCTACAACTGCTGATGTTTTCTGTTTCCGGTAGCTACCGCAGCACCGCCTTGTGAAACTCGTACCAATCATCGAGATTGTTCAAATTCACTGCGTCCTTCGGCGCGGAAGAGTCCGCCGCTATCCTGCAATTGCCGAGGATTTCCTGGCGCGTTTCGTCGTCGTGATTATAACCGCGCACGGCGGCGTTGTGTTTTTCGATCGCCTGGGGGGTGAGCGACTTCGCATTCGCCTTCACCCATGCTTCGAATTGCGGATAGGTCGGCTTGTTCTTCTTAATGTAATCCTTCACCGCCTGTTCCTCCAGGCCAAGGTCGGCGCAGGTCATGGCGTCGAACCCTCGGCCGATGCCGGGATAACCGGAAGCAAGTTTACCCGCCGATTCCAGAGATACTTTCTGCCACATCCGCGGCAGATGCAGAACACCAAGTGGTCCGGCCACGCCGGAACTGATTAACGGAACGTATGTATCGCTCATAATAAATTGATGGTTGATTGGATTCTTACACCCGCACCAGACACAAAGACAACTCCGCTGCGCGATTTTTGCGTTACTTCGGACGCTTCGCTTTCGCGGCCAGGGTCCGCTGAATCGCGAGGGCGTTAAGGATTTCCGGATTCCCCTGTGCCCACGCGTTATCAATCGTCACGCGCTTGAAGCGCCATTTCTGTCCGTCGCGCACCAACTCGCAATCGTAGCGATTCATCAAAAGGGCATTCTCCGATCCGCGGCGTGAACCTTGCCGCGGCATGAAATGCTGCGCCATGACGTAAGCGTACAACGTTGCCGAGTCGTCACTAATCTCGATTTGTAGATTGCTGACCGTGTGACTGGTGTCGAGTGGGCCGAGCAGGGGGATGAGTGCATCCACGATGGCTTGGCGGCCCGTCAGTTTGGGAAAGTCCAGCTCAAGCTTTTTCCCCGCAGGTCCGAAATCGAAGATGCAATCTTCTGTGAACGCCGATGCCAGGGAATCAGCATCGCCGTGGTCAAGACCGAAAGCGTAGCGATGCACCGTATCTGCGATTTCATACCGATCGGAAGCTAGCTGCGCCAGATCCGTGCTCATCGCTGCCCATTCTAAGCGCGGAACAGGCTGCTCGCAAAAATCCGAACGCTTAAATCCTCGAGATACCCTCCGCGTACTCGTTGGCTTTAAGCCATCAAGTTTGGACATCCTGTTTCCTTGACAAAACCTTCGGGCGTGAGAGGGCGGATCGCTCACGGCCGCCGGGCATCGATTCGTTGCGAGAAGAGGTGCCATTTGATCGGATAATCTCTTGGCAGTGGCGGTGGCTTGCGTGAAACCGAACGTTTTGCAGAGCGCCCGCGAGCCCGGAACAACTTCGCGTCTCTCGGAGATGGAAGTTTCCCGCTCACTTCAACGACATGGCACAGCTCCAGATAGAGCGGGTGCTCACGATTCGGTTGATAAAAGCGATGGTAACCATTCGACCAACTGGTGAGCAGTCCAACCGCGCTAAGCCTTCGAAGCTCGTCGTGAACGGTATGGAGGTCGAGCCTACTCATGAACGCAAGTTCGCGCACATATCGCTGCTTTACGGGCACGGTGAAGAGCACTTGCAGCAGCTTCGCGCGCACCTTTGGAAATAAGACGTCTAAAATCGTACGCTGAGACATAGCCGTATATCATTTAGAACTCGATGGCTTTAAACCATCAAGTTTAAAAGTGGTAAAATGTGCGTTTGGCGTTGCGAGAATTCAGAAAGAGAGAAATCGTTCGCGCGGGTACGCGGGTATCAAGTCAGCGCGATCACAAAAAACCCGAGGATGAGAGCGACGCCGAGTAACACCGTCCCGCAGACGATTCGATCCTGCAGTTGCGCACGGCGCGCGGCTTTGGCGTAGGGTATGCGCGTGAAAGTCACCATTGTGTAAAGCGGCAGATAAATGCCGGGCAGCAGACCCTCCAGGAGATGATCGAGCTTTTTCTTTGCGCGGAACACTCGTGATGCGGTTTTATCGCGCATCTCGATAAAATTTTCGATCGCGAGATCTGCGAGCGCGTCTGTGTTCTCTTTGCGACGGCTGAAATATTCAGCGAACGCGCGGTGTCGATCCTGCGGAAATTCTGCCAGGCATTTATCCAGCACGACGCAATCTTCGAAGGCGGCGTTCATTCCTTGACCGTAGAACGGTACCACCGCATGGGCGGCATCGCCGACTAGCGCAACCTTGTCCTTAAAGAACCAAGGTGCGCAACGGATGGTCACGAGCGAACCGGTTGGATTTGTTTTGAAATCCTCGAGTAATGCCGGCATGAGCGGCACGGCATCTGGGAATTCTTCCTCGAAGAAACGGCGGATTGAGTCATCCGTCGTCGTAGTGGCGAAGCTGCGCGGTCCTTCGAATTCCCAAAAAAGCGTGCAAGTGAACGAGCCATCCGGATTCGGCAGCGCAATCATCATGAAACTTTTGCGTGGCCAGATGTGGAGCGCGTTTTTTTCCATTTGCCACGAACCATCAGCCCGAGGCGGGATAGTGAGCTCTTTGTAACCGTGGGCGAGGTAGCTTTCATCGTAAGTGAAGCCCGGAATTTTTCTCTGCATTGACAGGCGGACAGTGGAGAAGGCGCCGTCCACACCGATGACGGCGTCGCTATGGGCTCTGACGATTTTCTGTGGTGTTGCGGCCGACACGGCCGCCCTTACAGAGGATATCTCAAAATGTGCGATCGCCTGTTCGAGATCGATTTCGGTGCAGCGATGGTTGAAATGGACGCGAACATTCGGATAGCGCTGCGCGGCTTCGATAACGGTGGTATTAAGCGCGGCCCGACCAATGGAGTTGATGAATTTGTTTGGATCGCGGTCGTAGGGGGAAAAATGAAGGGTGCCAGATTTGTCATGAATCATACGGCCGCGCATGGGAATGGCGTGACGTAGCACTTCATCGGCAATACCGAGTTGTTCGAGCGCGTAAATTCCGCGGGTCGAAAGCGCGAGATTAATCGAGCGTCCCCCAACGATATTTCCCTCGCGCGGATCACCGCGTCGTTCATAGAGCTCAACTTCGTAGCCGCGTCGGCCAAGGTAAGCCGCCATCAACCCGCCGGCGAGGCCACTGCCAATAAGGACAAATTTCCCGGGCATGAATCAAATCCCTACCCGGGATGACACGGATATCACGGCTTTTTCCAAGTCTCTGACCGCCGATCTCCGGCTTCTAGTATCCATTTGGCACCGTGACTGCTCCCCAAGCAAGCATCATAATGAAATCCGAGTCACATTCCGAAGCACTTCAGCCTCATGCCAATAGTCTCCAGCTGAAAGCCATTCTGGTGGTCGATGATGATCAGCAACTTGCCTCGGCTTTGCAATGGATCTTGGCGGACGAGAATTTTTTGGTCGATGTCGCGTTCGACGGAAGAGCGGCACTGCTCAAGGTCAAGGCGCATGAGTACGATGCCGTGATCTGCGATTTGAAAATGCCTCGCCTGCGCGGGGATGAGTTTTATCTTCAAGCAAAGGAAATACGCCCTTCACTGGCCGATCGCTTCATTTTCATTACCGGGTTCGCCGCCGATGCAAGAATCGCCCTTTTCCTGACCAAGCACGACGTCAAGTACCTGGTGAAACCTTTCGCGATTCAGGGACTGATCACTTGCGTTCGGCAATTGCTTTGCTGATTTAACCATCGCCAGGTGGACGACTTGTTCGCTCCAAGGACAATTGGCGGAGAAGTCGCTTCCCTCCGGGGGCGTCGTCGCGCGGTTAAAGAATTTCGAATACGCGTTCGTCGCGTGTCATCCCGAGGCGCGCAGACGACGACTCGGGCAAAATCCGGGAACGAATCATCGGCGGATGATGACCACGCTGGAGCGTGCAAAAATGTTCTTGTCTCCGTCGATAGCTCGGCTGATCGAAGTAACACGCCTGCGAGCAAGAGCGTCGTGATAAGCATCGCCCCTTTCTCGGATACGACGGATGCGATCAATCGAATTCGGAGCGAGGCGCGTTTGTAAGGCGTCTGTGTTAACCCCGAACGCATTCGGGGTTCGCAGAAATTATCCGAGGATAATGCGTTCGGTGTGCGAGTAAATGTTAAACGAGGGCGGCCGAAGAAAACCAACCAGCGTCTGATTGCATTCACGCGCGAACTCCATCGCCAGGGTGGAGGGGGCTGAAACCGAAGCAACGATCGGAATGCCGGCAGAAAGCGCTTTCTGCATAATTTCAAAAGACGCGCGGCCGCTAACGAGAAGTATGCAGCACTTTAGCGGCAGTTCGTGATTGAGAAAAGCGCGTCCGATTACCTTATCGACGGCATTATGCCGGCCGATGTCTTCTCTAACGAAGCGTGATGTTCCATCCAGTCCGAAAACGCCAGCTGCGTGAATGCCTCCAGTCCTGGCGAAGTCGCTTTGTCCCTCGCGTAATAGCGACGGCAGTAAAAGCAATGTTTCAACATCGATGCGAATGTCTTTTGCCGATTCAATTACCGGGAAATTTTGGCGGATCGCGCCGATGCTTTCCTTGCCGCAAATACCGCAACTCGATGAAATGGTACCGAAGCGTTGCGCAGAGTTGAGTTTAACCTGTGTGCCCTCGGTTAGCGTAGTGATTATGATGTTGTCCCGATTTCGCGCGGCAGCGGGACGCGAAAAGTTGGCGATCTGCTCGGGTGTTTGAATAATTCCCTCGGACACGAGAAAGCCCGCCGCTAGCTCTTCGTCGGAGCCGGGCGTCCGCATCGTGGTGGCGACAGTCTTGCGGCCGATCCGAATCTCGAGGGGTTCTTCGACCGTAAGATCGTCATGCAGATATTCCAAATCGCCATTCTGTTTTCGGCGAATGATCTGACCTGGCTTGATTCCGTTTTCTTTCACGGGGTTGGTGGCGATGTTATTATGGCGCTGGTGGAAATCTGTCACATTTACATTTCACGTGGGCACAATTTTGTCGGGCACCATGGACTTGAGCCCGATGACTTCCCGATGATCGAGGTGCCGACGGTTGAATGCGTAGCGGGCCGTGGGCTTCATGGCGACCGCTACTTCGATTTCAAAGAAGACTACAAGGGACAGATCACGTTTTTCTCGCTCGAAGTTTTCGATGAACTGTGCGGCGCATTACGAGTGAAAGGGATCGTTCCCAGCGCTGTGCGGCGAAATGTCTTTACCCGCAATGTCGATCTTAACGAATTCATCGGCCGGGACTTCGAAGTACAAGGTGTTCGTTTTTACGGGACGGAGGAGAGCCGCCCCTGCGACTGGATGAACCGCGCGATTGCCCCGGGCGCTAAAGAATTTCTCAAAGGCCGGGGCGGCCTGCGTGCTCGCATCTTAACGGATGGCACGTTGCATTCGACCGCTCAGATTTCAGAGCGGGTCGGATGAATATCAGCGCCGCGCTGCTCGCCGGCGGCGAATCGCGCCGGATGGGACAGGATAAGGCGACATTGGTCTTCCATGGAAAACCGTTATGGCAAATTCAACTCGATTTGTTGCGGAAATTGCGGCCGAGAGAAATTTTCCTTTCGGCACGGACCGATCCCGGGTGGCGGCCGGCGGACGTGCATTTCGTTCCCGACCAGACGCCTTCGCGTGGCCCGCTAAGCGGGCTCGCGGCAACGCTTGCACGAATTCAAACAGATCACTTGCTTGCTCTTGCCATTGACATGCCGTTGATGACCGAAGATTTTTTGCGTTCGCTCTGCGGCGTCATCAAACCTTCCTGTGGTGTTGCCCCGATGATCGGCGATCGCGCTGAGCCATTGGCTGCGATCTACCCGAAAGGCGCCGATAGCGATGTCATTGCGGCCCTTTCCGGGCCCGACTTTTCGCTTCAATCACTCGCGAAGAGACTAATTGCCGCCGACAAACTACGTCTCGTTAGCGTGTCTAAGAATGAGGAAAATTACTTTCGAAATTTTAATAAGCCCGGCGATTTTATGTGAGTTTGTTCCAGCCAGTTATTTCCGACGCATTCCGAGAATGCTGACGAAAAAGCTGGAGAAGACGGTTTGAAAGCCGAGGGCGACAAGTGTCGCCCCTGGGACGACGAACCGCATGGTGTAGGCGTAATCCAAATGCCCGAAACCGGTCAACCACCATTGCCGAATTGCGGCCAGCAGTAGAGCGCCGCCTGCGAGCAGCGCGAGTCCCGCCACGACCAGGCCCCGTTCCAAATTTACTATTTCAAAAAAGCGTTCCAAATGCCGGTCTGGCGGGAGGAACCCTTCGGTAACAGCAAAGGTTTTCGCGAAAACGGCAAAGAGAATGCACTGATAGCCGCACAAGATCGCCAGGCTGGCGAACAGAAGCGTATGAGCGTCAAAGCTACCGCGCCCGATGCTCAGGCCGGGCATTGCTACCAGATAACCAAGCAGACCGAACGCTATGAAAATCGCACTTGGAACCACGAACAACCAACGCGGGCTGCACATTAGAAAATACCGGAACGTGCGCCAACCATCCCGAAATGTTTTCAAGTGCGGCGCGTGCGAGGTGCGTCCGTCGGGATGAAGCGTAATTGGAACCTCGGTGATTTTTTCGCCGAGCAGACTGGCTTTGATAATCATCTCGGTGGCGAACTCCATCCCGGTGCAACGTTGGTCGAGCCGCTCGTACATGGCTTTACTAAAGCCGCGCAGGCCACAATAAACGTCGTTTATCGGAGCCCGGAACCATTTCCGGACGAGAAACGAAAAAAAGGGATTCCCGATCCATCGATGTAAAAACGGCATCGCGCCGGGCCGAATCGAACCGCCCCCAACCGGAAGTCTGCAACCCTGGACTAAATCGAAACCCGCCCGCAATTTTTCAACGATCTTCGGGGTCTCGAGGAAGTCATAACTGGCATCGGCATCCCCGATGATGACAAATCGGCCGCGCGCCGCCGCAATTCCTCCCATTAAGGCATTGCCGTAGCCCGGTTCGTTAACCAGTACTGCGCGCGCTTCCTGCTTCTCAGCAATTGTGCGAGATGCATCGGTGCTGCCATTGTCCGCTACCACGACTTCGCCTTTGATGTTATTTTCCCGTAAAGCGCGTTGAGCTTTCTCGATGCAGCTTCCCAAGGTTTCCTCCTCATTGAGACAGGGAATGACCACCGATACTTCCAAGGCCTCAGTCTCGTGTTCGCTTTTCATCATACTTTCGGGAAATAACTCACTGTGGTTTGTATTGCTCCTGGAACAAGAGATGTACCTATTCGCGCGCACGAATGCCACTCGTCAATGCACATTGATGTGATAAATAAAATGGTGTCGTGACATGCATAGCCGCGAATTGGTCTACTGCGCCATACTGATCGCGATTTTTGCGGGCATTGCGCAACTCATGCCCGCCGCATTCGACAGTTGGTGGCAGAAGATTGAACGCGGGCTTGTGAATCTGGCACGTCATCGGACGCTATGTTGGGTCGGATTGGGAGTGTTCGTTCTCCTCGTGCGAATCGCGTTTCTTGGCATTTGGCCGATCCCCAAGGCATCGGTCTACGATGAGTTTAGTTACCTTCTCCAAGCCGACACTTTCGCGCATGGTCGCTTGACCAATCCACCACATTCGCTCTGGCAGTTTTTCGAAAGCACTTACATTTTGCAGCAACCTACTTACGCTTCACGGTTTCCCCCTGGGCAAAGCCTCGTCCTGGCGTTAGGACAAGTCACTTTCGGCCATCCCTGGTTTGGAGTTTGGCTGAGTGCGGGTCTGTTGGCCGCAGTGCTTCTCTGGGCGCTCCAAGGATGGTTGCCGCCGGGATGGGCGCTTCTTGGAGCGTTCATCGCTCTGGATCTATGCCTTTTTAGTTATTGGATGAATAGCTACTGGGGTGGGGCAGTGGCCGCAATCGGCGGTGCGCTCGTTACCGGCGCATGGGTCCGCATCACCGGAGGGAAACAGTGGCAGTATGCCTGGGTTTTCGGAATTGGAGCAGTAATAGTTGTTTTGGCGCGGCCGTTTGAGGGATCGGTATTTCTTCTGCTGGCGCTGATTACTCTAGGGATGGCAAATCGGACCGCGCGCGTCTGGCTACCGATCGTGCTCATTGGCGTTATAGGTGCTTCCTGGCTTGCCTATGACAACTACATTGTCACCGGGCATCCGCTGCGTATGCCCTACCGGCAATATTACGAGCAATATGAGATCGTGCCGCCCTTTTCATTCATCCCGGTTTCTACCGGTCCGCGAACCTTCCGACATTTCTATCTTGAGTCACGATTGTTGGAAACATACGGGCGGGTTCGAAGTTGGCGTCTTTTCGTGGATCGCCCGATAGACTGGCTCGTCTTGTTGCGGATTTACTATGGGAATCTGATCTGGTTATTCCCGGTTGTGGTCTTCGCGCCCCTTTTCTGGCATTCGCGAAGGACTCGATTTGCAACCATCCTTATAGTGGTAATCGCGGTGGTCTCTCTGACTGAGGTGTGGTGGTATCCGCATTATGCAGCGCCGTTTACGGCTGCGCTGTTAATACTGGCTACACAATCGCTCCGGTACCTCCGACAATGGAAACATAACGGACGCGAAGTCGGGCGTTTTCTGGTGCGTGCCATGCCGGTTGCATTCGGCATAACGATGTTCGTGTTCGAACCGCTGGGGATCACTACGCGGGAGGTCCAGGCCAGGACCGCGACGAAGGAAGGCATGGAGGAGACGTTATTAGCAGAGCGACCAGGACGTCATGTAGTCTTTGTTCGCTATCATGAAGGGGACAGCTCCCATCGCGAATGGGTCTATAATCCGGCCGATATCGACACTGCTCCCGTTATCTGGGCACAAGATCTTGGAACGATCGAAAACAAAAAGCTTATGCAATACTACGCGGGGCGATCATTCTGGCTTTTTGAGCCGTACGCGCCGATGAGACTTCAACCTTATTAGCAAACTTACTATTGTTGAGTCAGAATTTTCGCGAAGCGCCAGACTTCGTGAAAGGTATTATAGAGTGGGGTGGGCGCGACCCGGATGACATTGGGTTCGCGGAAGTCGCACGTCACGCCAGCAGCTTCGAGCTTGCCAAACACTTCCTTCCCGTGCTCATCCACCAGAATTGAGAGTTGGCAACCACGTTCATTTTCGTCTCTTGGTGTGATAACCGTATATTCCTTCTTCAACCGCCTGTCCGGCCCGGACTCTAACAAGAATTGGAGATAATTCGTTAGCCCAATTGATTTTTCTCGCAGTCCCATTCCGCCCGCTTCGTCAAAAATCGCAAGGGACGCGCGCAGGGGCGCCATCGCCAGGATGGGTGGATTACTGACTTGCCATCCGTCGGCCGACGGAACGGGAATAAATTCCGGTTCGAGATGCATGCGGAAGCGGGTATTGGGGTCATTGCCAAACCAACCAGCCAGACGCGGCAAATGTGTATTGGTAGCATGTCGCTCATGCACAAAAGCGCCCGCGACCGCTCCAGGGCCGGCGTTAAGATATTTGTAAGAACACCACACCGCGAAATCGACGTTCCAATCGTGCAACGAGAGCGGGACGTTGCCGATGGCATGGGCAAGATCGACGCCCACTGTGATTCCATGTTTTTGCGCCGCCGCCGTGATTGTCGGAATGTCGAATAATTGCCCGGTGAAAAAATTCACGCCGCCGATTAGAACGACTGCAATTTCGTGCCTTTCAATCAAATCGAGAACATCCTTGGTTCGCACCGTCAGTTCGCCTGGGCGCGGCCTCGCCAATATCAGCGCATCCTTCGGATTTAATCCATGATGAACAATCTGCGTTTTGACCGCATAGGTATCGGAAGGGAACGCCGGATCCTCCATCAGGATTTTGAAACGTGATTTGGTCGGGCGATAGAACGTCGCCATCATGAGGTGGAGGTTGACGGTGAGGCTGTTCATGCAGATGACCTCGTTCGGCTTTGCCCCAACCAGTCGTGCTGCCGGCTCGCGCAATGTCTCGTGATACGAATACCACGGCGTCTTTCCTTCTAGGTGGGCGGCGACGCCGAGCGTTGCCCAATCATGTAGTTCCTGCTCGACGATTTGCTTCGCCGACTTCGGCATCAAACCTAGCGAGTTGCCGGCGAAATAGATCAGCGGTTTTCCATTTTTGCCAAGGGGTAGATGGAACCGCTCGCGAAAAGATCGGAGCGGATCTTGGACGTCGAGCTGCTTGGCGAAATCTTCGTCAGCAGAGAACTGCATAACCGATCTTAACGCAGCATTTTCGACAGCGCACGCGCCTCGCATGCTACGCCAGTCCGGCTGGGACCTGCGACGCTCTCGCCGCAGAGTGTTTCTGCTGTTACAGTCATTTCGGGCCTAGACAATCTGAACGGCGCAATAATCGCCCTCGACAAGGCGTTAATGATTTGAGACTAGCGATAAATCTGTAGCCGCCATGCGAGTATCCAGTATCATTATCTGCTTCTCGATTTTTACGGTTATCTGCGCGGCGGCAGAAAGTCATCCCGCAACTGTGTCGCCGCAGAAAAAACAGGTCGTTATTGCGGCGAAAATGCTGTTTGACGGGCGCGGTAAGGTTCTGCGCGACACGCGCATCGTGATTGAAGGATCAAAGATTGTTGCACTCGATCCCAAGGCGATGCCGGTGGATTACGACCTGCGCGACTTCACGGTGATGCCCGGGTGGATCGATTCGCACGTTCACATCACCTGGAGTTTCGGCGAGGACGGCAAGAACGCCGGCGCTGACGAGACGACGCAATTCGCCGCCTATCAAGCAGAGTCGAATGCCTGGCGCACACTGATGGCGGGCTTTACGACGGTGCAGAGCGTAGGCTCGCCCACAGATGTCCCGCTGCGCGATGCCATCGCGAAAGGCGAAATTCCGGGCCCGCGCATTCTCACTGCCGTCGAGGCGCTCGAGGGGCGTGGGGAAAAAACCGGCACGCTCGACGAGATTCGCGCGTTTGTGCGCAAGCAGAAAGCTGCCGGCGCAGATCTGATTAAAATTTTTGCCTCAGCCTCGATCCGTCAGGGTGGCGGGATGACACTCTCACAAGATCAACTCAACGCTGCTTGCGACGAGGCGAACAAACAGGGCATACGCACCCTCGTCCATGCTTACAAAGATGCCGTGCGCGTGGCGACGCTCGCCGGTTGCACGGAGATCGAACACGGCACGCTGGCGGACGACGATTCTCTGAAACTGATGGCTGAACACGGCACATACTTCGATCCGCAAGCCGGTCTCGTGATCGAGAATTATCTCGCCAACAAGCAGCGTTTCCTCGGCACGTCCGGTTACACCGAAGAGGGTTTCGCCGCGATGGAACGCGTGGTGTCGCTTGATCACGACATTGTTCGTCACGCCGTGAAAACTCCCGGGCTTAAAGTCGTGTTCGGGACGGACGCGGTGGCGGGCGCGCACGGCCGCAATGCAGAAGAGTTCATCGATCGGGTGCGCGATGCTGGAGTCGATCCGATGAGCGCGATGATTTCGGCGCAGTCGCTTGCCGCAGAAGCGATGCGTCTCAGCGACCGTATCGGCTCCATCGCACCTGGCTACGAGGCCGACATCATCGCGCTCGAGGGCGACCCTCTCAAAGACATCACCGCGGTACGACGCGTCACTTTCGTGATGAAAGGTGGCGTCGTTTATAAGAACGTCGCCCGCGGGGCGATCCCGACCTATTCCAGTCACCAGCCCTGAGCACTAGCGGATTCCGATCTCTCAACACTCAACCATCGACTCGCTTCGGCGTCTCCATGAACTCGATGGTTGTTCCGTCGGGATCGCGGACGTAGATCACGCGCTTGCCGGCATTAGGGCCAACCGTAAGCGTTTGCGGCTTCCCGGCCGCTTTCCAGCCGGCGCTGCCGATAGTGCTGAGGACGGGGTCGAGATTATCGACTCTAAATGCGACGTGAACTGATCCGACGTCACATGGCCGAAGATCGACGCGTTTTCGATCGGGCGGGGCGAGATACTCGAGCAATTCGATTTTGTGTCCGTACCCTTTGAGAACGGCGATTGAAATCTCAGCGCCAGCTACACCGGTAATTTCGCTGGCTAGCTTGCCGCTTTGATGTGGACGATGCGAAAGCTCGAACCCGAGTACATCGCGCCAGAACGCGAGTGAGCGTTCAAGGTTCGAAACAGTGATACCGGTGTGGTCTGCGGCGATTATCCGGAAGGACATGCGATCACTTAATAAGACAATGACGAAGCACGAATGACGAATGACGAAGCTCCAATGATCGAGAATGGCATTATTTCTCCAAACTTTAGCA
>Ga0207701_10004108_pt1 | contig 14834 bp, 15 predicted proteins | sample KBSSwiSSwithPhiX_FD_184294 | JGI IMG/M metagenome (GOLD analysis project Ga0207701, IMG submission 184294) | Switchgrass rhizosphere bulk soil microbial communities from Kellogg Biological Station, Michigan, USA, with PhiX - S5 (SPAdes) (version 2) | ecosystem: Environmental > Terrestrial >... | reverse complement strand
TTGAAGAATGCCGCACTGCCGGCGGGCTCAATGATTTACGGTGCTGTTGGGGTCCCTGCTGACCGTTAGCCATGATCGGCCGCGTGCGTGAAGTGGGGATCCAAGACAAGCTGGACCGTCTTGACGAAGCATTCCTCTTCGAACGCTCCATCGACATCGACACGTACGACCGCCACGCGGAGAAACTGCGCGAGGAGCTCACGCTCGCCCGGAGCCACTCAGGCCAGCTCGAAGAACTCGACGTAGAGGGCATCCTGGCGTTCGCAGAACGCGTTCTGCCGCGCGCCGCCGACCTGTGGGTGCGGTCGTCACTCGAGCAACGCCAGCGGTTCCAACAGCTGTTCTTTCCAGAGGGAATTTCGTTCGGCGGAAACGGCTTTGTTCGAACCGCCGCAACCGCACCCGCTTTCAGCTACTTGCGGGAAATCCAGACCGGAAATGAAGGTTTGGTGGACCTGACCGGGATCGAACCGGTGACCTCCTGAATGCCATTCAGGCGCGCTCCCAGCTGCGCCACAGGCCCACACTCAGGCGGAAGAACGATGATTGTAACACGCGCGCACGCCGCAACGGCTGAGATCAGGCCACCCAAAGCGGCGCCAGCAGCGGGCATCCACGGGCGATTTCTGGCGTCGTGAAGTCGAACCGCGTGACTGCACGCACGGCCCCTACCCGGGGTCGACGGCTACTCAGGCAGCGGCACGCCAAACACACGGTGGTACGTCTCCGGATCATCGATGTCAACGAGGACGTTCGCGTCCGGCACCTCCACTTGAACGGTTTCAGCGGCATGAGCGCGGACGACCGCACGCGCGCCAAGCGCGCGGTCGGCGCGGCGCAGTTCCCCGAAAAGCGATGCCGCGAACAGGACGGGATGCCCGTTCCGGCCTTGATACGTCGTCCGGGCGACGGCTGGTGCCTTGCGCTCGAACGCGGCAAGTAGCGCCGCCACGGTGGCGGCGGTGATGAGCGGCTGATCCACGGGAACGACCAGCAGCCCCCGCACGCCAGGGTGATCGACGACGTCGACGGCGGCGACGATCGAGGAGATCTGCCCCTCATCCGCGTGGTGGTTGTCGACGAAGCGCACGCCTCCGGCGAGCGTCGCGACTTCCGCCTGCAGCGCGTGATCGTCGGGCCTCCCGACCACGAGGACATCGGCGATCCCGCCGTCCTGAACGGTGGCGGCCAGCGTCCGCACAAAACTGGCGCCGCCCGGTCCAACCGGCAGCAGGGCTTTCGGTCGCCGCATCCGTCGCGACCAGCCCGAGGCGAGGATTGCCCCGGCAATCAAGAGCCGGTCGCGTGCCGAGTGGGTCATCTGTATACATTCGAGGCCGCGGGCTCGCCGGCGGCGACTCGCCGTCGTCGACGCGCGGGTGGCCGTCCGCCGGCCGGCAGCGAGCTATACTCTACTCGCCGGCAGCCGTTGCCCGGGCTACTCCGAGCCGGTTCCCATGTCTTCATCTCGCGGAGACAAACCGATGCGTGAACGATCACCGCTGTTCGGCCGGCTTCGTCTGATGCTCGCACAGCTGCTACGGCTGGAGGACGACCTTCCGCCGGGAGGGCCGGCCGATCCGTACGCCCGCGTACGAGTGCCGCGCCCCGGCGGGCTGCCGGGCCTTCTCACCTCCGTCGCACTCGCCGAGCCTGACGATGAACCCGAGTTGGTGACGGCGGTCGGCGCTTCTGCGCGCCGGTAAGAGGGTGTATACACCGCCCCGGACTTCTTGACTTCACCGATCGAACTGCCTACACTTGGCCCCGTTTTCAAGCTCAGCGTGCGATTAGGGTGTGAAATCGCGCGCAGGGCGCGGAAGACTCGGTAGGTCGTCGGCGTTCCTGCTGTCGCGGGCCGCGTCCTCCCGGCCCTCTTCTTCGCGCCGGCTTGTCTGCCTCCGGGATGATCCCGGGGGAACCGTTCATCGGAGGACACGGGTATGCCAACCGGGACGATCGCTCGCCTGTTGATCGACAAGGGTTTCGGGTTTATCCGAGACGAGAGCGGGATCGAGCATTTCTTCCACCGCAGCTCGGTGCGCGGCGCGGTATTCGAGCTGCTGCGGGAAGGTCAGCGCGTGGAGTTCGCGCCGGAGGATTCCGGCAAGGGTCCGCGTGCCGGGGAAGTGCGGCTCATCGAGGGCTGACCGCCGTCGCATTCGGCGGGGCGCCGTCGCCCCGCCTCCCCTCGCTATCCCCGATCCGCACGACCCCGCGCCGATCCTACAATTCCTCATGGAAGCGAACAGGGCCCGGTGGCCTTCCCGGTCTTCAAAACCGGTCGCTGCCCGCGTGATCGCGAGCGGGCTGGGTTCGACTCCCAGGCGCTTCCGCCAATTCTGTCAATGAGGATCTGAACCTGACCGGTCACAGCTGTCGGTTCATGCGGTTCATGCGGTTCATGAACGTTCGTGACGCGCGAGTTCAAGGCTCAAGGTCAGGGTTCAAAGTTCAAGCGAGGACGAACCGTGAACCGAACGCTGAACCCTGGAACCCAACCTCATGAACCAATGAACCCCATGAACCTCATGAACCCGCGATCACGCGCAGCACGGCATCAGTGTCGCTGAGGTCCTCGAAGACGATCTCGGCGCCGCTGGCGCGGAGTTGATCGACGGTGAACGTGCCGGTGGCGACGGCGATGGGAACGGCACCGACCGCCCGGGCGCAGGCGACGTCGTGCGGCGTGTCGCCGATCACGAAGATCGACTCGGGCGGTATCGCCTCCAGCCCGCACCCCTTGGCCCGCTCGAGCGCGAACGGCACCAGCGCATTCCGATCCGCGGCATCGTCGCCAAACGCGCCGCACCGGAAGTAGCGCCACAGATCGAAGTGCGCGAGCTTGATGCGGGCGCTCCGCTCGAAGTTGCCCGTGAGCAGGGCGAGAAAGACGTCGGGCCGCGCTGCGAGTGTGTCGAGCAGTGGCCGGATCCCCGGCATCACTGCCTTCACGCCTTCGCCGGGCTCGGCGATCGCCTCCTCCAGGTGCCCGACGTACGCGTCCCGCAGCCGCGCGAACAGGTCATCGTCCAACGCGTGACCAATGGCCCCGAGTGCGTCATGCAGAATGATCCAGTCGGTCCGACCGGCGACGGGAATGCCGTCGAGCGCCCCGACATGGCCGATCACCTCCTCGCAGGCGCGGTTCATCGCGCGGATCCCGGCGCGGCCGGTGAGGACGAGCGTGCCATCGATATCAAAGAGTACGAGCTTGGTCATGTCTCAGGCGATCTACAATCGCCGGCAGGAGGGATTGATGCATTATCGGAACGTCCTGCTGGCGGCGACCGCGATCGCCTTGTCCGGCGCCGCGGCGCTCACCGCGCAGACGGCAGGGATGAAAGCGCACGCGGACATCAAAGGTGACGGCATCACCGGCACGCTGACGCTTACCGAACGCCAGCAAGGCGGCGGCACGGTGGTCGAGTTCACGCTCGACGCGACAGGCCTGAAGCCGGGGAAACACGGCGTGCACCTGCACGCGGTCGGCAAATGCGAGCCGGATTTCACTGCCGCCGGCGGGCACTTCGATCCCGGTCCGGCCGGCAACATGGATCCGGATGCCAACCATCCCTTCCACATGGGCGACATCCCCAACCTGCAGGTCGGCGCCGATGGCACCGGTAAGCTGACCGGTGTGACGACCCGCGTGACGCTGTCGCCGGGACCGCTGTCGCTGTTCGACGCGGATGGCTCCGCGGTGATCATCCACGGCAACGAGGACCAGGGTATTACCGGCGAGCCCAAGTCGGGCGTGAGCGGCGGCCCGAGGGTCGCCTGCGGCGTGATCACCAAGTAGCAGGATCAGGAGAACCAGCCCCGGCGCACCGGCGTCAACCCGCCGGTCGCCGGGTTCCACTTGAGCGCGCGGTGCGCCACCTGCTGCGCGAACGCCTGGTCCTGAGTCAACACCAGCATCGCCTGCCGGCGCGCCTCGGCGACCGCGACGACATCCGCCGCATAAGCGCGAACCGCCGGGTCCGGCAGGTCCGCGGTCGGATGCTCGAGGACCAGCAACGCCGGCCCGATCGCGATCGCCCGCGCCAGATGCGCCCGGGCCCGCTGCTCGGGTGAGATCTCTCCGGCCAGCTGCCGCAACGTGGCAGCTTGTCCCGCGCCGCCCTCACCCAGCCCGCACGCCGCCGCCAACGCCGCCACGCGCCGCGCTGTCTCCGGTTCCACGGGATCGATCTGAAGCGTGAACGGCATGGCCAGATTCTGCTCCAGCGTCGCCGCCTCGAGCAGCACCGCGCGCGGGCTGACGATCCCGAAGCGATCGAGGGACGCCAGCCAGTCGTCGCCGTCGGAGATGGCGGCATTGTCGCGCCCGAGCACGCGAACAACTCCCCGATCCGCGACGCTGGCCCCGGTGACGAGATTGACCAGCACTTCGGCTGCCGCCGCGTCCACGCCGAGCACCGCGACGCGCTCCCCCGCCGCGATCGTGAGCGACTGCAGACGGAGCGGCCGCAGCCCCTGGTAGCGCTTCTCTATGCCCTCGAGCTCGAGGATCGGTGTGGCCGGTGTGGTCATCGGATCGATCAGCGAGGGCGAGCGGTGAGGCCGGCGCGCGATTCGAGATCCTCGAACGCGTGGCGCGGCAGCGTGACGCTGCCGAACCCCGACGCGTGATGGGAGTGATCGGCGTGGAAATCCGATCCTCCGGACATGCCCAGCCCGAGGCCACGCGCGATCGCTTCGTAATGTGCGGTGGCTTCCGCGTCGTGGTCGCTGTGCCACACCTCGATCGCCGTCAACCCATCCGCCACGAAGCCGGGGATCGCATCGTCCAGCCGCATCAGCCCGGGATGCGCGAGCGACGCGACGCCGCCTGCGGCACGGACGATGGCCGCCACCTCGCCGACCGACGCACCGCGGCGGGGTACGAATGCCGGGCGGCCCTCCGCGATGAAGCGGTCGAACGCGTCGCCGCGATCCGCCGCGTGTCCGGCCGCGACGAGCGCATCGGCGACGTGCGGCCGTCCGATGGCGCGGCCGCTGCCGGGCGCCACGCTGCCCAGCAGCCGTTCACCGTCGAGCGGCATGCCGAGCTCCGCCAGCCGCGCGATCATCGTCTCGACGCGGCGGCGCCGGTCTTCGCGCTGAGCATCGAGGAAGACGACGAAGGGCGCGTGATCGGGATCGATGAAGTAGCCGAGGACGTGGACGTCACGCCCGCGTTCGACCGCGGTGATCTCGATCCCGGGGACGAGTCGCACACCGTGCTGCGTGGCGGCAGCGGTCGCCTCGGCCAGGCCGGCGGTGGTGTCGTGGTCGGTGAGGCTGATGATCGTGAGCCCGAGGCCGGCGGCCCGCGCCACCAGCGCCTCCGGCGCCAGTCGGCCGTCGGACGCGGTCGTATGGAGGTGGAGATCGATCACGAGGTCAGGTCGTGGCGTGGGCGCGGGGCTTCGCCTTGTGCTTCCGGCCGCCCTTGCGCTGACGCTCGACGAGCGATCGGTACTCGCGAATCAGCAGGTCGAGATGCTGCCGTTCCTCGTCGGCGAACTCGAGGAAGATCTTCTTGCCCTCCGAGTCCTCGAAGCGCTCGCCGTAGCGCTTGAAGAAACGGTGCGAGCCACGCTCGCAGCGGATCCCGATCATCAGGGCCTTCAGGTCGTCGACGCCCTTGGCGAGCTGATCGGCGCCGGCCGCGAACAAGCCATTCGCCGCCCCCTTGAAAAAGAGGAAGGTCGGACGGGACTCGAGCTGCGGGTCCTCGCGCAGGAGCTCGCCGTAGCGCGCTTCGAGCGTTCCCAGATGCTCCTTCTCCTCCTCCGCCAGCTTCTCGAACACGCGCCGGCCCCGGGCATCGCGCGTGACACTGGCGGCTCGCGAGTAGAAGTCCAGGCCGCTGCGCTCGGTCGCGATCGCGATGCGCAGCGCATCACGCGCGAACAGCAGTTCCGGCACCCCTTCGTCGGTGACCTGCGGGCGTCCGGTCTGGCAGGCCTCGCACGTCCCGTGGATCTGCAGCACGCTCTGACGCGGCGCGAAGCCGCGCGCCGCCGCCACCTCCTCAACCAGCGCCTCGATGTCGGAGCTGAGGAACTCGAAGGAGCGGTTGCACTCTTTGCAGATCAGATGGAAATGACGGGGATGACGATATGAATGCTCGAACCGGAACCGGCCCTCTCCGAAATCGACCTTGCGGGCGATCCCGGCCTCGACCATCCACTGGAGGGTCCGGTAAACGGTAGCCCGGCTGATCCGCTGATCTTCACGGCGAATCAGCTCGACGAGCTCGTCGGCTGTGAGGTGACCTTCCTGCCGGAGAAAGACGTTGACGATGAGGTCGCGCTTGCTGGAGCGCTTGCTGCCTGCAGGCCGCAGGCTGTCTACGTAGGCAGAGGAGGAATCCATCCGGGAAGCTGCGCCCGTCGCACGGGGCGACGGGCGCGCTGGCCTGTTACACCGTGAACGACGAACCGCAGCCGCAGGTCGACTTCGCGTTCGGATTCTTGATCGTGAAGCCGCCGCCGGTGATGTTGTCGACGAAGTCCACTTCGGCGCCGGACAGGTAGCGGGCGCTGATCGGATCGACCATCAGCTTGACGCCGTTCACCTCGATGACCGAGTCGGTGGACGCGTCGCCCTCGCCCTCGTCGATCATCAGGCCGTACTGGAAGCCGGAGCAGCCGCCACCCTGCACGAACACACGCAGGCCGGCGTCAGGCTTGTTCTCTTCCACCAGCAACTCGGAGATCTTGGAGGCCGCAGCCACAGTCACATTGATCATTAGTCGTTCTCCTAGGGACCCTGAACCCTAATTATACTGGCCAGGTACCTCCGGCGGCAAACCGGTCGGCAGGCTCGACCCGGAGCCGCCCGGACCGCACGTCATTGGACGCGTGCCGGGGGCGGCTTGTCTCCGCCGCACACGCGCGCACATACTTCAGACCAACCATGTCTACCCGTTACCAGCCCGCGCTCAACCTGGTCGACCGATTCCTGCAGGATCGCCTCGTGTCGCGCATCTGGTCCCGCGAAATCGGCGCCTGGGGCGCCGCCCCCGGCAGTGCCGACGCCAAATCGATCGCCTCCCGCCTGGGCTGGCTCGACACGGGAAATACCATGCGGCCGCATCTCGAGCGGCTCGCCGCGCTCGGCCGAGCGGCCCGGGACGAGCAGATCGAGGCCGTCTACCTCCTCGGCATGGGCGGCAGCAGCCTGTGCGCCGAGGTGCTGCGCAGCGTGCTCGGGGTCGCGGAGGGCTCACCCCAGCTTTACGTCCTCGACACCACCGACGAGGCGACGATCACGACCGTCGCGGCGCGGATGCAGCCCGCCCGGACATGGTTCCTGGTGTCCAGCAAAAGCGGCGGGACAGTCGAGGTCGCCTCGATGGAGCGCTTCTTCTGGTCCAAGATCCAGCCCGTCCTCGGCGAGCATACCGGCCGCCAGTTCATCGCCATCACGGATCCGGGCACCGGGTTGAACACGCTCGCCACTTCGCGCGGCTACCGCGAGATCTTCGTGAACCCGCCCGACATCGGCGGCCGTTTCTCGGCGTTGTCGCTCTTCGGCCTGGTCCCGACGTCCCTTATTGGCCGCTCGGCCGAAGCTCTCCTCCATGCCGGCGAGACGATCGCGGACGGCTGCCGCCAGGAAAATGCGATCAACCCCGGGCTGCAACTCGGCGCGTTCATCGGCGCGACCGCGAGCAACGGACGGGACAAGCTCACCGTCCTTCTCCCGCCGTCACTGACTTCGCTGGGGTTGTGGATCGAGCAGCTGATTGCCGAGAGCACCGGCAAGCACGACAAGGGCGCGCTGCCGGTCGTCGACGAGCCGATCGGCCGGCCGGATCAGTACGGCGCGGATCGGGCGTTCGTCGTGATCGGCACGGATCGCGACGAAGTGGACGGGCACGCGCTCGCCGCTCTCGAATCCGCTGGTCATCCGGTGATGCGGATCAGCACGCGGCTGGACGCGATTGGGGCCGAGTTCTTCCGCTGGGAGTTCGCCACCGCGGTCGCGGGCGCGGCGCTCGGGATCAACCCGTTCGACGAGCCGAACGTCTCCGAGGCCAAAGAGAAGACCAAGGCGCTCCTCGGCACGCTCGACGCGTCGGGCCATCTCGCCGGCCACGCCCCGACCGCCTCGTCCGACCGTGTGGACGTGTTCAGCGGGCGTTTCACTGGCAGATCCCCCGCGGATGTGGTCCGCGCGGCCTTGGCAACGCTTGCTCCGCCGGACTACGTTGCGTTCCTCTCGTACCTGCCGCCCGGGAGCGCCGTGGCCCAGGCGGTCGCCGAGATTCGCGCCGGCATCCGCGAGCGCTTCCACGTCGCCAGCACGTTCGGAGTCGGGCCCCGTTACCTGCACTCCACCGGCCAGTATCACAAGGGTGGACCGAACACCGCACTCGCGTTGGTCTTGACGGCGGACGATGAGACGGAGACGACGATTCCGGAGGCGGGCTACTCGTTTTCGACGCTGAAGCGTGCCCAGGCGCTCGGCGACACGGAGACGCTCGAGGCGCACGACCGACGGACGGTCCGGATCCACGTCAAGGATGCGGCGCACGCGCCGGCCGCGCTCGAGCAGCTGTTCGCTGACGCCCTTCGCTGACCTCGCGATCAGCCGCGCAGCGTTTCGAGCACCCGGCCCGAGTCTGCCTCGACGTCTTTGTGCAGGCTGTTGCCGTGGGAATCCATGGTGACGATCGCCGGGAAGTCGCGGACCTCGAGGTGCCACATCGCTTCCGGCGTGCCGAACTCGAGCAAGGAGACGCCGGAGACGCGCTCGATGCAGCGGGCATAGAACTGGGCTGCGCCGCCGACCGCATTGAGGTAGACGGCGCCTGACTTCGCCAGCCCGGCGAGCGTCTTCGCGCCCATCCCGCCCTTGCCCATCACCGCCCGCACGCCGTAGCGCTCGATGATGTCGGCCTGATACGGCTCCTCCCGGATGCTGGTGGTCGGGCCCGCGGCGGTCACACGCCAGCCGCCCGACTCGTTGGCATCCTTCACGACCACCGGTCCGCAGTGGTAGAGCACCGATCCGTGCAGATCCACCGGCGGCTCGTGCTTCATGAGGTGCGCGTGCACGGCATCCCGCCCGGTGACCAGGCGTCCCGAAATCAGCACCACGTCGCCGACTTTCAGGGCGCGAATGTCCGCCTCGCTGATCGGCGCCTGCAATGCGATCTCCCGGCCGGTGCGCGGGAACCCTTGCGCCACCGCTTCGGGAGACAGCATGGGAATCGACGCCGTCGTATCGTCGCGATAGAGCCACTTGGTGATCGCGCCGCTGGTCGCGTCCAGATGGACGCCCAGACGGCGGAACGCCCAGCAGTCGTAGGCCACCGACACGAAGAAGCTCGCCGGCAATCGGTTCAACGCGCCGATCTTGCAGCCGATGAGCGATGTCTGGCCACCGAAGCCCATCGGCCCCACCGTGAGCTGGTTCGCCTGCTCCATCACTGCAGCTTCGATCCGCGCCAGCCGCTCATCCGGATTCACATCGTCGAGCGTGCGGAACAGCTGCTCCTTGGCGTGCAGGTAACCGGAGGTCCGATCGCCGCCGATGCAGACGCCGACCGCGCCCGGGCTGCAGCCTTTGCCCTGCGCCTTCCACACCGCGTGCAGGATGCACTTGCGAACGCCTTCCAGCGATCGATCCGCGCGGCCGAGATGATCGAGCTCGGTTGGCAGGGCGTACTGCGCGTTCGTGTTCTCGCACCCGCCGCCTTTGAGGATCAGCTTGACCTCGATGTCGTCACCTTCCCACTGATCGAAGTGGATGATCGGGGTGCCGGGGCCGAGGTTGTCGCCCGAGTTCTCGCCGGTGATCGAGTCCACCGAGTTCGGACGCAGCTTGCCGCGCCTGGTCGCCTCGGCGACGGCGGCGCGAATCTGCTGGCGCAACTCGATCTGGTTGGTGCCAACCGGGACCTTGACCTCGAAGGTCGGCATCCCCGTGTCCTGGCAGATCGGCCCTTCGCACGATGCCGCCTGATCGATGTTCTGGGCGATGATCGTCAGCGCCTGGCCACCCCGGGTTCGCGCCGGCTCGGCGGCGACCGCCACGCTCATGGCGGCCCGGACGTCCGGCGGCAGATCGGTGGAGGTTCGGGTGATCAGTTCGACCATGCTGTCGAGAAATTCCGGGAGCATCCGAGCAGTATAATTGACCGCCCGATGCGCCTGCGGCGCTCAGCGATCATGCCCACCCGGACCTCTGCTCCCACTCGTGCCGGCCGCGGTTTTCGCCTCGAACGCGACCCGCTCGGCGACGTCCGGGTGCCCGCCGCGGCGTACTACGGCGTCCAGACCCAGCGGGCCGTGGAGAACTTCGCGATCAGCGGCCTGACCGCGCCCCCGGAGCTCGTTACCGCCACCATTCTGATCAAGAAAGCCGCAGCCCTCGCCAACCGCGAGTTGGGTCGCCTCCCCGCGGCGATCGGAGACGCCATCGTGTCGGCCGCCGACGAGATCCTCGCCGGAAAGTTGCGAGACCAGTTCGTCGTTGATGTGTATCAGGCCGGCGCCGGCACGTCGCACAACATGAACGCCAACGAGGTGCTGGCCAACCGCGCGTCCGAGATCCTCGGCGGCAGGCGCGGCGAGTACACGCGCGTCCACCCGAACGATCACGTCAACATGGGCCAGTCGACGAACGACGTCTATCCGACGGCGACGCGGCTGGCGCTGCTGTTGATGCTGCCGGAGCTGCTGGGCAGCGCGCGCGGCTTGGCCGCTGGCCTGGCGGCGAAGAGCGCGGAGTTCACCGCGGTCCTCAAGACCGGACGCACGCACCTGCAGGACGCTGTGCCGATCACCGCTGGCCAGGAGCTGGGCGGCTTCGCGGCCAACGTGGCGCACGCCGCGGACGATGTCGAGCGAGGGTGGGAAGGGTTGCGCGAGTTGAACCTCGGCGCCTCGGCGGTCGGCACGGGGCTGAACGCCGGCATCGACTACACGCTCGCGGCGATCGGCCACCTCGCCGAGCTGACCGCGCTGCCGCTGCGTCCGGCGGCGGATCGCTTCCGCGTGACCCAGAGCATGGGCGACGTGCTGGCCTGCTCGGGCGCGCTGCGCCGCCTGGCCGTGGAAGTGGGCAAAGTCGCGTCGGACCTGCGCCTCCTGAGCATGGGCCCGCGCGCCGGGATCGCGGAGATCCAGCTGCCCGCCGTGCAACCGGGCTCGTCGATCATGCCGGGCAAAGTGAACCCGTCGGTCCTCGAGATGGTGAATCAGGTCTGCTATCAGGTCTACGGCTGTGACGCCGCGATCCTGGCGGCGGCGGACGCCGGACAGCTCGAGCTGAACGTGATGATGCCGGTGATCGCGTGGAACGCGCTGCACGCGACGCGCATCCTGCGCGAGGCCATGCGCGTGATGCAGGACCGCGCGGTCGCCGGACTTCGCGTCGACGAGGCTCGATGCCGGGAGCTCCTCGATCGGAGCACCGCCCTGGCGACTGCGCTCAGCCCGTACATCGGCTACGCCGCGACCGCCGACATCGCCAAGACCGCCGTCGCCACCGGCCGGGCGATTCGGGATCTCGTGCGCGAGCGCGGCTTGATTCCCGGGGATCAGCTCGACGCCATTCTCTCGGCGGAAGCCATGACGTCTCCGGGCGTGCCGGGCCAGAGCGCGGCCGCCGATGTTCCGACAGCGAGGACCGATGATCACGCGGGCACTCGTGGCGCTCGTGCTGGCAGCGGCCAGCCTGCAAACCCCGTCAAGCGGGGGGGACGCGCCACAACACGGGCGGTTGTTCGATCCGAAGGACCTCGGCACACTGGAGGGTCCGGATCGGGACGCGTGGCAGCGGCCGGACCAGATCATGGACGCCCTCGGCATCGCCGACGGTAGTGTGGTCGCTGATATGGGGGCGGGCGGCGGATGGTTCACGGTCCGGCTCGCGCGGCGCGTCGGTCCGGGCGGACGCGTGTACGCGGAGGACATTCAGCGCCAGATGATCGAGTCAATCGAGCGGCGCGTGAAGCGCGAAGGATTCGCGGGACGGGTGAAGACAGTCCTCGGCAGCCCGCTCGATCCGAAGCTGCCGGAACGGGCGCTCGACGCCGCGCTGTTCGTCGACGCGTTTCACGAGGTCGAGCATCCGGTGACCCTGCTCCGCAATCTCGCCACATCCCTCAAGCCGGAAGGCCGCATCGGCATCGTCGACTTCACCAGCGAGGGTGCCGGGCCCGGGCCACCGATGAACGAGCGCGTCGACCCTGAGCAAGTGATCCGCAACGCCGAGGAGGCCGGCCTGCGGCTGTTGTCGCGCGAAGATCTTCCCCGCTATCAATACATGCTGGTCTTCGGGCTGGCGAGTGCGCCGGTGGCCAGCGCGCCGCGATGATCGCGGTCCCGGAGTTCCTCCGCGATTATCAACAGCGCGTCGATCAGGAGCTGCGGCGGCTCGTCCCGCTGGAGGGAAGCCGAGTGCAGCAGTCGATGGCCTACACCGTCCACGCGCCATCGAAGCGCGTCCGCGCGGTGCTGACGCTACTCTGCGCGGAGCTGTGCGGTGGATCGGCAACGCGCGCCGTGCCCGCGGCGGCAGCGATCGAGCTCGTGCACGCCTCCTCGCTGATCCTCGACGACCTCCCGGCCATGGACAACGCGCCGCTGCGGCGAGGGAGGGCGTCGAACCACGTCGCGTTCGGCGAGGCGATCGCCATCCTGGCGGCGTTCGGGTTGCTCAACCTCGCCTACGGCGAGTTGTCGAGAGCCTATGACGCGTCCCTGTCGGGTGCGCTGTCCGCGTTGCTCAGCGAGGCGATTGGGCTGGATGGCTTGATCGGAGGCCAGGCCGAGGACCTGCTCGCGACCGATCAGGCCATCACCTTCGAGACGCTCGAACGGATCCACCGCGGCAAGACCGGCGCACTGTTCGTCGCCTCGGCATCGGCCGGGACGCTGACGGCGGGGGCGGGCAGCGATCAGCGGCAGTGGCTCGCCGCGTTCGCAAAGAATCTCGGACTCGCGTTCCAGATCATCGACGACCTGCTCGACGTGGAGGGCAATCCGGAGGATACCGGCAAGGCGGTGCGCTCGGACGCCAGGAAGACCACGTTCGTCTCGTTCAGCGGTGTGGCCGGTGCGCGCCAACTCGCGCTCGAGCTGTGTCAGACCGCGGATCGCGCGCTGACGCCGTTCGGCACGCGAGCCGACCGCCTGCGCGCGTTGTCCGCCTTCGTGGCCGGGCGGCACGCGTGATCGACACGAAGCGGATCGCCGCCGACGCTGAAGTGGACGCGCTACGCGATCGTCTGCGGGCGCTCGGCTACCTGGATGCGGGGGTCGACCGCTTCGTCCTCGCCCCGGCGCACAGCGCGCGAGGCTCCGTGGCGATCGCGGTGCTCGCCAGCCTGCGCATCGGCGTGCTGGGCGGCCTCCTTCTCGGCCCGGCGGCGGCGATCGGCCTGGCGCTGCAGCTGCCGGCGCTGGTCACGAGCGTTCGCGACGCGGGCGTCGTGGCGATCTACATGGCCGTGCTGTTCGGGGCGGCGATCGCTCTCGCCGCACTGTTGGCCGCATCGATCGTGACGCTCATCGCCCGGCGCGCGGGCGGTTTGCTGGCCCGAAGAGGTCGGATGGTCTCGGCCATCGCCGGGGCCGCCGTCGGCCTGGCCGCACTCACGTATCTGACGCTCCTCTGGACCGCCGTTCGCGGCGCGTCGGCCGCGGGCCATCCAGTCCTCTGGGTCTCAATCGGTCTCGCGGTCGCGGTCGTGATTAGCCTGCTGCTCGGACATGCCGTCACGCTGACCGCGCTGGCGCTGATCGTGTCCGGCACCGGTACGCCGATGCGGACGCCCGGAGTCCCGGGCGCAACCTGGCGGTGGTTGCTGGGGGCGGGGCTGGCGGCGTTTGCCGCCGCAGTGGTCCTCTTCAACGCCGGAGGTGTCGGAGCACCAATCGATCGCGGGGCGCCGCCTCCTCCACTGACCGTCGTGTCGAGCGGCGCGCGCGTGCGGCTGATCGCGATCGATGGGTTCGACCCGGCGGTGTTCGCGCGACTCTCCGCGGCGGGCCAGGTGCCCGCGCTCACCGGAGCGCTCGACAGGACCGGTGCGCGGCTGGCGCTTGGTGACGGCGGCGGTCGTGGACAGGAGGATCCGGCGCGGCTCTGGACCACCATCGCGACCGGACAACCGGCCCGTGCTCACGGCGTGCAGAGCCTCGAAACGCGCCGCGTCGCCGGGCTCGGCGGCATCCTGCACGCGGGCGATGACTCGAGCGCCGCACGGCTGCTACGGGTCTCGACGGATTTGCTGCAGTTGACCCGCCCGTCGATAGCCAGCGGCACCGAACGGCAGGAGAAGACGTTCTGGGAAGTCGCCGCCGCCGCCGGTCTCCGCACCGTTGTCGTCAACTGGTGGGCGACGTGGCCGGCGGTGTCCGCCAACGGCGTCGTGCTGAGCGATCGCGCGACGCTGCGGCTCGAGCACGGCGGACCGCTCGACGCGGAGATTGCGCCCGCGTCGCTCTACCCGGCGCTCGAAGCCCGCTGGCCCGAACTACGTGAGCGGGCTGTGACGCGCGCCGCCAACGCTTTGTCCACGAGTCGCATGAGCGCGGCTGACGCCAGCGTCCTGCGCCGTTCCGCGGAGCTCGACGCGCTGAACCTCGTATTGGCGGCGGAGGTCACGAGCGGGAAGGACGACCTGACGGCCGTGTACCTGCCGGGGCTCGACATCGCTCAGCGTGCGGTGGCCAGCGACACGAGCCGGTCGGGGACACTGGACACGTACTACGTCACCCTTGACGCGCTCCTCACGCCGGTGGTCGAACCGGGCCCCGGTGAGGCAGTCTTCATCGTGACGACGCCAGGTCGCGCTGGTGAAGCGGCGGGCGGGCGGCTCA
>Ga0207701_10004107_pt1 | contig 14836 bp, 7 predicted proteins | sample KBSSwiSSwithPhiX_FD_184294 | JGI IMG/M metagenome (GOLD analysis project Ga0207701, IMG submission 184294) | Switchgrass rhizosphere bulk soil microbial communities from Kellogg Biological Station, Michigan, USA, with PhiX - S5 (SPAdes) (version 2) | ecosystem: Environmental > Terrestrial > Soil... | reverse complement strand
TCACCCATCACGATCCAACGCGGAGCGACGACGCCATCGATCGCATCCTCGCCTCCATGCGTGCGAGCCCGGCCGCGCAAGGCTCGCCGATGGAGGTGTTCGCCGCTGCCGAAGGACAGACCGTGGAATTGTCGGCGGCGACCGGAGACATGAGCGATAAGCCGACGCACGAGGCTTCCGCGGTGGCGCCCATGGCCTCGGCGCTCGTCGATCAGACGGTGCTGCTGGGAGTCGCGGAATCGTCGACGGCCGCAGCGTTGGTCGAAGTGCTGCAGGCAGACGGCATCCGGACGATTCTTGCGACGGATGGAGAGTCGGCCCTACGCAAGGCGCGCGCGGACCGCCCCTCTCTCATCGTGCTCGACCACCACCTCCCTCGCGTGTCCGGCCCCGACGTCGCTCTTGCAATCCGCGGCGGTGGCGATGAGTTCGCCGCCCGCGTGCCGATCGTGATCGTGACGGACCGCGAGCAGGAAGCCACGGCGGAAAGCGCGAACGACTGGCTGATCAGGCCATTTTCCGCCGCTTACGCGCGAACTCGGGTGCGCGCGCTGCTGCTCGGCAAGGCTTGTCGGTGGCGGCAGCCTCCCGTCCCGGGCGACGAAGAGCGGCGGCTGAAAGCGCTGCGGGACCTGCGCGTGCTCGATACGACACCGGAGGCGCGCTTCGATCGCCTGACGCGACTTGCCGCCCTCGCCTTCGATGTGCCTATGGCGCTCGTGAGCCTCGTCGATCGCGATCGCCAATGGTTCAAGTCCGCGCACGGTGTCGATCCGCGCGAGACGTCCCGCGAAAGCTCCTTCTGCGCCCACGCCATCGTGAACCGGACTCCGATGGTGGTCCCGGACGCGCTGCAAGACGAGCGCTTCGCCGATAGCCCGCTCGTCACGGGAAGCCCTCGCGTCAGGTTCTACGCAGGCCACCCGCTCATCTTGCCCGACGGGAGCTGCGTCGGCATGCTGTGCCTGATGGACGTTCGGCCCCGCACGATCAGCCAGAAGGATCTCGACCTTCTCGGCGACATCGCGCACCTCGTGCGGCGCGAATTGATGCTGATGCCGGAGACGGCGCGCGAAGCGCTGACCGCCTGACAAGCCTCATTTGCGCGCGACCGCCATGAACTCTTCCGGCCGCACGCGAATCGCGGCGCCCGTGGGGCACGCGCGGACGCAGGCCGGGCCTCCCGAGACGTCCTTGCACATGTCGCACTTCACGGCCTTCTTGCTCACGTCGTCGTTGTGATATCGCTTCTCGCGGCCCGGCTCCGTGGTAAGGCCGGTCAGCAGCCACGCCCACAGACTGGGTGATCGGCGCTTCGGATTCACCTGCGACATCTGGATGACGCCGTAAGGGCAATTGCGCTCGCAATTGCCGCAGCCGATGCAGCTGTTGTCGATGAACACTTCGCCGTTAGGATTCCGATGGATCGCATCGGGCGGGCAGTCCTTCATGCAATGCGGGTTCTCGCAGTGCCGGCACGACGTCGGCACGTGCACGTCGGCAAAAGTCGGGCCGGCCTCCCGGTCGAGACGCGACGTCCCGTCGTGCACATCGGCGCATGCCTTCTCGCAGTTGTCGCAGCGGACGCACAGGCTTTCGTCGATCAGCAGCACGTCGGTGGCCTCGCCCATCCCCTGTCCGATCAGGAAGCCGATCAGGTTGCCGGGATCGGTTTGCGTCTCGCGCTGCACCGCTTGCGACAGCCTGCTGAGGACGCGCGACCCGATGTCGCCGCGTAAATCCGGATTCCGGGAGAGCACCGCGTTGAAAGTGTCCGCCGACAGCAGGATCGTTTCGCAATTGACGGCGGCGCGAACGGTGGCCGAGCGGCGCGCGCCGGACGACAGGAGCGCCATCTCGCCCACGTAGTTGCCCGCCGCGACGTAGGAGAGCACTGTCTCCCTGCCCCCCAGGATTCGGGAAACCGTGACGGAGCCGCGACGGATCAGGTGGAGCCCGTCCGCTTCGTCGCCTTCCTGGAAAATCGCCTGCCCCGCCACGAAGCTCTTGATCGTCGCATCCTTCACCGTCTCATCCAGGTCCCCTTCGGAAATCCCGGGCGCGACGTGCGCCCGCACCGCGCGCCGCAGCGACGTCTCGTCGATCTGCCGGCGCACCGACGCGATGCTCGCGAGCAGCTTCAGCATCGAGCGGCGCGGCGTCTCGATCAGCACGCAATCCCTGCCGGCTCGCACCGTGCTGGACCGGCGGCGTCCCGAGAGCAGCCCCAATTCCCCGAAGAACTGGCCGCGCCCGAGGCGAACGTTCTTCGCGGGCGCGTGCGGGTCGTCCGTCACCTCGATCGTCACCTCGCCGTCGACGATCGAAAAGAAAGAGTTCGTGTAGTCGTCCTTGCGAAAAATGAGCTCGCCGTCGCCGGGTCCCCGGACCTCGCTGTCGAGCATGAACTCGCGCAATTGCAGCGTGGTGAGATCCTTGAACAGGGGGACGTTCGTCTGGATGAGCGCCAGCGCTTCGGATACGCTTTTCGCGCGCCGGAAGTCCTTGAACTTCGCCTGCAGCAGCGATTCGTCGGCGGGCGCGACAGGATTTCCCAGGATGTATTCGACGACCTCGTATCCCTGGTTCATCGCCTGCTTGATGAGTGGGTAACCTCCCAGCGCCCCGATGATGTAGAGACCGGGGACGTTCGATTCGTAAGTCGCGGAAACCTGCGGCACGGCTTCCACCGTCTTGTTCGGAAACTGGACGCCGAAGCTTTCCACGAGCTTGCGCGGCGGAACCGCGCCGAGTCGCGCGATCACGCGGTCGCACGCGATGGCCTCGATGCCCCGCGGCGTCTGCGCCGTGAAGGACAACGGCTTGCCATCCGTCTCGACGGCCTCGACCTTCACCGCGCTCGTGCTGAACCGGCATTCCATCTTGCCGTCGCGGATGGCCGCGGTCACGAGGTCGACATTGCCCTGCTTGACGCGCGCAAATTCATCTACGCGGTTGAGCAGGATCACCCGGTTGTTCTCCGCCAGCGCCAGGGCATTCTCGATCCCCGCATCTCCCGCGCCGACCACGACGATCGTTTCGCCGTTGTACTCGTCCGGATCGTCGAGCTGGTACTGGACACGCTCGAGGTCCTCGCCCGGAACGCCAAGCTTGCGGAGGTTGCCCTGCAGGCCGATGCAGAGCACGACGTGCTCGGCGAAGCACGTGTCGCCTGCGGCTGTCTTGAGCTCGAACGCTCCTTTGGAGCCCGAGATCGCGGTGACGACCGCCCGATGCCGGATGTTCACCTTGTACTTCGCGAGGTCGTCGTTCCACTTGGCGAGAACGGCCTCGCGCTTGCCCGCGCCGAAGGTCAGCGGGCTGCGCAGCGGCAATATCCCCGGCTCGGCCATCACGTGCTTGCCCTTCTGGTAGCGGAAAATCGTGTGCGAAGGATGTTCCTCGGCCTCGAGCAGCACGTGCGTAACGTTGAGCTCGGCGGCGTGGGCCGCGCACGACAGCCCGCTCGGGCCGGAGCCGACTATGGCGATTCGGACGCGTTCGCTCACTTCCTCACCCCCGGGTTCATGCTCGCCTTGAGCTCGCGCAATGACTGTTCGAATGCGGCGGGCTGGTATCGCTCGTCGGATGCAACTGCAGCGAGCATACGCGTCATCGCCGGCTGCACCGCCTGTTTGCGCTGCAGCGAATGCCTGTCCATGAAATCCACGACGCTCTGCACGGCCATGGCTGCCTGCTCGGCGCCCTGATAGTCGTTGTACTGGCCGCCAAGTCCATCATCGATCAGGCCGTTCAGGATCGCGCGAACATCGTTGCCCGAGAACCGGTACGTCGCGATCCTGGGCACCATGGCCGCGATCCGCTCTTCAACTGCCCGAGCCTGGATGAACGCCTTGCTGCCCGACGCCACCGCCCTGTGCAACTCGGCCACTCCCTGTTGGAACGCATCCGCCTCGCCGGGCATGACCCGGCGGGCGATCTGGCGCAGCATGAGCAAGCTGGAATCGTTTAGCCTCACGACCCCCGGACCCGCTCCGACGCGAGCGGCGGTGTTGCGCGTGTCGGTCATCGAATGATGGCAGGAATGGCAATCGAACAACACGAGCTCGGGGAAGAGACCGTCGCGCCCGCGACCGCCCTGAAGCAATGCGAGCAGTTCCTCGGCTGCCACCGCCTGACCTATCGCCCACGCGCGAACGCCTTCCCAACTCCCTTTGCGCTTCCGCCAATCGGCGTCGATTTGAAAATGCGCCGGGCCGATTTGCGTGAACGTGTCGAGCTCGAAGGCGAGGCGCGGATGCCCGGCGGCCATCATCTTGTGCGTCACGAACTTGTTCCGGTTGCCCATGTGGCAGGACAGGCAAAGACGCGCGCGCGCCACGTCGTCGTTGGTGGGATACATGCCCTTCGTCACATTGCCGGCGTGCGTCGCCGCCGGCTCGACATGGGTCTTGACCCACCGGTCCGCAGCGCCGTGGCACGATTCGCACACCACGCCATCGGCAACGTCGTACGCTTCTCCACGCCGGTCCGGCGGAGGATTGTGCGTGTGGCAGTCGAGGCACAGGCCGGTTCGATGCGCAGGCGCCGGCAACCCGAGCTTTGCCGCCATTTCCTTCGATCGCTCACTGAGAAGCACGGCATACGACCGCGCGTGCTTGTCGGTGCGCGACCACGTCATGTACTCGGTTTGCAGCACGCCGGAGCTCTTCCACGCATCGACCGAGCCATGGCACAGGCTTCCGGCGCAGCTGCGCAGGCCAAGCGTCTTGTCTAGGGAGTGCTGAGGCAGCGGCGGGGCGCCGCGCGCAGCGAGCGCATACAGCAGGCAAAAGAGGCCGGCGGTGGCGAGCAGTGTGCAGTGGACGTTCGGCATCATTTCTTGCCGCGCGGCAGCATCTGCGCCTGCAGCACGCCGTGCCAATAATCACGGCCGGCGTGGAATTTGTGACATGTCGCGCAGTCGGAGGTCACCTTCCCCGCCACCATGCGCACGCCGACGTGGCATTCCCGGCACACGTCGATGCCCGGCATCGCGATGTCCTTAGCGTCCCTGGACCGCGACACGTCGTGGCATTTGCTGCAGGGTTCGGTCGCGTGCTTCGCGTGGGTGAACAGCGCCTGCGGCATCCAGACGTCGGCGACGCGCACCGGCGCGACCTCCCAGCCCACGTCGCTGCTTTTGCGTGAAACCTTGTGGCAGGTCGAGCAGACGTCGCGCGTCTCGAAAAGCTCGCGCAGCACCAGCCTCGCCTTCGCGTCGGCGATTTTCAAAGCCTGCTGGCGGTCATCGTAGGTGAGCACCGCGCCGGGACGCATGCGTGGCAGGTCCCGCGGCGGAGTCACGTCCGGCGGCACGTCGCCCAGCACGAGGCGCGCGTAGAACTCGCGGAGCATGGTTGCGACCGCGGCTTCATCGCCATGCGGCACCTGCCGCTTCGTGACTTTTGGCTCGAAGGCCAGTGAGTGACAGCGCTGGCAGTGAAGCTCCATGACCACCGGCGCCATGAGCGCCCCGCCCTCGGTGGGCTTGTGGCAATCGTCGCAGCGGAGCACCGTGCGAAAGCCCTGCGCGGTAAGGGCGCCGGCTGGGTCGCGCTTGCCGTCGGGATCGCGCACGCCGCCCGGATCGAGATGAAGCGCATGGTTGAACTTGAGGTTCGAGCGCTCGATCAGCTCCGGAGCCGCCGGCGTGCCAAGGCGTACGCGTTGAATGCTGTCCGGGCGATCGGCGTCGATGAGCGCCACCCGGAACTCGGGATGCTCGGTCCGGAAGTCGGTCGCCTTTTCCGACGTCGCGTTCGCCCTCACCCCTCGGACATCGCGGTGGCACGCAGCGCATTGCTCCTGCGCCCGCGGCGTCATCGCGATCCCTTTGTGGTCGCGATGACACTCCGCGCAGCGGGTGTCCCGGAACTTCCGTCCTTGCGCGCCCGTGAGCTCGGCGGCGGGAACGTGCTCCCTGATCGTCTTGTGACAGGCGATGCACGCCACATCGCGGACCTGGACGAATGGAAACGTGTGGCAGGCGAGGCAGTCGGAGCCGAACGGCTGGTGGCTCTGTGACACCGGTCCGGGATTCCACGCCTGGACGAACTTCGCGGCCACCGTGCGCACGACGTATTCGTTTCCATCCGACGCGCCTGCGGCTCGCGGAGCGTCCGAATATCCAAGCAACTCCGGAGCCACGGGGACCAGGAGGCACAACAGCAGCGTTCCGATGAACGTGATGTAGGAAAGCCTGCGCACCGACAGGCGCGGCGGTTGCAGCACGAACCGTCGATCGGTGGCAGCCGCAAGCGGCTCGACGAGCGTGACGGACAGCGCTAGCGGCCTGCCGGGTGGCGGCGCCTCCACCTCCAGCAGATAGGGCCCCACCTCGATGCGGTCGCCGACCGCGAGCTTCGCTCCGGCCACCTCGTAGCCGTTGATCAGCACGCGCCCGGCCTTCGCCTCCAGAGTGGCTTCGGATTCCGAGACCGTGATTCGCGCGTGCTCCAGCGCGACTCGCGGGTCGGGCAGGTGGATCTGGCACTGCGTGCCGCGGCCGATGCTGATCGACGGACCGGACACGCGCTGCTGATCGCGCTGCTGCAGGCCGCGCCGGTTGACCGTGACGAAGACGACCTGGATGTGCATTACGCGCCGCGCCGCTTCGCTACCAGAAGTAGAAGACGGAAACGACGTGTGCAATGAGCGCTGCCAGCAGCGCGAACGCCAGCGGGACGTGCATGTACAGCCACACTTGCATGAGCGCGCGGATGCGCAGATCGCGGCGAACGCGATCCGTGAGCGTGACGATGCGCGTCATCTCCATGATGAGCTGCTCCTGCAGCTTGCCCTGGTCGCCGGAAAACCGTGCGCCGCTCGCGAGCAGGCGATTTGTCGCGACGCGCATCGGGTGCTTCGGATCGATGCCGCGAAGCTGGCGCCAGAAACTGCCGCGCAGCGCCGTGTTGTCGGCCGCGCCCTTGCAAGCGTTCATGAACAGCGCGTTCACGTCGTCCGGCAAGTCGAGCGCGATGCGGCGGCACTTGTTCTCGAGGTCGGATACTTTGAGCAGCATCGTCTCGAGCGTTTCGTCGGCGAGGTTCGCCGTCTGGTATCCGGGGAAGCGAATGTAGGCGTAGACGCCGAACAAGCCGCTCGCGATGACGAGGATCATCAGGACGTACGCAAGGGTGTGGATGTTCCAGCCGAACTCGAACGCCGAGTGCAGCGTGACAATCACGATGAGGCTCGCGCCCAGATAGATGTGCGCGGAGGTCCACCCGAGAACGGTTCCCATGCGCGATTGGTACCGCCGCTTGCGGATGCCGAGCAGCATGAGCCACAGGATGAGCACGGCGCCGATCGTTCCCAGCGTGTACCCCAACCACGTTCCGCCGTAGGGCTTGAGGTAGACGTACGGCGGTTCGTGCCAGATGTAGGCGCCGATGGCTGCGAGGCTCAGCACGACTGCGAGCTTGAAATAGCGGCCGCCGCTGAACTCGAGAATGGACTGGTGCCGGTCCATCAGGCAAACGCGGCCAACGATTCACGAGTCATGGCCCTCCCATGGCCCTCCCCCTGGTCCTCTGCATGCTACCATGGCCCTCACACCGCAAAAGAGGCGCGCGTCCGCCGCGCAGCAAAGCCTCGTTCGACACGGTTTGGTGAGCCATGTCCCGAAAGCCCAAAACCGCAACGGCGGCCCGTCGCACCTCCAAGTCCAGGAAAAGCATCAACCTCGCGCTGCAAGGCGGCGGCGCCCACGGTGCTTTCGGCTGGGGTGTGATGGACAAATTTCTCGAGGATGGCCGTGTCGAGATCGAAGGTCTCTCCGGCACCAGCGCAGGGTCCATGAATGCCGTGGTCTATGCCTACGGCAGGCTCAAAGGCCACGACGGCGCGCGCCAGGCGCTGCACGACTTCTGGAAGGACATCTCCGACACCGGGCAACGGTTCTCGATACCCAACGTGCCCTGGGGCGCCGGCCCCGACAACCCGCTCGGCGACCTGATGCGGTCGTTCGTGGGCGCCCTCTCTCCGTATCAGTTGAACCCGCTCAACTGGAATCCTCTGCGCCAGGTATTGGAAAGGCACGTCGATTTCGAGGAGCTCGAGCAAAGCCGAGGGGTGACCAAGCTGTTCATCTGCGCCACCAACGTGCGGACCGGCAAAGTGAAGATCTTCCACACCGCCGAAGTCACCGCCGAAGCGGTGCTTGCCTCCGCGTGCCTGCCGCAGATCTTTCAGGCCGTCGAGATTGGCGGCGATCACTACTGGGACGGCGGCTACATGGGCAACCCCGTCCTCTACCCGCTCTTCTATCACACCGAATCGCGGGACGTCGTGATCCTGCACATCAACCCGATCGAGCGCGACGAGCTGCCGAAGAGCGCGTCGGACATTGCCAACCGCATCAACGAAATCACTTTCAATTCGTCGCTCATCAAGGAATTGCGCGCAGTGTGCTTCGTCCAGAAGCTGCTCGAAGACGGCTGGATCAAGGAGGAGTTCCGAAGCAAGCTCAAATACGTGCTGATCCATTCGGTGCGCGCCGACAGCGCGCTCGCCGATCTGTCCGCATCGAGCAAGTTGTCGAGCGACTGGCGCTTTCTCACCATGCTGCGCGACCGTGGCCGCGCCATGGCGGCCGAATGGCTGGACAAGAACTACGCCGACGTCGGTGTCCGGTCGACGGTCGATCTCAAGCGCGAATTCCTGTAGGCGACAGCGAGCATCCCGGTCCGTGGACGCGTTGTTCGAGTCGCGACAACATCCATAGCGATCGCCTGGACCGCGCTCGCGGTGAGGGAAACGGCGCGGCGTCAACGGCTTTTGCCATTTGTCTCGCGCCCTTCTTGATCCTGTGGCGCGAGAAAGCGATCCATGACAAACCGTCCATCACAAATCGTAATCGACCCCCTTCCAAAGAGAGTCCGCCAGTGCCATCCTGTCGGCGGTCATTGGTTTCCGCAATCGCCCAGGTACCGGAATCCCAATTTCACGGAAGAGCCGATGCCCCCTCGCAAGAGGCGAATTCAGATTCGCTCACATGAGGCGACCCGGATTTCTAAAACGCAGCAATTGGAAACGGAGGAATGAAGATGGGTCCTACGACGAACAGGCGGCTCTCTAATCTCGTATCGGCATTCGCGCTCAGTGCGCTCGCCGGCTGGAGTGTGCCGAGCGATGCGGCCATTCAACGGATCGTGATCGATCAGACGGCGACCGTGAGCTTCACGCCAATCATCCCGGGCACCTCGACGCCTGGCGCGGCAACTTCATATACGGTCTACACGGGCCGGTCGTTCGGGTCGCTCGATCCGACGACCCCCGACAACTCGATCATTACCGATATCGCGCTCGCGCCTAAAAATGCGGGAAAGGTCGAATACGTCGCCAACTTCCAGATCGTGACGCCGAGCAATCCGGCAGAGCGCAACGGGCTGATGATCCATTCGGTGCCGAACCGCGGAGGCAACGCGATCAATACGGCCACGATGCTGCAAGGCGTCACATACGTACAGAGCGGCTGGCAGGGCGACCTTCTGTCGCTGTGCTCGCCGGCCGTGGCCATCGCCTATCCCTGCTTCGATCTGAACGCGGGCCCTTACGGCAGCCTCAATTCCACCACGGGCGCATTCACCGCTCCGTCGGTGCCCGACGTGGCGGGTGCGGGTGGCGTGAGAACCCTGGCGAACTACGTCGTGCAGGTGCCCGTGGCCACGAACGGCGGCCAACCCATCACCGGTCCCGTGTATGGGCACGTGTGCACGGGGACGAACGGGTGCGGCCTGCCCGTCGGAAGTTCGACGAGCACGGCGCAGCTCGTCATCCAGAGCCCTGCATTCTCGCCTTATCAGCCGGCGACTATGGACACGAGCGGCGTTCAGTTCTGGACGGTCTCTTCGCAAACGTTCACCGGCGTGACGGGCCCGAAGACGCCCATTGCGAGCGACCAGTGGGCATGGGCGTACTGCCCGGCGGGTTGGCCTGGCACGCCGAACCCGAACTGGATCTGCCTCAAGACCGGCACGTTCAACCCGAGCCTTCTCTATGAGATGGTCTACACGGCGAAGAACCCGCTCGTGCTCGGCGTCGGATTCGCCGCATTTCGCGATCTGGGCTCTTTCCTTCACTATGGGACGGCGGCACCGGGCGGAGGCGCTAACCCGCTCGCCGGCACCATCACCAAGGCGGCCACGATCGGCAATTCGCAGTCGGGCGCATTTCTCCACGCGTACATCATGTACGGCTTCAACAAGGACGAAGCAGGGCGCAAGGTCTTTGAAGGCGCCTGGCCGCAGATCGACGGACGGATGATGGTGATGAACCTCCGGTTCGGACTGCCGAACAACCTCATGTATCTGTACATGGGCGGCGACGAAGCACCCGTCTGGTGGCCTGATTATCCGAACATGGCTCGCGGCCTTCCGCCGAACGGCATTCTTCACCGTTGCGCTCAAACCGCGACATGCCCCGAGATCCTGGAAACGTTCGCTTCCGCGGAGCTCTACTCCGAGAAGTTCCACGCGACCGTTTGCGGCTTCACGTGTGTCGAGGACATCCCCCTGCCGGCGAACGTCCACCGGTACTACACGGCGGGCGGCACGCACGGGGGCGGCGCAGCGAACTTCAACTGGGTTTCGCCGGCGGCGATCACCACACCGGCAGGCCAGGGTCTTCCGACGAGTCCGATCCCGGCGACGCACACCAACAATGCGCTGACGTATGCGTTCTTCATCCAGTTGATCATGCAGGGCGTCCCGATGCCGCCGAGCGTCTATCCGACGGTTGCGCGCGGAGAACTGCTGCCCAACACCAGGACGGCATTGGGCTATCCCGACTTCAGCGTGACGGTGCCGCGCCTTACGTATCACGGCGACCAGGCGTGGGTGCCGTTCGTGTACGACTTCGGACCCGGGGAGAACTACGACCAGCAGAGCGGCATACCCTCCATCCAGCCTCCCAACATCAACGCCGTACTGCCCGGCTATGGCGCGCGCGTGAATTCCGACGGCAACGAAATCGTGACGGGAATGAACACGGTGCTGGGCGAGGCGCCGCTCGGCACGTACGTGGGCTGGAACCTCGCCACGACGGGCTGGTATGGGCCCAACGCGAGCAACGGCCCGGGAAGCGTCGGGCAGGTATTTGCCGGCGCGGGCAACAGCGGCGGCTACTGGCCGTTCTGGGATTCGCGCGCCAACCGGATCGCAGCCGGGGACCCGCGTGTGTCACTCGAGGAGCGGTATGGCACGCACGCCGGCTACGTGTGCATGGTCACGAAGGCGGTGAACAAGGCCGTGCAGGCGCGCTTCATGCTGCCATCCGATGCACCAACGGTGATTGCCGCGGCGCAGTCCTCGAACGTGCTGCAGGCTCCGTATGTGCCAACGCCGAAGGCCACCATGTTCGGCAACCTTTTGTGCGCCACACCGCCGGGCTGACGTCGCTCGGTAATAACACACGGGATGGCGGATCGGGGAAACCTGATCCGCCATTTTGTTGGCTGCGACTCTCGCCGTCGTGCACCTCGGCCTGCAGGAGTTAGCTGTCGACCCCAAAGCGGTATTCCGATCTACCCGAAAGCGGCCGTGCCTTGTCGAGAAAGCGACGTTGAAATTTGCAATTCGGGGGGCTGGCCGGCACTGGCAACTGCGATACGTCGTCAACTCGCCTTTGGTCTGCGTCGCACTATCCCTTTGGCGCCACCTAGAGTTGGCGATTGAGGCTGGTTGCTTTCTTGCCCGAGCCAATTGCACGGTCCATGGCGCCTTGTCCTTTCAAGCGATCTTCAGCCAGTCGACTATCATCCTGAGCAGCTGTGGCTGATGCTGGCGTGATAGATACAACGCGTGGATACCAAGAGGATGTGGCCAAGAGGCTCTGGCTCGCAGTCACCGTCCACGCGATGCAACGATGGGCTACATTCTTACTGTTTGCTATTGCGCTAAGAGTTTGATTCGATCTAGAGGAAACGCGCGAATCACAAAATTTGGCGCTAGCTTGCCTCTGATTCAGCAATTGTCACGGCCCAGTCCGCGAAACGGCGCAACTGGCGTGTGACTGGACGGCTTGCCGACCATTCGAGGTGGTATGCCTTTCGCGGCCGCCATCCAATCTCGCTTAGGCGGACGACGGCGCCCGTTTGGTGGTGGGCATCCACCACATGTTTCGGCAATAGGGCCACACCCATTCCATTAATGACCGCTATCAGCGCAAGGGACGCCTGAGTGTAGGTGGGTCCATCAGCCCAATGGGATGGATCCACAGATTGGTCTAGTGTGGCCTGCCGGAGCCAGCCCTCCCAAGCGTCGGTCATGCTAGTTCGAATTAGATCCGACGAACGGAGCAATTGCACCAGTACGTCGTTTGGAAAATCCCCGCGGCCTAACAGGTGCTCTAGGTTCAAGCGGCGCAGCAGCGCGGGCGAGGCGTAAAGCTTATATACGAGCGATAGAAGACGGACTGAGACTGTTCCCGGAGCGTTCCCTTCAGATAGTTCGATAGAAGCGTCTTCCTCGTCACCGCCCATCCTCTGCGCACCAAGGCGATTTATCAGGTTGAGGGTAATGTCGCGGTTATTCGCGACAAAGTCGCACACACGCGGCATCAGCCACGAATTGGCGAAGGACGGCGGCACCGAGACGGTGAGCGTGGGGCGATCGCGCGTCAAGGCGATCATGTGCGTCGTGGCCCGCTGCAACTGCTCGACAGCGGGAAGCGTCTCCATCCAGTAGATTTTGCCGGCTCGCGTCAACTCAAGCCTGCCCTTGTCACGCTCGAAGAGCTTAACTCCGAGTTGCTGTTCGAGATTGAGAATGTGGTGGCTAACCGCACTTTGCGTCAGATGCAATTCCTCGGCTGCCCGGGTGAAGCTTCTCGAACGCGCGCTTGCGTCCAGGCATCGCAGAGCAGTGAGCGAAGGCAAGTACGGCATGCATGAATTATACGCATGGCGCCATCGAAAAATGTCGCTGGAACGCGGCCGCAATGGATTGCTAGCATGCAATCCCTCTGGGGTCCTTCGGTGTCGTCGATCACCCCATTACTAAATAACTTCTACCCGTTACCGCAACGCGCCTGGCCCCCGGGCTGGGAGTGGCCGTCGAAGAAGACGCTAGTGCGCTAGGGTACAAAGCGGATCAACCAATGGAGATAACCCATGACCGTCGAGTTGCGTAACAGACTCATCCCCCTAGCGATCGCAAGCGCCATGTTGCTTGGAAGCTCGATTGCGGAAAGTCGAGTCGTTCGAATCACAATTGATTCGCGGACCCCACTCTCGAATGGAGCGTCCTTCGGCACCGTGGGGCCTTACGAACTGCTGCGGGGCACCGCGTCTGGGGAGATCGATCCAAACGATCGCAGAAATGCTGTCATCACGGATATCACGCTGGCGCCCAAGAACGCCGCCGGCAAGGTCGAATACCGAAGCCAGTTTACGATCTATAAGCCAGTAGACTTGAACAAGGCGTCAGGGATCATGATTTCCTACGTGCCGAACCGCGGCCGCATACAATTTCCGTACGTGGATGATGACGACGGCTTCCTGTGGCGTCGCGGGGACATTATGGTGCACGCCGCATGGCAAGGCGACCAGCCGATCACGTCACCGACCTCGTCAGGTGTCGGTGTCAATGTGCCGATCGCCAAGATGCCGGATGGATCGCCCGTCGTTTCGCCAGTGCTCGATCGATTTATCGCCGTGTCGCTGTCGGGAGGCGTCCCGCAGACGACGCAGTCTCTGACCACTTCCGGCCGCACCACATTTTCGGTTGACACCGCCACCACGACGCTCGTGTCGGCAACGAAAGAATCACCCGAAGGAGTCAAGTCGAACGCGGTGACGATCCCGCGGACTGACTACGCCTTTGCGGATTGCCGCACCACGCCGTTTCCCGGCACGCCCGACCCCACACGGCTGTGCATCAAAGGTGGATTCAATCCAGCGTTACTCTATGAATTCTCGTATCTAGCGAAGGATCCTTATGTGTTGGGCGTGGGGCAGGCGGCGTTGCGAGATGTCATCTCCTTCATGAAGTACTCCTCTTTCGATGATGCCGGTACACCCAATCCCATCGCGGGCAAGGCCACCACCGTCATCAGCTATGGACGGTCGCAGGCAGGACGCTACGTGAAGCACCACATCAACTTGGGAATGAACGAGGACGAAAGCGGTCGCAAGGTTTGGGATGGCGCGAATCCAGACACGGGAGGTCGGTTCGGTGGGTTCAACATACGCTTCGCGCAGCCGGGGGACATCGCCGAGCTTTATGAGCCGGGCGCGGATGGACCGCTTTGGTGGGAAGAGTACACAGACAACGTTCGCGGCCATGCCAAGTGGGGCATTCTGACGCGTTGCCGGCAGACAAATACGTGTCCGTTGGTGATGGACACGCTCACGGGTCCGGAGGAGTGGTACAGCAACGGCAGCGTGGGATGGACTGGAACGGAAAAAGTTGCAGATATCCCCATTCCGCCCAACGTACGCGTCTACTTTCATACTGGAACCACCCACAACGGAGGGGGAGGCGGCTACAACCTGGGTACGGCTTCCACCAATCCGGCAGTGTTTTCGAGTTCCAACCCTAACCCGAACGGCTACATCAACCGTGCTTTGTATGTCGCCTTGGTCGAATGGGTGACAACCGGCAGAGCACCGCCGCCCTCGATGTTGCCGAGGATCAGCGATGGAACCCTGGTGCCGGCCAACTCGGTGGCCATGGGCTGGCCGAATATTCCGAACGCGCCCAAGCCCGACGGTGTCATAAACCCGGTGATCGATTACGACTTTGGCCCCCTGTTTCGTCACAACGACGACTCCGGCGTGATCACCAACGGCCCACCGCCGATTAAACAGGCTATCCCAGGACTAGTGTCG
>Ga0207701_10004106_pt1 | contig 14837 bp, 14 predicted proteins | sample KBSSwiSSwithPhiX_FD_184294 | JGI IMG/M metagenome (GOLD analysis project Ga0207701, IMG submission 184294) | Switchgrass rhizosphere bulk soil microbial communities from Kellogg Biological Station, Michigan, USA, with PhiX - S5 (SPAdes) (version 2) | ecosystem: Environmental > Terrestrial >... | reverse complement strand
ACCGCAGGCGGCCGCGCCGATGACAAGCGCAAGACCCAGCACCTGGACCCTGACGATTGCTGCCGCCTGCACCCCGCATGAACCGTTCCCCACGCGGCTTTCTTACGCCACGGTGCCCCCTGGAGGACACAAGCGCCCAGTAGCCCTCATTCACCCGCACCCAGGTTGATTTCCCCCGCGCGGAAGGCGCTGAGCGTCCGACCGGACGGCCAGCGTCCGAGTGACGACGCTTTCGTGAACGAAACGTCGCAGCGCCGCGGCCTCCCTTCAGCGAGCTGCGGACACGAAACGTGCCACCGGAGTCCGGCGGTGCCCGCCAAAATCAATCTGGGTGCGGGTGCGGGTGATGAAATACGGTACCAACATCTTCGATGCTTTGCTCAGGGAGGGTTTCCCGCTTTGACAGCTTCCGATAGCACTTCAAGACCGATTTCGACGCTGTCCGCCGATGACCTCGCCAAGCACCCGGTGTGGCAGTACTCCCATGACGACGACCAAGGCGAACTCTCCGTTCGACCGGTCGGTCGACTACCCGTGTCGTCGCTATCTGGGAAGGTAGTCGGCACGAAGGTGCGCCTCTCGAGCGGCGCTGAGATCTGGGCTCTCATCGGTAGCATCGATTCCCGGAACAAGCGTTTGAATCAGCACTACCTCACGATATCGGTTGAGCATGATGGGCACTGGTTTCACCTGGCCCGCTATCACGACCATGACTACGTAACCCGAGGACCAGACCAGCTGGCCCGCTTTTTAGGGCGCGCGGTCGACGACGTATTTCCTCTCACATATGACGTCAGGCCCTTCGCGGTTGGAGACGCCGATGCCCTAGCCGGTGTGATCACCAAGGAGCCATTGGAGCGCTTGAGTCGGGCTCAAATCATCGCGCTGGCGGTGCCATGAGGGCTGCCGGTACGACTGGCAGGTACGAAACCCGATCCGCCCAGTAGCTGCAACCGCGACTTCGGTGGGGAACACTACCGGGTGCCCGGCGGTTGGCAGCCTGGTGCCGGTCAGAAGATTCGGTATCAGCCTCAACCCGGGTGCGGGTGGATGGGATACGCCGGACGGCAAGGAGGACGGCGAGCTGGACTTCAGCAAGTGCATCAACGGAGATGGCACGTCCTGCAGCGAGATGGACATGCTCAGGGACGAGAACACCTGGCTGAAGATGAAGCAGGAAGAGGCGGCGAAGGACGCGAGCAAGCAGCGAATGAAGCAAGCGAATCCGCAGGAGTCCCCGACCCCGCCCGTTCCACCGCCCACGCCGCCCAAGAATCCGGCGGAGAGCAAGGCGACCCACGACGCCGCGGCCGACGCCCGCGCGGAAGTTCCGAACAAGGTGGCGGCCGTGGGATGGGCTGTCTTGACGAAGTCGTCGGGAGGGTCATCGGGGGACATCGACCTGGATCGGGCACCCAGCGCGCTGGTCGAACGCTGGGCGCCCCCTTCATCATCACTGAGGCGGCGACGGGATAAGCATCACGCGATTCCAGGTGTGGTCCAGGACCGCCAGTCGGTGCGACGAGTCCCAGGCGGAGCTGCCCGCCTGATTGAACGGCAGCGGGACGTTGCCGCTCGGAACCGGTGCGGTGACGCCGGCGGGCACGGGGGTGTTGTAGATGAAGACGCGCTGCTCGAGGGGATTGGTCGGGCAGTTCTGTCCGCAAGCGTCCACGGTCATGATCATGCGGTTGCTGCCCGGCTCGAACGACAGCGAGGTCGGCGTGCACGGCTGGTGGACGAAGTCCCCGTCACAAGCCACGTCGGTGAAGCTGTGCTTGGCGTAGACGCGCGTCGCCGACGGGCCGCCCGAGGGCCAGAACACCTGCGGGGAGGGAATGGGCGGCAGGGCGGCGCGGTCGAACTCGAGCGCCCGCTGGTTGCCGTTGGATTCCCAGACACCGTCCACCACGTAGAGGTTGCCAAGGATGTCGGTGGTGACCTGGACCGGAGCGCAGAAGCCGTTGGCGACGGGCAGATTCCGACCGTTGCCGCGGTTGCACTCGGAGGTTGCGTCGTCGGGCTGACCGATGACGGTGTCGACCTGCCGCGTGGACTGGCTCAGGTTGAGCACGCGCATGATGCGGTTGTGGCTGCCGTCGGTGATCCAGGCAGAGTCAGTCGCCGGATCGACGGCGATGCCGGAGGCCTCGAAGTCGATGCTGCCGCCGCCGCGAACCGGCAGCGGGCTCTCGATCTCGAACGCGGGCTCGGCGGCCGAGACCAGCCCGCCCTGGGTGCTCCAGGCGGCGATGAAGGGACCGATGGTCGCGTACAGGAGCTGCCGGCTGCCGTCCACGGCCATCCCCCCGAAGTCGCCGCCGTGGTTGATGTCCTGGCGCTGCCATCCGAACGCGTCGTTCTGTCCCAGCACACCGCTGGCCGCACCCCCGTTGAGGGGACCGGTCGAATAATTGGTCCAGAACAGCAGCCGCTGGCGATCGCTGACCACCATCCCGAACGGCGTCAGCAGGACATGCCCCGGGTTGTCGAAGCCGGCCGGCCCGATCTTGTTCCCCTGGAAGCTGCCGTCGTCCAGCAGATAGCCATCCGGCGAGCGGGCGATGTGCTGCGCGTTGGGCAGCGGGATCGGCCCGGGGAACTTCTCCAGGTGCTGCTCCTGCAGATCACCCGAGTAGACGGTACCGTCCCGGTCGATGCCCAGGCTGCCGTGCGGGCCGCATACTTGAGGGTAAAGGGCCCCATCTCCCTGCAGGCCGCCGACGCATCCGGTGGTGGTGAAGTCACCCTTGGACAGCACGCGCGTCGGCACGCCGTTGATGTACTGGAGCATCCGGCTGTTGTCGGTGTCGTTGACCCAGATCGCCCCGGGCGTCGTCGGATCCAGCGTGAGGCCGCGCGCCCAGAAGAAGGTGGTGCCGGCCGGCGGCGCCCACACCGCGCTCGCCGCCTGACCGTTCACGCTCGGGTTGTTGAACACCACCAGCCGGGCGTTCACGCCTTCGCCGTCCAGCACGAACAGGCGGTTGGTGGCCGGGTCGAAGCGCACCGCGTTCGGCTTGCACAGCGCCGTCATCGGATAGGGCGCGGCGCAGGAGACATTGACCGTCTGCAGATTGGGCTGGCCCAATACCAAGTTTGCGCTGGTCCCGCTGGTCGGAATGCGCAGCACCCGGTGATTGCCCAGATCCGCCACCCAGATGGTCGATCCGTCCGGCGTCACGTCGACGCCGCTGGAGAAGAAGTTGACCGTGAGGTGGTCCATGTCGCCGGTGCACAGCCGGTCGCCAGCCGCCGCTCCGAACCCACGATTACATTCGCGCGACGTGTAGTCGGCCTGGCCCCAGACCTTGTCCGGCAGCGTGTCCTTGGTGAAGGGATCGTCGAACCGCAGCACGCGGTTGTTGAACGGGTCGACCACGTACAGGTTGTGCGCATTGTCGGTGGCCATCTGTCCGCCCACCGGACCTTCGAGCGGGCTGACGGTGTAGGGGAAGGGCGTCAGACAGAGCGAGCTCCGGGCCGCGGGCAGCCGCCGGGTGCTGTCGCCGTTGCAGGCCGAACGGTCGGAGCTGCTGGGTTGACCGAGAACGAGATCGGCGTTCCGGTTCAGCGTGCTGGTGCAGGCTCCACCGCTGCCGCAGCCGGAGTTCTCGGTGCAGGCGGCGTTGGGCGTCGGCCCGCCCGTGCAGCGCCCGACAGTCCGGAACCCCAGAATGCGGTTGTTGCCCGAATCGAACACCCAGAGCCGGCTGGGCGTCGGCGCCGGCATGCGATCGATGAGCGCGCCCGTCGGGTGAAACACTCGGTTGGGGACGACCTGATTGACGCCCACCTGCGTGAGGTCCGCCTGCCCGAACACGCGCGTCGGCGTCCACCCTCCCGGCACGGGCGTCGCGTAGAACCTCTGCACGACGCTGCTGGTCAGGCTGTTCAGGTTCGCCACGTCCGGTGCGAACGCCACCCCGCTCTGGGTCGGCCGCACCGAGTACGAGCCGTTCGGCAATCCGGTGAAGGAATAGTTGCCAGCTGCGTCGCTGGTCCGGAAGGCGCTCTGCGCGCCCCCGAGGGTGACGGTGACTCCTGACAGAGCCGCCCCGCCCGTGAGCGCGACTCGACCGCTGATGGTGATGTTTCCCGTGGCCGCGCTCTGGGCAGCGCCGATCGGGTCCCCGTCGCTCGTCCTTCCGCAAGCGCCTGCGCCGATCAGCGTCAGCATCCAGAGCGCAGCACCGCCTGGTCTGCGAAGCGATGCATTTCGTTGCTGTCGAGTAAGCACGCGCATGGGGACCTCCGTCGTGGGGGTAAATGGGCACGCCCGCCGGGCTGCCCTGGCCCCGCCATTCGCAAGCGGCGTGCCGCCGAGGCGTCGCGGCGACCCCCGCGATCTCGCGAGGCGATTCACCCGATTTCAGCCCGCACCGGTCGCCAAAGTGCACCGCCACACCACGCGAGTGGTCTGCCGCACCACAACTAACTCTGGTACCAGTGATGCGACGACAATGGCGCGACATGGGACCTCTGATCGCCGCGATCGCGCTGTTGGCCGGGACCGCCCGCGCGTGGGCCGAAGCGGGGACGTCGCCACCCACCGCGCGCGCGCAGCCAGCGGTGGACACCGAGCTCGAGAGCGCGACCGCGATCAACCGCGGCGGCGCGGCCGGGCTGATCCGCGCCGCCGGTCAGATTGCCGTCGTCGATCTCATGCCTCGACTGAAGATCGCCACCTTCAACATCAACAACGTGGTCAGGCGTCTGCCGGTGCTGCTGCGCTGGCTGCGCGAGGTGGCGCCCGACGTCGTCTGCCTCCAAGAGTTGAAGGCAGCCGACCGCGACTTCCCGATGGCCGCCATCGCCGAGCTGGGATACGGCGCTCGCTGGGTCGGCCAGCGCTCGTGGAACGGCGTCGCCATCCTCTTCAGCTGGCGCTGACCACTTTCCATCTTCCTTTTCGAACCAGGGCCCGCCAAGGACCCTAGGTTAGAAATGGCTCGGCGGGCTGCTGGATGGCGCCCTGAAGGAGCAGCCTTCGCCTGCGCGTTTTGTCGAGCTTGGCCGCATTCGCGTCGAAAGACTCCTCGACCCAGACACCATCATTGAAACGCAGATCCCGGGGCGCAACGAGATCCTCGGCGGCTTTCCCAGGAGCCGGGGCTGTTACTCTACCCGACGCATCCGCCGATTGGCTGGGTAGCTACCGTCGGCCGGCCGTCGAGCGTGATACTCGCCAAAGCGCCCGAGGGATCGGGGGGAATGGCCGGCTCCGCGCACAGCGGCGTGAAGCGAATCGAGGACGACGTCGCCGAGCAATAGGGGCCGGCGCTCTGCTCCGCGAAGGCATCGAACGGATTGCACGACGCGAGTGCGCCCAACAGGAACAACACGGCGGCCGCCCTGACGATTCGAGGCATGCTCAAGACTACCAGCAAGCGGTATGCCCAGCGTGATGAGCGCCGTGGAAATGGTCTGCCGCGGTTGCTCGCAGTCACAGACTGACAAGATTGTCGCGGTCGAGTCCACCAAACGCCTGCGTAACCTTTGCCCGCGACCGACGTATGGTGGTCTTCTGGAGAGAGCGTCGAGGTGCAATCATGGTTCTGACCGTCTTTCGCAGCAGGCTGCGCCCGGGCTGCGACCTGGCTACCCTGGAGCGTATCGGCGCCCGGATGTACGAGCTCGCCATCCGAATGCCGGGCTTCATTTCGTACAAGGACTTCGCCGCGTCCGACGGAGAATCGGTCACGCTGGTCGAGTTCGAGTCGGCCGAGACGCTCCTCGCCTGGCGAGAGCATCCCGAGCACCAGCAAGCGCAACGCCTGGGCCGCGAGCAATTCTTCGCCGAGTATCAAATTCAGATCGGCACGCCGTCACGGACCTATCGGTTTCCGGCTTCGCCGATCGGCTAAGGAGGCAACCTAGCTAGCGGGAGCCCGCCGGGGTCTCCAGGCGAAACCGATAGGTAAACGAGAGTGAGAAAGGGATCGCAACACCGTTCTCGATCGCCGGTTCGAACAATTCGGTCTCGGCGGCGGCGCGCGCGGCCTCGTTGAATTCGGGATGCGGCGATCCGCGGTCGATCCGGACCCGGGTGACCTTGCCAGCGGCGTCGAGGTTCACCGAAACGAGCACATCGGCCTCGATCAGTTGCGCCTTCATATTCTCTGGATAGACGGGCACCTTCGCGAGGCGGCGCCTCGGCGCGGAGGCCGCCATTGATCCGGGCGACGCGGCCGATGGAGCGGGCTGGTGCGAACAACCCAGGGCCGCCAACAGCACGCACACTCGTATAAATCCCCAGATCACGGAAGGATGCCTCCGTCTGCCTTTGTGGGCAGGGTTATAGCCGCGGATGGATGGTGGCAGCTGCCTCCGGCGAGGTCATGACCGGAATCACTTCGAATGTTACCAGATCGCTCCATCGCCCCATCCACTCATCGAGAAGGGCTCGATCCGCGCACTCCATCACCTGGTAGCAGCGCTGCAGGCTCTCGGTGATCCAGCTATTGACGTAGCGAAGGCCGTCGGGCGCCAAGCGCCCGTGATCCCGGAAGCGGCGATAGACCGCCTCGGGCGCGCCGCGAAAATCTTCGATAATCATGTAGAGCATCGCGGCCTCAGTCTACACGGACGCGTGGACGCGGTATGCTTGCGCTGTTCATGGCCAAGGACGACCTCGCGGCCGAACCCGATACTCTCTCGCCCGCGCGTAATTTCTCGCTGAGCGCCAGCGAGCGCATCTCGGCCGCGATCGCCGGGCGCGCCTGGCAGCTGGTGGGTCAGGTCACGATCGAGATCCTGCGCGCCGAGGCAGGTCTCGGCGAACGCTCCGGCGCGTGCTAACGGTACTCCGAGGGAAGCTCGCTGGCGGGCATGCCGTTCGCCGCGGCACGTTTCGCCAGCTGATCGCGCATCACCCCCAAGAACCAGGAGTCCGGCGGGGCCGGTCCAAAAACAATTATCGTGCCCTCCGATATCCGCCAGGTGAGCCGTGCGCTGGTCACGAAGACACGGGACTGGTGGACCAGGCTCGAGAACACGTCGATCTCGGAGGGATGCCCGAGACGAAAGTTCGAGATCGAGAACTCTCGCTTGGAAAGTTCTTCCGGACGAAGCAGAACGACATTGGATACGTCGGCGATGGGATCAACCTTCTGCACGTTCACCCCGTCCCCGGATACGAACACTCGATAGTGCATCCCGGTCGCCAGCTCGCGCGCGTGCCGCTCGCGCCGGATCAAATAGACGACGAGACTCGCCGGTCGGTCGATGACGCGCCCGGGAAGAACAATCGCCTTCATGGCACCGTTCCAACCGGGAATCGCGGCCATGGCCGTCTCCCGCGCTCGCAACTGGAACAGCACCTCGCCGGGCGCCGGTGCCGCTGGTGAGACCTTCTCGAGCACGGGCTCCCGATCGGGCGCCATATGAACCCTGAACGCGATGCGCGCCGGATTCTCTCTGGTCAGGAACAGCCCCACGTATGAGTTGCGCGGCTGACCAGAGTCGGGCGCTTCGGGCATGGTGAATGATCCCGCCAATGCCTGATTCTCTTCCGCGGTGACGCGCGTGGCCAGAAAACCGCCGGCTACGTCGGCCATGTGATCGAGCTCGTAGAGGAGATGCCCCACCCACTCCGCCTGGATGATGGCGGATAGCAACTCGGGCGGAACGCGACCGCGATCGGGCCCGCCGGGCGGGGGTTTGCTGCCCCACAGCGGCGTGGACGCTGCCGCTGGTGCTGCCGGCCTCGGCGCCGGCGGCGCCGGCGCAGCGCAGGCGGAGAGGATCAGGCACACGCACAGGGCCCCGCCACCAAGTCGCATCGCGGACCGATCCGACCACGGGGTTCCACCGCTGACAAGCAGTTTGGCCGACTTCAAACCAGCGCCGGCGAATCACGTCTTGGCGAACAGTAGTATCGTTTCCGAGTGAGGTCGTTTCGGATAGTGTTCACGCTGGCGCTGTCACTGGTGGCCGCCGTCGGGGCCGCCGCGCCCGGTGCGCCGTTGGTCGACGACGATGCGCAAGTTCTGCAGGCGGCGACCGAGTTGCCGCCGCCGCTGAGCTGCGGGCAGGTCTATCGCGGCTTCGTCACGTTCCTCAACACCGGCACCAGCACCTGGTCGACCGATGTCGCCAGCGGGCAAGGGGCGTGGCTCGGGGCCGTCGACGATCAAGATCCCTTCGGTCTGCCCACCCGTTTTGCTGTGGCATCGGGCACCGCACCGAACCTCCCCCATCAACATCAACCGCGCCGACTCGGTGGCGCAAGTGAACCAGCCCGACGACTGACCAACTTCAGCTTTCACCTCTGTCACTGATTTTCGGGCGACAGATTCTGGTCCGGTCGCGGTCAGGAGAGATGGCCGTGTCTTGCACGGTCATCAACAGAATCGGGACCTCGATTGCGCTCGCTTGCCTGACCGTTGGCGCGGCCAACTGTGGCGAGGTGCCGGCGACAACGCCGTCGGACACCACGACGACCCGCTCGGCACTGTGGAGCATCGACGACACCACCCTCGACTCGAAGAGCTGGGATGGGGGCAGCAACTCGAACCTGACGGGGTGGCATAGCGTCGGTTGCGTCGATGACTACGGGGGCGACTTCATGATTGCGGGGCTCAAGGCGTACAAGGAGCCTTGGAGGAACGCAGACGCCTTCGTCGCGCGTCTGGAGGCCACCTGCCGCCAATTCGAGAATCAAGCCGACACCTACGGCGACATCTACTTGCCCACCGGCACCGAACACAGCGCCGCGCTCAGCATTGTCGCTCGCTGGTCGCTGGCCGTCGACGAGATCGCATCGGGCAAGTTGGAGGTCGTGTTCCCGCATTTGCCGCCTGCACCTACGCGACTCGCGTACTATCTGGCGGCGCCACGCGAGAACCTGCGGCGCCCCTCCGTCTCCGCCTTCTGGAAGTGGGTTCACCGCGAGGCGGTGGCGCTGCGCCAACGCACGCTGCCCTGACAGCGCGTTTGGGTTGCCCCGCCCTTTCGGACACTGGCTGAGTCAGAAGCAGCTGTAGTGCATTCAGCCAGGCGATCCAACGCAACGAATTCGGCGAGCAACGAAAGGGGGCGGCTCCTCCCGTCTCCTAACTCGCGGGGGTCGGCCGTCCGAGTCCGGAAGTCAATCGACGCCGCTATCGGCCGGCGAAGGAGAACAAGTGAACCATCGCCCAGTCTTCGTGGCCCCGATAGCCGCATGAATGAAGCGTACATCGCGATCGAAGACCGGATCGCTGCGCACGGGAGGGAATCCGCCGGCTACACGTGGGAGATCTACGGCGACCCGACGCCCGATCCGGCAGAGATCGAGACGACGGTCGTGCGTCTTTTGAAGTAGCGCACCGGCGCGGCTCGCGGGAAGCGCGTGAGAACATTCGTGTCGACTACTACGGTGAAGGTCGAAGGCAGCATGCGGGCTGAAATACGAAAAGCGCCGAGACTATTCGTCTCAAACGCAACCTAGGACGCCTCAAACGCAACCATGTTTGCGGATCATTTCGCGTAATTACAGCTACTTACGAGGATTCAAGATTTCGGCATCCTGGAGGCGCTGTCGCCCCCCAGTACGCGCGAGATGCTGACGTTGAAGTCGCTGCGCACCAGGCGCACCAGCGACTCGACCTCCGTCGACGCGATCCCCAGGCGGGCGGACAGGTGGCGGCGCAGTTCCTTCCAAACCCGCCCGCGCGCCACGGCGACCCAGCGGGTGACCGTCGACTGGTTCACGCGATACATCGAGGCGATGCGCGCGTGGCTGGCGCCCCCTACCAAGTTCAACCGCCAGACCACGCGCTCGCGTTCGGACAGGACGGCCAGTGCCGCCACGAGCGCCTCCTCGAACTCGCGCCGGTAGCGCTCCTTCAGGAACGCCAGCTCGGGATCGCCCGCCACGGCGCTGGCATCGACCGCCCGTGAGTGGGCGTTCTTCTCGGCACGCTCGTGTCGCTTGAGGCTCAGCGCCGCCCGCTGCGCGGTGACCGCGACCCAGCTTTCCAGCGAGCCGCTGCCCGAGTAGCCGGCCAGCTTCGGTGAGGTGCTCAGCTTCTCGGAGAGCTGCTGATGGACCTCGTCGATGAAGGCCGGTTGGGTATCAATCGCGCGCAGCACGCGACCCAGGTCGCCCAGGTAACGTCGCTCGAACGCCTCGAACGCGCCGGCGACGCCGTTTACACACGCGCAGGCGAGGTAGAGGTCGGTGGTGTGAAGGGTGGGGGCAAGCCCGTCGCCGTTCGCCGCCGGCAACCGCTCACGCACGTGGCGCTCGAAGGTCGTCCGATCGAGCTCGACCGGCTCCCAGGCACGCCGCGCGCTTTCGTAAGCCTGGCCCCAGTCAGGCTCCATCGGTACTTTCCCCCTCTATTTCCTGAACCAACGCTAACACCGGGAATACTCTCGGCGCAAACGCATGTATCGCTGGGGCGCCGCGTCTATAGAGTGGACATAGGTGATGCAGGCCGAGCGATGCCCGTCCGAGGATATTTTCGTTCGCTTTCTGGCAGGGCACTTGCCGGACAACGAGGTCGTCCAGCTCGAGCGTCACACGTCGTCGTGTCAGCCGTGCCTGGACCTACTCACCACCGCCGCCCAGCTGAGCCCTGAGGAACGGCCCGGGCTTGGCGCCGAAGGTTCCCCGCCCGTGTGGGAGATCGCGGCGGATCTCCTGCCGGAAGCCGCTCTGGTCGATGAAGGTGTGCGGCCCGACTTCCCGGACCCTCGCCAGCTGGGGCCCTACCGCGTCCTTGCCTCGCTCGGGCGAGGGGCGATGGGTGTTGTCTACCGCGCCGTGGACGAGCGCAGTGGCGTGGAGGTGGCGGTCAAGACCGTCCGCCTCCCCGCGCGCGATGCGCTGCTGTCGCTTCGCCGCGAGGTCCACACCCTCAGCCAGATCCGCCACCCGGGAGTGGTCCGCATTCTCGAACAGGGCGGCACCGAATCCGATCCCCCCTGGTATGCGATGGAGCTGGTCGAGGGCGAGACGTTGGCCAGCCGCTTTCGCCGATCCAGCCGCAGCCAGGCCGAGCTGATGACGATCGTGCGCCGCCTCTGCTCGACGCTGTCCGTGCTGCACACCTCCGGCGTTATCCACCGCGACCTGTCACCGCGCAACGTGATGGTGCGACCCGACGGGACGCCGGTGCTGGTCGACTTCGGTTTCGCGCTGGCCAGCGGGGCGAATCCGGTGGCGCGCGAGCGGCTGCAGCTCGAGGCAGCCCCGGCCGGGACGTTGCTCTACATGGCGCCAGAGCAGATCCTGGGCGAGCCGAGCGACGCGCGGGCGGATCTTTACTCACTGGGCTGTATCCTTTATGAGGCGCTTACCGGCCGGCCGCCGTTTCTGGGGAAGACGGCGGCCTCGATCATCTGGGGACACATGCGGAACGGGCCGTCGCCGCCGTCGTCGCTGATGCCGGGACTGGACGCGCGCTTCGACGAGCTGACGCTGCGCCTTATCACCCGACAGCCTCGCGATCGAATGGCCTATGCCGACGAGGTCGCGCAGGCGCTCGACCGCATCGGCGCCATCGAGCAACAGCAGGCGACCAACGTCGTGACCGGCGGGGGCTATCTCTACCGACCCAGCCTGGTGGGGCGGGCCGGGGCGATGACCACGCTGGACGGCCTGCTGCGCCGTTGCCAAACCGGACAGGGGGGCGTGGCGCTGGTCACCGGCGAGAGCGGCGCCGGCAAGACCCGTCTGGCGCTGGAGCTGGCGGGCCAGGCCCGACTGCGGGGATTCAAGGTCGTGCTGGGGACCTGCACCGGCGTGGCGCTCGAGCCGCTCAAGCCACTCCTGAGAGCGGTGGCGGACCGCTGCCGGCGCGAGGGGCGGGCAGAGACGCTGCGGTTGCTGGGACCACACGGCCGCCTTCTCGCGGAACACGAGCGCTCGCTGGAGGAGGCGCCGGGGTTCAAGGAGCTGCCCGTGGTGCCAGCGCTGCCCGGCGACGCCGCGCGTATCCGGCTGCTGGACGTGCTCGAGCAGATGCTGAGCGTGTTTGCTCGGCAGCGCCCGACTTTGATTATCCTCGACGATCTGCACTGGGCGGACGAGCTGACGATGGCCTGGCTGCACCGCCTGTGCGGTCGCTTCTTCGAGAGCCACGGCGTCCTCGCCGTGGGCACCGGCCGGGAAGAGGAGATGAGCCCGCAGCAACGCGAGCGCCTGTTGCGGTCCGGGGCGACGACGGTGCACCTGGCGCGCCTGGATGACCGGTCCGTCGAGGCGATGATCGCGGAGATGCTCGGATCGGAAGCGCCGCCGGCCGGCGTCGGGCCGCTGGTGACCGGCCAGGCGGGCGGAAACCCGTTCTTCGTTGTGGAGTATCTGCGCACGGCGCTGGCCGAGGGGCGGCTGGTCCGGAGCGGCGCCTGCTGGCGGCTGTCCGCCGCCGAGGCGGCGGACAGTGAGCGCTTGCCGACGCCGGCCTCGGTGCGCGAGCTGGTGTTCCGGCGGCTGGGGCGACTCTCGGGGCCCGCGCAGGAGCTGGTCGAGGTAGCGGCCGTGCTCGGCCGGGAGATGGATGGCGAGCAGTTGCTGGCCACGGCGCGCGCCTTCGCCGAGAGCCGCGACGCCGCGGCGGTCGACGCCGATCATGAGGTGGGGGCGCTAGCGGAGCTGGTCTCGCGACAGGTCCTCGAGCCGGTGGAGCCGGGCTGCTACCGATTTGTCCACGATACGCTGCGCGAGATCGCGCTCCACCGGATCGCGGCGGCGCGCGAGCAGAGCCTGCACGGCGCCGCGGCGGCGGTTCTCGAGGAGCGCCAGGATGGCAGCGCGGATGCCGGCCGCACCTACGCGGCGCTGGCCGCCCACTACGGCGCAGCCGGCCAGCACGTCAAATGCCTCCACTACCAGGAGCGCGCCGCCGAGCGGGCGCTGCGCGCCGGCACGGCGCACGAGGCGCGCCGTCTGGTCAGCCGCGCGATCGAGCTCGTCGCCTCCCAGAAGGCCGACGCTACCAGCGTGATCAAGGCGCGCCTCTATCGCCTGCGCGCCGAGGCCGCCTTCGCGCTGGCGGATCTGGCGGCATGCCGCCAGGACGCGCAGGCGGCGCTGCGCGAGATTCACCGGCCCCTGCCCACCACGGGGATGGGCTGGTCGCTGCGTCTGGCCGCCGAGGCGTTGCGGCAGATCCTGCATCGCGCGCTCCCGGGCGGCGGCTGGCGAGCCTCCGGTGCCGAGCAGCTGGCCTGCGCGGAAGGGGCCGCGGCGGCCCCGCTGGTCGCGTCGTCCTTCTACTTCACCAGCGACTGGGTCCCCATGACGGCGGTGGTGGCGCTGGGGACCAACTTGGCCGAGCAGGCCGGCGCCTCCGCGCTGAGCATCGAATCGTTCGCCCAGCTCGGTTACATCGCGGGGCTGATGGGGATGGACGCCGTGGCGCGCTTCTACTTCGGGCGGGCGGCGCAGATGGCCGAGGCGACGGGAGATTCGCGCGCGCTCGCGGTAGGGCTCTACTTCCACGCGTTCCATGACCTGGGACGAGGCCGCTGGGCCGACGTCGAGGCGCGTGGGGGCAACGCCATCGCCCTGCTCGACGACATCGGGGATCCGCAGGCGGCGGACGTGGCGCGCACGATCGTTGGCCACGCCATCTTCTTCCAGGGGCGCATCGAGGAGGCAGGCGGCTGGTACCAGTCACTCGCAGATTCGGCGCGGCGGCGCGCCAACCGCCAGCATCTCGGCTGGGGGCTGGCGCTCGAGGCGCGATCCTTGCTGGAGACGGGCCGCGCTGCCGAGGCCGTACCACTGCTTGAGGAGGCGCGCGCCAACCTGGCGGGTCTGGCGGACGAGCTGTCGATCGCCATGTGCGAGGGGCTGCTGGCCAGCGCCTACCTCGGCGATGGACAGCTCGACGGCGCGCGCGCCTTGATCGTCACCCTCGCCCCGCGGCTGGCCGGTGCCGTGCTTCCGCTGGCGCCCTGCCTGCACGCGTACCTGGCGGCCGCCGAGGTGGCGCTGGCCTGCCGCGTGCGCGCGCCCGACGACCCAGGCGCCCGCGAGGCGGCCCGCACGGCCTCGCGCGACCTGCGCCGGTTTGCGCGCATGTTCCCCATCGCCCGGCCCGCCTCGCTACGGGTTCGGGCAGAGGTGGCGGCTCAGGCGGGTAGCCGGCGCAGAACGGCCGCGCTCGCCCGGCGCGGGCTGCATCAAGCGCAAGCGCTCGGGATCGTTGCCGAGCAGCAACGCGCGCGGCAAATCCTGGACCGCCTGTCGCGGCACGTGTGACCGGCGAAGCATTACCTTTACCTTGTGGGTCGCATCCGGGTCGCTGTTCTCGGCGGGGGAATGGGCGCGCTCGCCTGTGCGTGGCAGCTCATCAGGCTGGATCCCGACCGCTACGAGGTAACCGTATACCAGCGCGGCTGGCGTCTGGGCGGCAAGGGAGCGAGCGGCCGGAACCTCGAGCCCGGCAAGGGCCTGCGCGTCGAGGAGCATGGGCTGCATATTTTGATGGGCTTCTACGACAACGTCTTCCACGTCCTCAAGAGCTGCTACGACGACCTCGAGGGCTTGGGACGATGGGAGGACGCGCTCTCACCGTCGGACATCGTCCACATCTGCGATCGCTACCGGAACGGCGAGGCCGCGATCTGGGAGATGCACCTGCCCGCCTACCCCGCCGAGGCGCCCGGCGCACGGCCGCCCTCGACCGAACCGGACGTGGCCGACTGGCTGCGCAAGGGGTTCGCCTTCCTGGTCGAGGTGTTCCGGAACGACGCGGAGGATCCAGGCAGGCCATCGGCAGCTCTGGCTTTCGCGCGATCCGAGTCCAGCCGGGTGCTGGTCTGGCTGGCGCGCGCCACGGCCGGGCAGCGCCTACGCCACGGTCTGATCAGCGACGCGCTGGTGGACGGCGCCAGCC
>Ga0207701_10004104_pt1 | contig 14846 bp, 21 predicted proteins | sample KBSSwiSSwithPhiX_FD_184294 | JGI IMG/M metagenome (GOLD analysis project Ga0207701, IMG submission 184294) | Switchgrass rhizosphere bulk soil microbial communities from Kellogg Biological Station, Michigan, USA, with PhiX - S5 (SPAdes) (version 2) | ecosystem: Environmental > Terrestrial >... | reverse complement strand
CCCGCGCCGGCCAGATCCGGCGAAGGAAGAAGACCCGAACGAGGAACCGCAGAAGGAAGAGGTCGAGACGGACGATGAGGACGATGACAAGGACGACGAGGAGGTCAAGGCTGGCCCGAACGTCAATCCTGAATTCGTCGGCATGAGCCCTGCCCAGTTGCGTGCGTTCATCACTGAGCAAACCGGCAAGCGGCCGATGGGCAATCCGTCGATGAAGACCCTGTTGCAGATGGCAGAGGCGGCAAGGGGATGACGCTGAAGACGGTCATCGGAGAAGTCTGTGCATTCGTTGGCGTGCGCCCGCCGGCATCGACGGTGATCCTGCAGCCGCAGCAGGATCGCACGATGTGGGAGATGGTCAACCTCGCCAACGAGATGGCGCGGCGCATCGCCTACTTCACCCGTGACTGGCAGCTGCTGCGCAAGATCGCGACCTTCAATGGTGATGGAGTGACGGTGGAGTTTCCGTTGCCGGCCGACATGAAGCGCATGCTGGTCGAAACCAACGTCTATAGCTCGACGCAGCCAACTATTCCGTTGACCTTCATTTCCGATCCGGACGAATGGTTGAAGCGCGAACTGAACCAATGGCAATCGAACCCGAACGGCGCGTGGATCATCTCCGGCAACAAGATGAGCATCCAGCCTGTCATGCAGACGGGACAGACCGTCAAGTTCATGTACCTGCACAAGAACTGCATCACGCTTGGCCCGCCCAATGCCGGTGTGCTGAGCGATCGGTTTGCTGGCGACGATGATATGTTCAATCTGAACGAGGACCTGCTGAAGCTTGGGATGATCTGGCAGTGGAAGGCCTATAAGGGCGGCACCTACGCGGAGGACATCGCCAATTACGAGGATGCGCTGTCCATGATCGCGGGTGCCGACAAGCCGTCGCCCACCATCGTCGGTGGCGTCCCGGTGAGCGGGCGTGTGGCCTACTATGGTCCGGTGCCGCCGCCTGACACATTTGTTGGACCGGGGCCATGAGCCGCTCGCTGCCGCACTATCGCGACTTCCGGCGCTATGCCGCTCCGGCGCAGGTGCAGCAGCAGGTTCTCCCCAAGACGCTGCCTGCGCCGCTTCGTGGCTTGGTGCTGAACGAGAACCCGGCCTTCATGCAGCCGGGTGGCGCGCTGTTGCTCGACAACTGGTTTCCCACCGACAACACCATCAAGATCCGTGGCGGCTCGCAGGTGTGGACGCGGCTTGGCAATCCGGTTGGCCCGGTGCCCGACAATGCGCCGATCGTGTCGATGTTCAACTACATCTCCGGCGGCATCAAGAAGATGTGGGCGTCGAACGCGACCAAGCTCTACGACACGACGGCGGCGGGTGCATACGCCACACAGGTCACCGGCATCACCATCACCAACGGACACTTCTCGACCGCGCAGCTGTCGAACGCTGCAGGCGAGTGGCTCATCGCCGTCAATGACGCGGGCAATTATCCGCTGCGCTTCGATGGCGTGAACTGGGTGCAGCTGACACCGGGCTATGTGCCGCCGGCCGGAAAGCCCGGGCGCATCGTTGCGACGGACCCGCTCTATTCCACCTACCCCGTCGTTGACGGATCAGCCTTGACGCAGGTCTGGAAGTATCGACGCCGCCTGTTCTTCATTCAGGGCGGGTCGATGAATGCTTGGTATCTCGACCTTGATGCGGTTGCTGGCGAGTTGAAGCTGATCCCGCTGTCGGGCGCCTTCACGCAGGGTGGGTCGCTGCTGTTCGGTTGTGCATGGTCCGTCTCGGCCGGCGACGGCATCGACGACAAGTGCTGCTTCATCACGACCGAAGGCGAGGTCGCGGTGTTCACCGGCACCAACCCGAGCGATGCGGCCAACTGGCGACAGCAGGGTCGCTATCAGATCTCCAAGCCGATGGGGAAGAACGGATGGACACGCATTGGCGGCGACGTGCTGATCATCACGACCGATGGCATCGTCCCAATAAGCCAAGCGCTCGTCAAAGACATCGCGACGCTGGAGTTCTCCGCGATTACCCGACCCATCCATCCGATGTGGATGCAGGAAGCACTGTCGCGCAACAGCCGCCCTTGGACCATGTGCAAGTGGGACGAGTTCAGCGCGCAAGGGGCCTTGTTCGTTACCTTCCCGGGTGGCTCGCCCGGAGAATATCGATGTGGCGTCGTTAACACCGTCACTGGCTCGTGGGGGCGCTTCACCGGATGGGACGCGCTCGCCTTCGTCACCTTGTCGGGCAACATGTTCTTCGGCACGCAGAAGGGCCGGATCGTTCAGGCCGACATCGGCGGCTATGACGTGCAGACGAACGGGTCCGACGTCGATGAGCGCAAGCCGTATGTTTGCAGCTATGTTGGCGGGTGGGAAGTGTTCGGATCGCCGCCCAACGTGTTCACGCTGCGGCAAGGGCGCTGCTCATTCAACTCGCGCGCGCAGGAGCCGTTCATCCCGCAGCTGACGGCTGCGGTGAACTACGTCTGGGAGCCGTTGCCGGCGCCGCCCGATCCCGGTCCCGACCCGGGCATTCTTGAGGTCTGGGACGAGGGCCTGTGGGGTGGCGAGAGTGCCGCCATTCCGATTCCGCCGCCGAATGTGCAGCCGCCCGAACCGGGCAGGGCGCGCTGGGACCAGCCCGCTCCGGTCCCGCCCAACACGCGCTCGACCTACTGGGTGTCGATCGGTGAGACGGGCTATTCGCATGCACCGATCGTGCAGGTGCAAATCGATCAGGCCTCCAAGCCTGTCGTCGAGATGCTGGGCGTGTCGCTGATCGCTGAACAGGCCGGCGTCGCCGTGTAAGGAGGGACCAATGGCCTACCCGCTTGGGTCTTTTCAGGGCGGCCCGGACCCGAACGATCCGCGCAACTCGCTCGTGCAGGCGATCCTTGCACAGCAGGGCTTCAGCCCGTTCGGCTCCTTCGGGACATCCGGTGCGCAGCAGGGTGATCCGTCCAGCGTCGATATTGGTGCCTTGTTCGGCGGCAGCACGCCGAGCTTTGAATCCGGCATGCCGGGAGGCGCATCCTTCGGCAGCAGCTTCAGCAGTGGTGGCGGCGGGCGCGGCGGGACCAGCCCCGGTGCCGGCGCAGCACTGGGTGGCTTGGTGTCGGCCAACGCCTCGATGACGACCAACGACGATAACGCCGCTGTCGGTGGCCCGTTCGGCGGGCGTGGCGGGGAAGGCCGCGAAGGCTTCGGGGAAGGGGTGTCTGACCCTGCGCTGGGATCGCCATCGTTCAGTGAGCCCGGGGCCGTGACAGTGAGCGGTTTTGCCCGATCGGGCGACGATACCAGCGCACAGTCGCAGGCCGCTCAGGCTTCGCAGGCGGCTGCCATGGCGGCGGCGGCCATGGGTCGTTCACAGACCTCGACAGTTGCTGACCCGGATGCCCTCACAGAAGGGATGGGCGGCAAAGGTGACAGGGGCTATACGCCGGGAACTTACACGCCCGATTTCAACTCTGCCTTCAATGCCTTCGCCCCGGGTGCTCCGATCGGTGCTCCGGTCGCCGGCCCATGGGAATCGGGTGTCGTTCCTCTCAGCGATATTGTTGTAGCGGCTCCCCCCTCCGGCTGGCAGACGCAGACTTTTACGCCAGCAACGCCATCCACGGCGCGCAGCACGCCATCGTTCGGGCGCAGCACGCCATCCGCTACTCCGACACCCGACGTTGCCGATCCCGGTGCCACGACCGGCTTCGGTGGCGGCTTCGGTTTCAGCGAAAGCAGCCCGGGCGGCTATGCGGGTGGCCCGGGCAGCACGGCGGGCTTCGGCGCCGGCTATTCCGGCAGTTCCGAGATGGGCAACACGCAGGGCGCGCAGGGCTTCACCACGGGCGGATTCTCCAGCGGTTCGGCGCAGGGCTTTTCGACCGGAGGCTTCTCAGGCGGCGTTCCGGGCGGCTTTGAAGGCGGCCCCGGCGCATTGAGCGGCAACAGCAACGCCAATGAAGGCATGGGCGGGGGCGGGGGCGGCTCCGAAGGTGGCGCAGGCGGCTCCGAAGGCGGCGGCGGCCTTGGCGGCCTTGGCGGCAGCGGCAGTGATCCCGGCGGCAGCAGCCCGGGAGGCGTCGGATGATCAGTGATTCTGGATACGATCCAAGCCTTGCCGGCGGGCGCGGCGGCTACGTGCTTGGCTCGTTTCAGGGCGGTCCCGACCCGAACGCAGGGCGCGATGCCATCGTGCAGGCAGTGCTGGCGCAGCAAGGGGTGCAGAGCCAAGGCATGAACGATGCGCGCGGGCCGGATCAGGGAGCACCCTACCGGCAGGCAATCGGCAATCAGGGCTGGTCGTTCTCCGGCAACGACGTCTACGACCCGAGCGGTGCGATCGTCGGCCGGCAGGGCCTGCAGCAGTACGGTGCCATTCCGGGCTTCACGCCGCGTGGCGGCGGGGGTTTTGCCGAATCGCAGTTCAACCGTCCGGTTGGCAGCAGCTTGTCGGGCGGCATGGTCACGACATCTCCGGTTGGCCCGGGAGATTTCAATTCTGACGTCGATATCTCCTCTCAAGGCGGCAAGGGAGAATTTGCGATGGGCGGCAAGACGATGGCGGATCTGCCCTCGTCTGGTTCCCTGTTCGCGCCGGGTGAGTTCGGCTTCCATGCCGGCGGAGGCTTCACTGGCCCGTTCAGCCCATCGTTCGGCACGCCGGCTTCGCCACCGACCGGCGAGCCAGCTGATCCCGTGGACTTCGACACGATGGGCGAGCGCGAGGCTTCTCTCTCAACGCCCGGTTATTCCAGCCTGAGCGAGATGGGTGGCGGAAGCATGGGCGGATTCGGTGGCGGAGGCGGCGACTTCGGTGGCGGGTTCGGTGGCTTCGGTGGCTTCGATGCCGGTGGCATGGGCATGGATACGGCTGGAGGCGTCGGATGACCAAGTTCGTTTATGATCAGGACGAGACGATCAGCGCGCTTGTCTCCAAGCTGATCCCGGGGATGGAGCGCGGGTTCGGCACCTGCAAGACCATTGGCGTCGTGGACGAGAAGGGGCGCTTTCTGGCCGGGATGGTCTTCCATGGCTGGAATCCGGATAACGGGACCATCTCGCTGTCGGGCGCGGCGCTGAGCCCGAAGTGGATGTCGCGCGCCGCGTTCAAGCGCATCGGTGACTTCGCCTTCGGTGAGTGCGGCTGCCAGATGCTGATGATGCAGGTGCCGGCCGACAATGAGCGCCTGCTTGGGCAGCTTGCCACGATAGGCTTCTCGCTCATTGCGATCCCGAGGTTCTACGGTCGTGACAGGAATGGCGTGCTGGCGACGCTCACTGAAGAAGAGTGGCTGGCCAGCAGGTTCAACGTTGAGAAGGAGGCCGCCTGATGGGACTGTGGAAGCCAGATCCTCCCGAGCCTCCGAACCCGATGGCAACGGCTGCGGCGCAGACCGGGACCAACGTCTCGACTGCGGTCGCCAACTCGTATCTCGGCAACGTCAATCAGGTCACGCCGCAGGGCAACCTGACCAACGATGTCACCGGCACCTACACGTTTACCGATCCGACCAATGGCCAGACCTACAACATCCCGCGCTGGACCCAGACCCAGTCGCTGACGCCGCAAGGCCAGCAGGCCTTCAACAACCAGCAAAATGCGCAGGTGAATCTGTCCGGGATGGCGAACCAGCAAAGCGGCGCGCTCAGCAACTTGTTCGCGACGCCGTTCAACGCCAATCAGGGCGCCTTCAACTCGCAGGCCTACCTGCAGTCCAATCCCGATGTGATGGCGGCTGCGATCGACGAGCAAAGGCGGCTTGGGACGACGCTGAACGACTTCGCCGCGCGGCATTACCGGGAGTACGGGCAGGGTGAAGGCCGCACGTCGGGCTTCACCAATCCTGCGCCGGCTGCGGGCGACATCAACCTGCTGAACTGGCTCCCAAATCCAAACATGCAGATCAACCCGACGACTGCCGAGCAATTCGGCTACGGATCGGGCGGTGCCATCCAGTATGGTTTTGATCCGAGCGGTGCCATCAGGCAGAGCTACGGCAATCAAGACAATTTCGAAGCGGAGCGAGCGCGGGTCGAGCAGGGCCTGATGCAGCGGCTCAATCCGCAGCTGCAGCTGGAGCAGCAGCGCTTGCGACAGCAGCTTGCCGATCAGGGCATCAATGCTGGTCAGCAGGCCTTTAGCAATGCCTACGATGTCTACAACCGGCAGGCCAACGATGCGCGTCTCGCGGTGATCGGGCAGGGCGGCGTCGAGCAACAGCGCTTGAACCAGATGGCGCAGGCGCAGGCTACGTTCGAGAACATGGCGCAGGCGCAGGGTTTTTCGCAGGCGCAGGCGCGTGCCATGTTTAATAACCAAGCGCAGCAACAGGCAGAGGCACAGGCAGCAGCGCGCGGTGCATTCTACAATCAGGCAGCGCAGGACCAGTTCGCGCAGGAACAGGCGCGGGCGCAGTTCGGCAACACCGCGATTGCCCAGCTGATGAACATGCGCAACACGCAGTTCAACGCGCAGAACCTGTTGCGCAATCAGGCGCTGACGGAGGGCTATCAGCAACGCGCGCAGCCGCTCAATGAGATCTCGGCGCTGCTGTCCGGATCGCAGGTGCAGCAGCCGAACTTCCGCAACATCGCGACCAACCAGATCCCGACCACGGACGTGGCGGGCCTGATCAACCAGAACTTCGCGCAGCAGAACGACATCTACAAGACCGGCCTCTCCAGCTGGAACGACGTGATGGGCGGCATCCTTGGCGCGGGCGGCAGACTTGGCGGCGCCGCGCTGGGCAATCCCGCGCTTATGTCCGATCGCAACGTGAAGGAGAACATCGATCCGCTAGGGACGGTCTTCTCCGACAAGGGCGACAAGCTGCCGATCTATCAGTACTCGTACAAGGACGATCCGGCGAGCACGCGCCACGTCGGCCCGATGGCGCAGGACGTCGAGAAGGTCGATCCGGATGCCGTCCGGGAGATCGGCGGCGTGAAGCACATCGACCTGAACCGCATGGGCTCGATCTTCGGGAGGGGCATCCATGCCTGAAGTTGATGATCCGATGGTGTCCTCGTTCTTCTGGGCCAATGCCGCCAATGGCATGACCATCGACCAGCTGAAGGCGCAGCGCGCGGTCGCGGCTGCGATGGCGTCACGCTCGCGCCCCTACCCCAAGACGTTCGGTGAAGGCCTGTCGGCTGCGGCCGAGGGGCTCACGCAAGGGCTCTACGACCGCAACTTGGCACTGGCGGAACGCGCGCAGCTGGCGCGCGATGTGGCCACGGAAAAGAAGGCGCGAACCCCGGAAGAACCCGCAAGGCCTGCAGGCCCCAGCGCAGCGCTCGATGTTCCACCGGATGCGGTTGCTCAGCTTCCCCCGGAGATCGATGCCGGCCGCAACTCGCTGGCACAGACCGCTGCCATGAACCCCAATCTGGTGCAGATGGCAGCGCTCAATACCGGCACGATGTCGGATGCTGGCCAGCCGGGATCGACCTATGGCGGGGCAGGCCCCGGCGCGTCGATAGCGCAGCCTCCTGATACGGCGCCTCCCGACGCTTCGATCGCGGCGGGGCGAGATTCCATCGTCCCGACCATGCTGGCGCAGGCAGGAGGCGGCAGGCCGGCACCTGCAGCTGCGCCCCCGCCCGGACCCCTGCCGCCGCAGGGAACGCCGATCCAGCCCGGGCCTCTGCCGGAACCGGGTGGCGCGCGTATCAACCTGCCCGAGAGGGTTCCGGCGATTCCGCCCGAACCGAAAAAGGCCCCTTCCCCCGAGATGACCCGGCTTCGTTCGGTGCTGGATGCTCCGGGGATGAACAAGGTGACCAGCCCGGAAACAATTGCCCGTTTGGAAAAGAGCTACGAGCAGGCCAAGGAGCGGAATGATGCCGCTCATGCACAGAGGGTGGAGATCTGGCAGAAAGAGCGCGACGACATCATGGCGCGGAGGAAGGAGGCTGCGGAGAAGACCCGCGTCCTGCCGAAGGAGCAGCTGGAATTGACCGAAGCGGCACGGAAGGAAGCGATTACTCGTCGCTTCGGTGATCCGGAAAACTACAAGCAAATGGTCGGGGCGACCAACAAGCGCGGTGAGACTGCGAAGGCGATTGCCGAGAATTTGCCAAGCCTCTACGAGGCCGAGAAAATGCTGCGTGACCGCAAGCTGGTCACCGGAAAATGGACCGAGGCTGGGCCGGGATTGAACCTTCCGATGGGTATCGGGAACATCGGATTTCCCGGCGTTCTGGATGTCAGGAAGGTCGTGGGCGGGCTGGCCCCGGGATTTGGTGTCGGTGGTGGCCCGGGAGGCGAATCGTGGAAGCAGCAGGCCATCAATACCGAGGAATTCCGCGCTAAGATGCGCCCGATGGTTGGCGCCATGGTGAAGAAGATTTCTCCGACCGGCGCGGTGTCCAACATGGAGATTAATCAGGCCATGGAGGCCTTGGGCATCAAGGGCGATCTTGAACAGGAATCGATGCTCAAGATCGTGCAGAACCTGCGCAAGGAAGCCTACCAGAGCATTGCCGCGCATAACACGCAGATGCGCCAGACCTTCAACGATCCGAGGCTCGACGAGAAAGTCATCCAGCACAACCGGGTTGAGATTCCGCCCGATCCGGAAGACGTGATGAACCTGAAGGCCACGCCCAACTCGCCGGAAGAGCGCGCGCGCTTCGACCACATCTACGGCGCCGGCAGCGCGCGCAAGCTTCTCGGCTACGGGAGATAGTACGATGCCCCGCAGCGGCGACAACTACGACTATCCGGCCGGGACGCTTGGCATCTCCGGGCAGACCATCTTCAGCGCGCGCTACAATGCGTGGGTCGAGGACATCAAGGCGACGCTGAACCTGCCGCTGCCGGTGAGCAAGGGCGGCACGGGTGCGAGCAACATCAGCGGCACCGGGGGAGCGCGCGACAATTTGAACGTTCCGGCGATCGAGCAGAAGATCACCAACTGGTCGCTGATGGAGGTCAGTGGCCTGCCGGCGGAACAGGGGTTCGTCTGGTCCGACACGACGTCAGGCGCGGGTGCTCCGGTTGACGGTCATGCCTTTGCCGGGACCTACTTCTGGGGCGATGTCCCGACGCCTCCCGCAGGCCCGCAGAACGCGGTTGTGATCCTGCAGGACCTCGATCCGTCTGCCGTCGTCGGTATCACCTACATCAAGCAGAAGAAGGGCGGCGGCGCGTGGAGCGCGTGGCAGGTTCAGGGCAGTGGCCAGTTCGTCCTGAAGGCCGGCGACACGATGAGCGGCAATCTTACAATCAACAAGAATCAACCTGTACTTAGCCTTAACGGGACAACCGTCACTGGCGGAGCATTCATCGACGCTAACTTGAATGGCGTGGCGCGCTGGCGAATGTTCTTTATGAATGGCGCGGCCGAATCTGGAAGCAACGCTGGATCGGACTTCGCGATCGCTCGCTACAACGATGCTGGCACTCTTATCAGCGCGCCACTCAGCATTACCCGTTCGACCGGGACCGTCAATATTACCAATCAATTAATAGTTGGCGATCATGTTTATTCCCAAGTCGGCGGCGGCGGGACCGGGGCGTATCAATTCGGTAATACTGGAACTAAATATCTCAACTATGACGGCACCTATTTCAATCTGGTTGGTGGGGCATTAGTCTGCTCCAACTCTGGATATTTCACCGGGTCAGTGATAAGTCAATCAACCGCCACGTCGGGGGCTTTTTATTTCGGCAACACCGGCACAAAACATCTCAACTATGATGGCACCAATTTCAATCTGGTTGGCGGGGCTTTTCTTGTCAGTAGTGGTGCTATTACCTCAGGTAGTAACGGCGGTTTGGCACGACTCGATCTGAGCGGTGGAACCGCAGCTAACGAGGGCGCGGCCATCTACATGAATAAGGGTGGCGCGACCAAATGGATATTTGGCACTAACTCTAATATCGCTGGTGGCACAACTGACGATTTAGCATTGTTCAGTTCTGGGGTTGGGTTTGCCATCACTGTCACCAAAGCGAACAATAACGTCCTATTTGGCGGGCAATGCAGTTTGGGCATCGGGTTTACCTCCAGAGCCGGGACGGCCGGCGGCTTCGGCGGCACCATTCACAATTTCCAGTGGATCGGCAACCTGCATGCATGGGCTGACAACTTTGATATTGGTCAGGTGGCGTTCGTCTGTGACTATCGCGCGAAACGCGATGTTGAGCCGATCCCGTCAACTTGGCAACAAGTGAAGACACTCAACCCGGTCACATACCGATATCGCGATTATGGTGAGACGAAGGACGCCGAAGGCAACACAGTCCCGCTGTTTCGTGAGAGCGACGACTTGCAGTGGGGCTTTCTCGCGCACGAACTGCAAGAGACGTTGCTGCCGACCGCAGCCACCGGCAAGAAGGACGAGGAGAACGTTGTGCAGTCGCCTAATTTTCTGGCGATCATCGCGGCGCTAACCAAGGCGCTGCAAGAGGCGATGACGCGCATCGAAGCACTGGAAGAACTGGTAGGCGCGAGATGACCGACGAACAACCGATCCAGCTTCCGGCAGAGCCGTCACTGCCCGACGTGCCGCCTCTCGTGCCGCCTTCGCGTCTCGGCTCCAGTTGGTGGACGTGGGGGCCGACTACGCAACAGATGGTGGGAGGGTTCTACTGATGGCTGCAATTGACCAGATCGCTGCGGCGCGCGACGACGAATTCGCCGGCCGGGTTGCCATGATCACGTTCAAGGTGGCGCAGATGGTCGCCAGCGAGGCCGACACCGAACCGGACCACGACGTGCGGATGGAATACGCGGCGCGCAACATTCGCGGCGACGAGAACCCCAAGCTGGTTGGCGCGCATGTCATCTCCAGCAACCCGACGATCGCGGCGGCGATCGATGAGGACCCGGAGGCGAAAGGCAGCAACGTGCCCGACGCCGACATCGAGTTCGCGCTGTCATCGATCTGGACCGCGCGGGCCAAGGCATTCGCCACAGGAGGATAAATCCATGCCGCCAATCAACCCGAACGTCGATGCCGGCCGTAACATGCTGGCGCAGTCGCTGATGGGACAGCAGCAACCGGGTATCGGGAACGCAATGCCCAACCTTCCGGTGGCCGCTCCCATGGGCCAGCCATCGATGGTGAGCCCCATGGCTGGCATGGGGCCGGGAATGGGTGCTGGCATGGGGAGGCCCCAGATGCCGCCTCCCGGTCAGCCCCAGATGCCGCCTCCCGGTCAGTCCCCGATGGGGAGGCCGATGCCGCCGCCACCAGCTGGAATGGGTATGCCCCCAATGGGAGCCCCCGGCACGCCGGGGATGGCGGGGCCGCCACCCATGGGCCAGAACCCGTTGGCCATGCCGGGGATGTTCGGGCGACGCTAAGGAGGCGCAAGAAATGCCATGGGCGCCTTGGAGGAAAGCGGCAAAGCCGCCACCGCAGCCGTAACCGGGCTTGCCACCCAGCCGCTCGTGCTTGCCTTGGTGTGCATCAATGTCATGTTCTTGGTTGGCACCGGCTTCACGCTGTTCAACATCATGGACCGGGTGAACGCCGCGAACGTTCGCCACGACGCCCAGCTGACCAAGCTCATGGACAGTTGTGGAAAGAAGGGAGACTAGAAATGCCGCCCGTCAGCCAGCAGCAGCGCAAGGCCATGGCAGCAGCAGCCAAAGGCAAATCGACGCTGGGGATTCCGAAGAAGGTGGGCAAGGAGTTCATGAAGGCTGACAAGGGCGGCAAGCTTCCCATGGCGCGGAGATGCCGTTCTGGAGGACGGCGAGAAGCGCTCGGACCTCATTCGTGAGGTCGTGGAGCGGGAAGTGAAACGGCGCGAGCGCAGGGCTGCCTCCTAATCGCTCTTACCTGCGGTTAATGTGACGAGGGTTTCTCTCGCGCGCTCAACGCACCAGTTCGCGTGTTCGCCCGGGTCTTCAAAATAGCGCTTCATGCTGTCCGCGATGTCTGCGAGCACCCGTTCGGCAAGCAGATCGCGCCACGTTTTCGTACCCGTGAATTGTGACCATTCGAGATAGAGACGATCCAGCGTTTCGGTATCAGCCATCGCGTTTATCCTGCGCTATTGCGGTGCGACGCTTTTGAGTTAAATCCACCTCGCCTTGCCCTTATTGGTGTACTTCCAGCGGGTGCCGCACACCGGGCACTCAAGCTCCAGCCAGTTGTCCACGCGATGGACGGTCTTGATGGCGCGGCTGTCGCAGCCGGGGCAGGCGTTCTTGCTGACCGGATGATTGCGCGGGGCAACTCCGGGATCGACAAATGTCTGGCCAGATCTTGGTGGCAGAGGCTTGATGATCTCCATCGGCTCTGGCGGCGGGTCGAGCTTCTCCAGAACAGACGTGTCCTCCAGAACGGCTGCGGCCTCGATCAGCAAGTTGCGGGCATCACAAACCGCGCTGAACTGCGCATCATTGAGGGCCTTGCTGATTTCAAGATCGACAAGGTAGGCCGCGCAGGTGAGCATGCGCGCCGTCAGGTCATGTGTGTCCGTCATGCGTGCCCGACCTGATCCTGTTCCATCCTGATGTGGACATCGACGATGGCGCCTACAGCCTTGACGAAGTTGGTGAAGACGTCGGCTCTCTGCCTCGCAGCGGCTTCCAGATCGGCCGATTTATAGGACATGATCCAGTAGGAAATCGCGTTGGCCAGAGCCGCCGCGACGATGGCTTCGTCATCCTGATCTCGAATGAGCCGAATGATCTTCAGGGCGAGATCCTTGATCTCTTCCAGTTCCGGGTCTTTTTTCATTGTTACCACCATCCAAGCCACTTTCCTGCCATTACCAAGACGAACAGCCACAACGATCCGCACAGGGCGAAGAACATGCCGCAGCCGAATTCATCGCCGGCATCGCCACGATCTTCCACCATGGGTGACCTGCTTATGCATGCCGTGGCGAGTGCAGATATCTGCTACTTGATGGCGGATCGACGCGACTTGTCGCGGTCTTGGAACTGACTTTGGTTCTGGAGGTGGAACAATTGCCGGGACAATGATCCTGACTGGCAGGTTTTTTATCCACACGTCGTCCCTGATCGGGACGTCAGGGTCCCACGGGCCGCCTTTATCATAAGAGTCCAGTGCCGCCGGTTTTGAGTCGAACAGGAAGGCCGGGACGGGCTTCTGTTCCGCTCTGACCCGAAGGATGCGAACCGGGACAAACGGCAGGTTGTCGGATTCTTCCTGCGACAGGATCGGCTTCGGGTCGAACAGCGCAGTGTCGATCTGCGCGGTTTGGTTCTTCGGCTCCGGCGGCGGCATGGTCGAGAAGTCCATCATCTGCGGCAGCTGGCGCACCGGAGCCCAGCGCTCCTCGAAAGTAAGCTCGCGCGGCTGCGGGATCTGCTTCACCGGCTCCCAGCGCTGCTCGAAAGTGAGCGGCTCGACCCGCAGCGGCGTGCTGGCCAGCGCGATCATGATCAGGATGATGATGATCCTCATGCACCCTTGCTCCCGTTCACGATCAGATCGGCAACCTGCCGGATGATCTTTTCAAGATGCGCCCGGGCATCCTGTTCGGTGGCAAGCCGGTCCTTCAGCTGGCTGATCTCGTTGCGCAGATCCGCATCGGTATTCAGAATCTGCCGCAGCAACGATTCAAGCGCCTTTTGTTGCTCCGGCTGGCCCGTGCCATGGGGCTCCATGGTGCCGTCAGGCCTGCCGCCAACGATGCCGTGCCGCAGCTGCTTGGAAACGAAGTTCATTCGCTCCACGTTCTTGTCTTGGATGCCTTCGAACAGATCGTCATTCATCTAGAACTCCTTTTTGATGTGGTAGATCGATTTGTTGCCGGTGCCGCGCCCGCCCTCGATCATCGAGATGATCCAGCCGTCCTGACACACCTTCGCGGTCAGGTACTTCATCATGCCGGCGAGGCTGTGCGAGGCACGCATCGCGGTCAGGCCGACGCCCTTCTTCTCCAGCTGCTTCAGGATGTCCTCGCCACGCACGACCTTGTGCTGCTTCAGCAGGTCGAAGATCACCTGTTCACGCTCGCTCAGTTCGGTGTCGGCTTTCTGCGGGATCTCGTTCCCGTTCTTAATCTTCGTCTTCGTCCTCATCCTCTTCCTTCCTTTCAACTTCATATTCGGCATCGCTGATGATTGGTTCTTCACATGCCATGACAAGGCCTTTGGCAAAGCCTTTCATCTGCTCGACAGTGGTTGCTCCAAGGAGCGGCTTGGCTGCGATGATCATCCCGCGCCGCTCATATCGAGTGCCCGATGCGTAGCGTGCATGGACGAAGACGAGTTGTCCTTCTTCGGTGCGGGCAATACGTGGACGCCATGATCCCATTAGTCCCTCCCCTCGATGATCCTGCGCATGTCGTCGAGCACCAGCGTCGAGAGATCCTTCTTGGCGCGCAGGTTCTTCAGGATCGCCTTGTCGGGCGATCCGCGCGCGATCAGGTCGAAGTAGGACGCGGTGCCCTGTTGCCCGATGCGGTGGATGCGGTCCTCCGACTGCCAGCGCAGGATGGCGTTGTAGGAGTTGGAATAGTAGATCGCGGTCGAGCACGCGCTCTGCAAGCCGTCCATTCCCTTGCCCGCCGCGTCCGGTGTCGCGACCAGATACTGCGCCTTGGGGCTCTCGATGAACGCACGCTTGGCCACCTGACGCTCGACCTGCGATGTCGGGCCATAGATCCGCACGGTCAGGGCACGCTCGACCAGTGCGGCAGTGACCGTCTCGACATCGTACTGGAAGCGGCACCAGACGATCACCTTGCGATCGCCCAGCTGGTCGAGCAGGTCGAGCAACGTGTCGAGGCGCGGGTTCTTCAGTGGCGTGACGGGACTCCCTTCAGCCTCGATGCGGGCGAAGCCGCAGCTGATCTGCTGCATGCGCAGGATCGCGGTGGCTGCGGTGCTGGCCAGTATGCGCATGTCCTGTTCGGCGTCGAGCACGCCAATGCAG
>Ga0207701_10004102_pt1 | contig 14852 bp, 16 predicted proteins | sample KBSSwiSSwithPhiX_FD_184294 | JGI IMG/M metagenome (GOLD analysis project Ga0207701, IMG submission 184294) | Switchgrass rhizosphere bulk soil microbial communities from Kellogg Biological Station, Michigan, USA, with PhiX - S5 (SPAdes) (version 2) | ecosystem: Environmental > Terrestrial >... | reverse complement strand
CTGCTGGTCGCGCCAGCGGTAGAAAATCCACCAGGCGATCACGAGGTAGACGAACAGGTTAACGATCCAGATGACGTGCACCCAATAGATGCGATGCCGCGAGCGCGCCTGCAGCATTTCACCGACGCCTGCAAGAACCCGCGTCATGCCTAATGCGAGAATGATTGAAATGAGAACCGAGAGATACTCGAACGCGCCCATCGCCTAACGATTGATTTAGGACGTTTGATGTTTCATGTGAAGCCAATACCATGAAGATCCACGAGCGATCACGAGCAGGAGCATGAGCACGATCAAAAGCAAATATGACGTTGTAATCCTCGGAGCAGGACACAACGGACTCGTGGCGGCGACTTATCTCGCGCGCGCAGGATTGAGCGTGCTGGTATTGGAAAAAAATGACTACATCGGCGGGGCGACGACTTCGCAGCAAATCTTCCCTGACTACGACGCCCGCTTGTCCCGGTACTCGTATCTGGTCAGCCTGTTTCCGTACAAGATCATCCACGATCTCGGATTGAACCTGGAACTGCGCCGGCGCGCGATCAGGTCCTGCACGCCATACATGAAACACGGACACGATGGCGCGTTGCTCTTGAGTAATGTCGATGAAGAGGTAGGCCACAGGTCGATGTGTGAACTGACGGGAAACACCACCGAGTACGAGGCATTGAAGTGCTTTTACGCGTTGCCACGCGTGTTCGCCGAACGCGTCTGGGACTCGATGCTCGAGCCGCTGGTTTCGAGGGAAGAAATGGCCCGCCGGTTCAAGGTCGACGAAGTCTCGCGCGAGTCCTGGCGCAGTTTGGTTGAGGAACCGCTCGGGAGTGCCATCGAGCGTTACCTGCGAGACGATCTGGTGCGCGGCCTTGTGTTTACAGATGCGAAGGTCGGCGTCTTCACGCATCCGCACGACAGTTCGCTCCTGCAAAACCGATGTTTTCTTTATCATTTGATCGGCAACAAAACCGGCGAATGGAAGGTGCCGGTGGGCGGAATGGGAGCCGTTGCGTCAGAACTGGAACGCACTGCTCGTAAAGCGGGCGCCGACCTGCTAACGAATGTTCACGTCCATGGACTGAACGTCACCGGCAAAACGCGCACCGCTGAATTTCACGTGAACGGACAAGACCAGACCGTCGAGGCACGGTTTCTCCTGGCTAACTTGGGGCGAAATGTGCTGGCGAGGCTGACAGGCCGATTCTATCAGCCGGATCGCACGGATGAAGGGTCCGTTTTTAAGATCAATATGCTCCTGAGCCGTTTGCCAAAATTGAAAGCAAAAAAAATCGCGGCGACGGAAGCGTTTTGCGGCACCTTTCACAGCGACGAAGGCTACCAACAGATGAATCTCAGCTACGACGAAGCTTCAGATGGCAGATTGCCCGAGAAAATGCCGTGCGAGATCTATTGCCACACGCTAACGGACGACAGCATTCTCGCGCCCGAGCTGCGCGAACAAGGCTTTCACACGTTGACACTCTTCGGACTGGACGCGCCCTGGAGTTTGTTTGTGCGGGATAATCAAAAAATGCGGCGGGAAGCCGAGAAAAAATACCTCGCGAGCATCAATCAGTGGTTGGAAGAGCCGATCGAAAGTTGCCTCGCAACGGCGCGTGATGGCAGTCCTTGCATCGAAAGCAAAAGCCCGGTTGACATCGAGGACGCGCTCGGAATGTATCACGGGAACATTTTCCACAACGCGCCGACGTTTCCATTTGCTGAACGCAGAGACCAGATCGGGACGTGGGGCGTTGAGACTGAATTCGAAAATGTATTTTTCTGCGGATCGAGCGCGTTGCGCGGCGGCGCCGTTAGCGGAATTCCAGGGCACAACGCGGCCATGAAGGTGCTGGAACTTTGCCGAAAGAATTCCAATGCCTGAAAGCTCAACATCCCAACCAGCTGACCCGCGCGATGTAGCATTGATCGATGCAATCATCGCCGCCGCTTACGACGTGATCTCTGGGCCGGCTGGACAAAAACGCGACTGGAATCGCGAGCGGTCGCTGTTTTATCCCGGCGCGCGTATAATGCCGACTGCGAGCGTGCCGGGAAGAAACGACGTCGAGCTTGAGCCGCAATTGTTGGATGTCGAAAAGTACATCGCCCGGGTGGAAGCACTTTTACAGCAAGGTTTTTACGAAACAGAAATTGCACGGCGGACCGAACAGTTTGGCCGGATCGCTCACGTTTGGAGCACCTACGAATCGCGGCACGATCCGAGCGATCCCGCGCCCTTCATGCGCGGCATCAACAGCTTTCAGCTCTTCAACGACGGTAGACGCTGGTGGATCTTGTCAGTTTATTGGCAGCACGAGAACGCGGAGCACGCGATTCCACAAAGTTATCTGTAGCCAGAACTGTTCTGACTTGCGGCGGCGCGCGGGATTCGAACCAGTAAAAGGTCGCGATTGCCTTTACTCTCGATCGCGAATCGTAACGTCAGTGTCGATTGCGGGCGCCAAACGAATTCACTTCTTTTGCAAATCTGTCCAGCATTCCCGGCGCAGGTTGTGCCGCATACCGCAGCAGGATATAGGTATCCGCGATTTGGCGTATGCGATTAGATTCGTTAGGTAGAGATGCAGCGGCGCGCCGCGCAAAATCCATCGGACCTTCACAAGGATCTCGCGGCACACCAAGACGGGCGGTCTTTCGGCAAAAATATTCATAGAGCGCCTTCACCCGGTCCAAACGCGCCTGTGTCCGCAGTTGCATCAATGCGAAATAGATTGCAAGCAGGGCAATTGCGACAAGCAGAATTTCTACGACGAGAAAGGTCATGCCTCGGCTGGCGATTCCCAGGGACGTTAGCAACACGTCTTGTACATCGGCGTCGAACGCAAGAAGCCGCGTGTCCCATTCATAGCTCAATGTTTGCCAGAGGAACCGAACATTGGTGAAAACGCCGGATCGGAACAACTTGGCTAGCAAAGCGCTCCTGCTGGTTCCGATTTGATCGGAAGCGATGCGCGTCTCTAAAAACGAGGTGAGATCGTAACTCGATCTTCCTGGTGCAACTACACTGGTTGGATCCACTCGAGTCCATCCGTTTTCTGGAAGCCAAACCTCGCACCAGGCGTGCGCGTCGGCTTGCCGCACGAGAACGAAATGGCCAAGATCGTTGTACTCGCCTCCGAGGTAGCCGACTACCACACGCGCAGGGATGCCTGCCAATCGCATCAGAGTAGCGAAACTCGTTGCATAGTGTTCGCAAAACCCCACGCGACGGCGGAAAACAAATTCGTCCAGATCAGCGTATTCCCCTGGGGTCAGCGAGTAGCTGAAGCCTTGGGTTCGGAAGAACTGAAGCGCGCTGCTTACTACGCCGCGCGAGTCACGGTTTTGCACCGTCCACGAGTGTGCCAGGTCGCGTACCGCCGGAGTGATTGATGCCGGCACCTCTAGCGCTTCCGTTCGTTCCCTCGCTGTGATCTCGTTCTCTTTGAATTCTGAAGATCCGACATCGTATCGCCGGGATTTTCGAATTGGCTGAGCGCTGTACAGATAATCGCCCCGCGCGAGCATTGCCCCGGGAACAGCTTTGATAGGGCGGTCGAGCGCAAACATCCAGCGTGTCCCATTCGGCGGTAACGTGATGCGCTGCTGAATTTTCTTGCTGTTGGCGGATGAAACAAGGCCGCCACCGTCAGCGATGTCGAACCCGGAAGACGGAGACTTCGGCCGTGGCGCGTACGGAGTTTGCCATTCCATACCGTTGCAACGCCACATGACCACCCCGCGCCAATACATCGGACCAGCCGGTCGAGTACTGCTTCCGGGAAATTCTGCCCGGAAGGCGATCTCCGAAGAATTTGTAAGAGCTGCAATGCTTCCAGGAAAAAGCCGATCGGAAAAGCCGGTGTTCGGCGAACGAAAGGGACGCAATTCAAACCGGAATCCGGCATTGATTCGGGGAAACAGGAGAAAGAAGAGCACCACAAGCGGCAGGGCTTGAAGAAAAATTTTGCCGGTCGTAGCGACTGGCGGCCAGACCGCGCCTGGTGACGCTCCGCGATGAAACTGAACTAGTGCAACCAAGAGCAGCACAAATGCGATCAGGAGACAAAGCGCGGTGGCGAAATCCTGAGAGAGGAAAAATCCACATAAACAAAGCATCCACCCCATGAGTACCATCACTCGGAACTCGCGAGCCGTGTGCGCTTCGAGAATCTTTAGAGACATGAGAACCACAAGAAGTGATATGCCTGCCTCAATGCCTCCAACAGAACCGTAACTGCTAAACACTGCCGTGAGCGCCATCCCGACGAGCAGCAGTTTCAAAACGACAGAGCGAAGCCGGTAACCCCTGGGTTCCATCCAAAATTTCAGTGCCAGCGAGACAAGGAAAAGCCACGGAACCCAAATGGCTAGAGAATCAAAAAACGGAGGTAGCGTGAAAAGCAATGCTGCCGCCATCCAAAGCAGGGGCAGCCGCGGGATGCTCGTCTCCCGCCTGCTTGTGCTCGTGCTCCTGATGTTACTCTCGCTCATCCCTTGTTGACTGGAACAGACTTAAAGTGCGCAAGCAGTAGTGAAAATGCATTTGGCCAAGTGCTGGAGAAATCTCAATATCCGGAAGGCGCAGACCATATGGTTGTCGCGCACGCTCAGCTTCGATCACCCATAGAGTGAGCTGTGACAGCTTTTCTTCCACATCGCCAAATCGAAGCGCAAAAAAATCGAGATACACCGCGCCTTTGTTTTCAGCCGCAAATTGTTTTGTCATCAGTGGTTGCCCGCGCGCCACGGCTTTCCAATCGATGTGCCGTTGGGATTCGCCCCTGACGTAGGCGCGCACGCCCGCGAAATCGTCGCCAGGCCCGATGCCTTGCTGGACCCAACTATCGGCAAATCGTGAGCGGTTTGTCGGTAGCTGAGAATTTCCAGCCGGCCTGGGATAGACAAGATAAGTCTGGTTGGACACAAATCTCCTCAACGCACGCACAAACCCGAGAGGATAACAACTCGTTAGGTATAATGTTCCGATTTCATGTTCGCCTCGCTGCCGCGTAGGAAACCGAATAGTCATACGATCCGCACTCTCGCCAGGGACGCAGTCAAAACGTTGTCGTGTTTTGCCTGCGTCGGGCAAGACCACCTCGGTTCCATAGCGTGTCGCACGCGAGTTGTTCATAATCTCAACCGGTAGGGACACGTCGTCGCCTGCAAACGTTGGCTTGGCCGATTCAAGCTTAAGAGTGACGCCTGCAAGGTTGATCAGCGTATGCGGAATTGAGACTAGAAACACTGAGGCTAGCAAAAACAGAAGCAGATAAATTGCGGCGCTGTTTTGACTCGAAGCCGCGTACCACATCGCGGCAAGCACAAAGAGCAGCGCCGCGAAAGCACCAGTCGGATAGGCCAGCAGAAATTTTCCTGCTTTCACGGAACCGGCACGCTGTGGAGCAGATTATCGGCGAGTGTGCGTCCGCTTTGCCCGGACTGCTCCAGGTCATGCCCGAGCCGATGCGCCATGACTGCCACGCCCACGGCCTGGATGTCTTCCGGAAGTAGCATTTCACGTCCGTGCATCAGCGCCCAAGCCTGCGACGCGTGGAGCAATGCGAGACCGGCGCGCGGAGATAGCCCCGTGATGTGGCGTTGTCGAGAAGCATCGAGCAGGTCTTGCAGATAATCGAGTAACGCCGGTGAGGCGTAAACCTTTCGCACGTTATCTTGAATCTCGATCAATGCCCGCGGACTCATCACCGGCTTTAATTCCTTGAGCATTTCGCGGCGATCCATTCCCAGCAGCATTGCGCGCTCGCTGGTGCGATCCGGCACGCCCAGCTCGATGCGCATGAGAAAACGGTCAAGCTGCGATTCCGGCAACGGAAAGGTGCCGACGGCATGTTGCGGATTCTGTGTCGCGATCACAAAAAATGGTTCGGGCAAATCATAGGTCATCCTGTCGACGGAGATACGGTGCTCCTCCATTGCTTCAAGCAGCGCGCTTTGCGTCTTCGCTGTCGCGCGATTGACTTCGTCGATCAGGACTACTTGCGAAAAGAGCGGGCCGCGATGAAACAAGAAGCGTTGTTCGGTTTGATCGAAGATGGAGTTGCCGAGAATATCAGCCGGCAACAAATCACTCGTGAATTGAATCCGCTGGAATGCCAGCGCCAGCGAGCGTGCTAGCGCTTGGGATAGCGTTGTTTTGCCGACACCCGGGATATCTTCAATCAAGAGGTGGCCGCGCGCGAGCAAACAGGCGACAGCGAGCTTTACTGCCTGGTTCTTGCCTAGAATGACTTCACAAATCTGCTTCGTGAAAGCGTCAACGTGATCGGTCACGCCGGGATGATCTGCGGGAACAATGCCTTTCGCAAACGCCATGTGGGGGGAACTAGTTTCCGATTTGTTACCTTGCTAATAATAGCGTTCCCCGGAAGGATCTGGCAAGTTGAGTTTTTCTGCGGATTTTCGCGTTCGTTTCGCTGCCTGGCCAGTGTTCAGCGCGCCCGGTTGCTTAGGCTTAGCTCGGGACAAAACCGACGGCTCGCTCCTGCCAGAATGAGTTTGCACTGGGGTAGGGGACGGATGCGCGTCGCGATAACATTTCGTTCCCAGGCCGAGCATAAACGCTGCAGCAACGAAGACTGCTACCCGTCTCTCAGTCGGGGTGAGGCGGAATCTTTGCCTCACTTCATCGAATTTAAGACGACGGCTTTTGTTGACCACGAATGGGTATGCGGAATTTTAAGTCTAGTTGTGCGTTGTCGCGCCGTAGCTTTGCGTGGATCCAGGTGATTGTTTTCGCGATTTTTGTTCTTGCCGCTGCCGAACCAAAACAGAACGATAATGTTTCTTGATATTGGAATCGTAAAACCGCGCTTTTGATTCCGCCGACATCAGGTCCCGAAATTCGATCTCGAGAATGTGGCGCCGTTTGCTGTAGCCAACATTTGCGATCACGCTCGATTGGACCGGTTGCCGGCGAATCCGCGAAGTGATGTGGCTTGGCGTTGGCGACGGATCGGGGAACGCGTCAGCGCCAATGGCAATTAAAATGCAAAAGATCAACACACTCCGTCGCATCACAGCTGCCTTTCTATCGTTCCGCCAGCATTCCGTCGAGAATAGACCGAGCAAACAGCAAACAGACGTCGGCGGCGCCTCTTCGCTAATTCCTCCTCTCCTTTGCAAGCGAGAGGGGAGGGTGAGCGTTAGGCGATTGTCCGAGTGCCGTGTTCAGTTCTGTTCCCGGCCGTCGGCATTGTCCAAGCCGCTGCCGATTTCAAAATGATGAGTTCAGTGTTTTTTGGCCGCCGAGCGCGAGGGAGTTTGCCATCATGCAGGCTTTTAACCCATATTTCCCTCTGTGAAGCCGGGACTAGATTGCAAGATGCAATCGAATTCTAGTTAGACCAATGGCAGGAGCTCTAATTGCGTTGGCTATTCTGTTTGCAGCGACACCCACGCCCGCTCCAGTTCGTGTCACGCAGAATGATCTCGTCGGCATGTGGGTCACAGTTCGCGGCCGACTGCAGCCGAGGCCAGCATCTCCTGGCCGAGAATGGAAAGTACAAGATGTGGTGCTTTGATAGCATTTCAGATGGCGCGTGGTTTCTGCGTGGAGGCAACAAGATTATCCTCAGACACGATCCGAAGACAGTAGATGGAGAAATCATCGCGGTTGCAGGCTTCGAGCGATACTTTGATCACACGTTTCTTTACGTCCGTTACCAGGATGGTCGCCGCGAGGAGGGGATGAAGTAATGGTCTAAGCAATGGATCAAGCGACGTCCAATTGGAACCGACACAGGTGCATTTGCCACGACACCCAGCCGCGGCTTATCTCTTTCTTGTTAGACCTAAAGTAACACGCCATATGAAAAGTGCCTTAGCTATCCTCATCAGTGGGTAATACAGTCTCGAACCTTCACGTCCTCGTCATCGGTCTCGACCCCTATCGGGTGCCTGGCCCATGGAACCCGAAGCCGGTCGCGGACGCGATCGAGATCGGCATGAGGGCTCTTGCCGACCGCGGCTTCCATGCAGAAGCCTGCTTAGTAGGTCTCGACGGCAGCGACGACGTCGAGGCTCGGGTCACCGTGGCACTCCAGTCCAGGTCGTGGGACTGCGTCATTGTCGGTGGCGGGATCCGCACGCCCGAGGAACAATTGGAGCTTTTCGAATCCATCATCAACCTGATCTGCCGACACGCTCCCCATGCGGCGATCGCCTTTAACCACACACCGCACGACTTAGCCGACGCCGCGGCCCGAGGTCTGCGATGGAAGGTCTAACTAGGTGCTGCAGCCAACGGCTCAGATGGCGTTGGTTTTTTATGTCCGGCGTAGTTAGTGTGCCGCGAAGAGCTGCCACTTGCGCTTCCCTGAGCCGTGGCTGAGCTTCGGATCGTTGGGCGATAGATTACAACTCGACGAGAAAGACCCCATGAATCTAGCGGATGCGACCGTCACACAGCTTCTGATTCCGGTAGAGGACTTCGAGCGTAGCGTCTCGTTCTACCGCGACGTGCTCGGTCTCCCGCTCCTCTTTAGCGCTCCCCCGCAAATGGCATTCTTTCAGTGCGGCGTGATTAGGTTGCTGGTAGGAGTGACGCCGGCTGGTCAGAAGGCTCAACGCGGATCAGCAATTTATTTCAGCGTCAGAGATATCGAAGGAGTCCACGCGTCCTTGCACGCGAAAGGGGTAGAGTTCAAAGCGCCTCCTCATGTCGTTAACCGATCAGGCCGGTCTGAAACATGGCTGGCCGAGTTCGTCGACCCGGACGGTAATCAGCTCGCCTTGCTCAGCGAAAAGACAATCAACGCCGCCTAACGAATCGATGAAACCAACCGCCCCGGATGGAATCATCGCGAGCAGTTTTGCCACGACACCCGGCCACGGATTATCTCTTTCTAGTTAGATGGACTCAGGCCGGAGACGCTGCGAGCCGTCCCGATCGACGCAAGGCGAAACGATGGCAAAGACTGATTCTCAGGTAACCATCCACATGGCAGCGAGCCTCGACGGATTCATCGCTCGAAAGGACGGGAGCGTCGACTGGATGGAGACGTCAGACCAATTCGTAGGCGGGGACACCATGGCCCCCGAATTCGTTGAGGCGTTCCTCAGGACGATCAACTGCTACGTCATGGGATCTCGAACATATGAGACCGCGCTGAGTTTTGAGGCCAAAGGGTTGGGGTGGTCGTACGGCGACAAACCGACCTTCGTCCTCACTCGGCGCGAACTGCCGCGGACCGGGCATACCGTCAACTTTTACTCAGGCGATCTTGCGCAGCTCGTAAATACGTCCCTGCGGCCCAAGTTCCGGTCCATCTGGTTTGTTGGGGGCGGTGTAGTTTCCGCCGAATGCCTTCGTCTCGGGCTAGCCGACGAAGTTCGTTATTCGATCCTGCCGATCTTGATTGGTGATGGGATCCCGTTCTTTGATAAGCTCGACAGAGATATCGCCCTGCACCTGGCGGAGGTTAAAGCCTACGAGAGTGGGATGGTGGCGCTTCGTTACCAAGTGCGAGGACAGACGGCGACTTAGGTAGTCCCGGATCGAGTGAACACAGGCAACCTTACCATGACACCTTGTATTTCATCCAGGTGCCCGGCTTCTCTGGTGCGATTCGCTTCTGCGCCCACGCACTTTCGCCGTAATGTTGTTCAACGCTAGTCGTGCCTTATCTCTTTTCTCCTTACACCTATGAGGGGCAGGGCGTATCGCCTGTGACTCGCCTATCCCACATCCTTTGCTGATTCTGATTCTCGGATCCGAAAGGAGTGTCGCTGCCGAGACGCCACATTCGATAGAGCCGCTTGAAGTCACGGCTGCTTTTCCTCGCAGAGTTTTTGGAAACGCGGATCATTTCGCAGCGGATCCCAATGCGGATCGAGCCTAAGAAGGGCCGGCGTAACAGGCGTTCGGCCGAAAGCGTAAATCCAACTGCCACCTGGGGTTTGTAACAGCCGCATGAGCGTTGAGATCGCTCGGCTATTCTCACCGACCATCATCTGAATTTTAGCCAGGTTCTCTTCGAAGGCAGGTCTCCACACCCGATCTTTAATGCTTGGCAAAAGCATGATCGCACGTTCCGCGTCCTTTAGGGCTGCTTCCTTCTCGCCAAGCATGGCGTTAACCCAGGCCAGCTCTCCCAAAAACATGCCGTTTTCTGGTTGATCGTTGCAGAGCGGCTCCAGCGTGTTGCGCGCCTGTTCAGCGGTAACCTTTGCTCCAGCGGTATCGCCGTTAAGGCGCTGAGTCCAAGCCAGCAAGAGCTGATTAACGTGTTTGTCCAACTCAGAAGTAAAGTGGAATTGAGTTTGCCGGGCTTGCAGCAAGCGGATGGCTTCACCGAGCTTTCGTTCAAGTCTCAACTCAGTGATCTTGATTGCGAAAGCAGGAGAAGATGGAGTCTGCGCGTTTACCTCTAATAAGAATTTAGCAGCTTTTTGCAGGTTACCCTGAGCCTGATAGATGGCGGCCTTAAACGCCATCACGTCCGAATCATTTGGCGTAATGTCCAGCGCTCGATCATAGAGCTTTAGCGCGGCTGGAAACCGCCGAAGCATCGTGTAAGTAACCGCAACATGGTTGAGCAACTCGACATTACGTGGGTCCACCGCGAGAGCTTCCTCGAAATAGGCAATGCTCTTGTCCCAGTGTCCCTCGCGTCGGGCAATTCCGCCGAGTGCATGTGGCACCTCGCTGCTGCCTGGTAACATTTTACTGACGCGCTCGAAGGTGGTTTCGGCAGACCCGTAATCACGCAGCACTAAATATTGGTAATAACCCAAGGCGAGTAGGGTTTCAGGAGAGTTCGGCTGGAGTTTCTGCGCGTTCTCCAACGCTTTCGTTGCTGCATCGCGGCGAGCACTAGTGGCGTCAAACGGGAAGAAGTAAACTATTGCGTGCGCACGAGAAAGTCGCGCCCAAGCGAGCGCAAAATTCGGGTCAAGTTGTACGGCCTTCTCATAAAAACTGATCGCTTTCAAGAGCGTATCGCTCCAATTGCCACGCGCTTGAAAAGCCAGGCCGCGCAGGTAGGCATCATACGCGTCTGGATTGTTTGTCTGTTTAACTGCCAACGCCTGCTCCTCGTGACCGGTAAGCTTCGCTTGTAACGACTCCGCGATTCCTTTGGCGATCTCGCTCTCGACGCCAAAGATGTCAGTCAACTTCCGGTCGTAGGTCTCGGCCCAGAGGTGGGAATCGGTTTGCGCGTTAATCAACTGCACGTTCACCCGCACCTTGTCAGCCACTTTTTGCACGCTACCCTCAAGAATGTTCCTTACCCCAAGCTGCTTTGCGATCTTGGATAGATTGCCAGGCTTGCTCTGATAACGCTGTGTGGACATGCGGGAGATCACTTTTAAGTCCGCGATGCTAGTCAGCCGTGTCAGGATTTCCTCTTGGATGCCCTGGGCGAAATAGGCGTTGTCGGGATCGCGGCTAAGATTCTCGAATGGCAATACTGCGATTGATTTCGCCAACGACTCAGAACTTCTCGGCGCTTGCTCTGCCGATTCCCCCTCAGTATTTTTCTGGATAAAATCAAGTTTCCGACCGGTCTTGCGCCTAACCGATTTACTAAGATCGACATCTTCCGTGCGCTTGATTCCCTCCGGCGTCAGTTCAAAAGCCCACGCTAGGATCAGCGCGATTGGAAAACCAATTATGAGGAGCAACACCACCAGGCGCACTCCCCAACTCGGGATATCGAAGAACGGAAAAATCTGACTCGCGACCTGCATGAGCAGCCAGGCCACGACGCAGTACGCAATCGCAACTTTATAAACGTTGCGCCGCTTCAGCTCAGTCAAGATGTTCTTTGGATTCACTTCTGCGCGCCTTAACGAAGCGCGATTCTACTTCTATTCGCACCCCTTGAAAAGCCCATGGAACTGTATTACCAACACAGGGTCTACTTGTACGGAATCATCAGGTATATCATGGTTAAGCATACCCAGAATGCGGCCTAACCATTAGCAGAATGCCACGTTTGACCGTTCGCCCACTCGCCAAAGAAGACTTTGACGGCTACATCGCTTATTTTACGAGACCTTCTAAAGTCGACGCCGAGCGGATGGGCCTCGCAATCGATCGGGTGCCATCGGCCACGCGGCTTCGTTCTGACCTGGAAACGATGCTCGCCACTCCGGTCGATCGGGTTCGTAGCTTCGTACTCGCATGGTGCGTCGATGGCGAAACCATTGGACATTCTTCGCTCAAGGACATCGTGCCGGGCGAGATCGGCAGTATGCACCTGCACATGTGGCACGCCGATCTGAGGGGTAAGGGTTACGGCCCGCGCCTGTTTTGCTTGTCGGCGCTCGATTTCTACGAGCGATTCAATCTGAAGCGGATCATGTGCGAGCCTAAAGCCGACAACCCCATGGCAAACCGCATGCTGAAGAAGATCGGTTTTCCGCTGGTCCTGACACACGTCGCCGCATCGTCAGAACTGAGCGTCGTCTGCGAGCTGAACCGTTACGATATCCCCCGCGACGTTGCCGAGCGGTACTTGGTCGCGCATGCAGAATGATGCGACCTCTTTCTCATTGAAACCGACCCACAGCACACGTCGACGAGCGTCGCCTCTCCCTTCCCAAGGGAGAGGGAGGGTGAGGGTTAGGACTATTGTCCGAGCGGCGTAGTCACTTCCGTGCCGGCTGGCGGCTTGAATTCGAACGTGGACGCGGGAATCGGCGCGCGCCTCTGATTCGAATACGTCGTCACGATCCGGTCCCCGTTCGGCAACAACATGTCTGTACGTTCGACTCGGAACTCGCTGTTGATTCTCAGATCAAGCTTTTGAAACACTCGTTTCATCGCCGCCGTGCGAGGGAGCAGTTGCAGCTCATGTCCACCGTCGCTTCTAGCGGCAGAGACGTTGAAACTGCTTTCGATGTTTTCCAGGTTCAGCGCCGAATTGATCGCGGCCACTGTCGCATCCAGCGGCGATCCTTTGCCTAGCGGGTAACGCTCTGCCGATTTGAAGTTCGGATAATAAATCCACAGGTCGCGGCCATCGCTGACCGTGATGCTGGGCGAATTGCCTTTTACTTCGCGCCGGAACTTGTTAGGCGGCTCGAACGAAACTGTACCCGAGCTCTGGACGGGATTCTTCATCAGCCGAATCACTCGTTGCTCCTGAAAATCAGCCTGCGTGCTTCGGTTCTGCCGAATCGCCGCGAGAAGATTCTTCAGCTCGTCGCCCGAGAGCGGCGCGCCGTCCGCGACGCATGTCAATGCCAGGACGAAAACAATCGGCAGTAAGATGGTGCGCATGCGCTGAGCTTATGTGATCAACTCAATTTCTCAAGGCGGAGCAGCCAACACACGCGGTGTGCGAAGAAAAAACTTGGCGGGTTTTAACCGCGATTTCCGCTTTATCGGACGGAAACAGATTTGCGGGGTGCGCTCGTGCGTCTTCCGAGTGACAGCAACGTTACTTTTGCAATCGAGCGGGCCAAACAAAACAGTTGTCCATTTAACTGCCATGAAATCGTCATCTCATTAGTAGAAGGAGTAATGTAACCATGAAAACTACCAACTCGCTGCGCAGTCGCGCTTCTCATTTCTTCAGTGATCGGTATGCCTGCCGAGAACGGCCGGATTCTTTAGTCGAGCTTATAGCCTTTGGAATAATCCTGATCGCTGTAACCCTGTCGCTGGGCAACGCGATAACAACCACATTGAGATGAATGCAATAGCCACGCCCCACAAAGACAACAGTTACGCGAACCTGCTGCAACAGATCCGTAACGATCTGCGGCTCCAACATCCCGAATGGATCGAGCCAAATGGAGAGTCTCCCATGTGTGATTCTTATGAAGCGCGTCTGATTAAATTGCTTGGCGCCTCGATACCAGGAGGGTCCAACGGAGATTCGTTAAGGGTGATTTTTTCATAGCTTGCCGGTTCCTTTCGATTCGACCGTTGTTGTTTCGGCATGCTCGGGTTTTATCTCCAGCCATCGCAAGTTGAAAGCGACAGTACGACCGCAGAAGAAAAGCAAGCGACGAGAAAAATCTAAAATTTCGTGCAGCACGCGCTCCGGAATCCCTTTGTAAAGGGAAAGCAGTTATTAACATCAAGAGGGAGGCAGATAATGAAGAAAACAATTGTCGCTCTGGCCTGCTTGGTACTTGGTCCCTTAGTATTTGCACAGCCGAATCCGACTGATAAAAAACAAGCAACCACAGAGCCAATAACCGTAACGGGAACGGTCCTCAAAATGACAACTGAGGAAGGGGCGGCTGCCAATTATCAGCCGTTCAAAACTCTCGTTGTTCGCCAAGACAGTTCGAACGCTCCGGGCAGTTATGTTCTCAAAGGGCCTGGTCACGTTGTGAACAAGAACGGCGAAGTGATCCAAACCGCGATCAAACCTGGCGCTCGCGTGCGTGTTTATTACGTAAACATGGGCGATTCGCGTGTGGTTGACCACGTAGTGGTAGAGTGAGCCTACGAGACGTGGGATAAGAGCCGCAGGGTTCCCTCAATCCTGCGGCTTTTTTGGTGCGAACTATGAGCTTGAACATAATGAATTCGTCAGGGTCGAAAATAAAAGGGGGCAGAGATCGAGGGTCGGGATGCAACTTCGAGAAATCATGACAAGAGACGTCGAGGTCATCAGACCAGAAACCTCTGTCAATCAAGCGGTGCAAAAGATGCGTTCACTCGACGTGTGCGCGTTGCCAGTTTGCGAAGGCCAACGGCTGGTTGGAATAGTGACCGATCGCAATATTACCATCCGCGCCACCGCTTACGGGCATGACCCCAACACGACGCCCGTTCGCCATTACATGAATTCCGACCTCATCTGCTGCTTTGAGGACCAGGACATCAAAGAGGCTGAAGAGCTCATGCGGCAAAGACG